>Ga0070741_10000487_pt1 | contig 145001 bp, 154 predicted proteins | sample Coa_R1_4_FD_66440 | JGI IMG/M metagenome (GOLD analysis project Ga0070741, IMG submission 66440) | Surface soil microbial communities from Centralia Pennsylvania, which are recovering from an underground coalmine fire - Coalmine... | ecosystem: Environmental > Terrestrial > Soil >... | reverse complement strand
CGACGCGGAAGTGGCTCAGCCTGGTAGAGCGTCTCCTTGCCAAGGAGAAGGTCGCGAGTTCGAATCTCGTCTTCCGCTCTAAACCGCCAAAACCGGCCTGATGGGCCGGTTTTTGTTTGGATCGTGAGCGTGGGCGGGCTATCAATCCCGCCCAAATCCATCGTCCAGACCAATCAATAACCGCTCCAGAAAATTGAGCGTGAAATCGCGTAATTCTCCCTGGAGGCTATTTCGGAGGCCGTTTTGGCCGCGATCTGTGCCCGATAGGCACACCCAAAACGGAGGTTGCCAGATAGACAATGAAGGCAAGATCGCGAGTCAACTGGGCGGATATGGATCACGACGACGAGCTGCTGCTGGAGCGGGTAGTCCGGCGCTCCAGCGCCGCGCAACGCGGCCCCATCCCGGAGTTCCTCAATAAGAAGAAAGCCGAGCAGGAGCACAAGACCTGGATCGGGTATCGCACCTCGCTGACCAAGTTCCATGAGTTCATCGGCGAGGACGCTACCGTCGGTGACTTCACCGAGGCGGCCGGCCACCGCTTCCTGACCTATCTGCGCGACCAGGGCCTATCCAAGAACACCATCGCCACTTACTTCCGCGACCTGCGGTCGTTCAGCCGCTGGATGTGCGAGCGCGGCTGGACCGGCGAGGACCGCTGGGAGCACCTCCGCCGGCCCAAGTTCGTGCGCCCCAAGTTCGACACCATCTCGACTGAGGACAAGCAGGCCCTGCTGAAGGACTTCAACCCCAACTGCTTCCAGGGCGCCCGCAACCTGGCAATACTGGCGCTGTTCCTGGATACCGGCGTGCGGCTCGGGGAGCTGATAACCATCGAGGACGACCGAGTGCGGCTGGAGGCCGGCTACGTCGAGGTCTACGCCGACAAGACGGACGAGTGGCGCATCATCCCGCTGTCACCGGAAACGGTCGAGATCTGCCAGCACTACCGCGCCATTCGCCAGGAGTTCCTGGGCAAGCCGGTGCGCCACCGCAGCGGACAGCGCAGCCGACGGACGCTCGAGACGCGGGCCTTCTTCTGCTCCTGGCGCGGCACGCAGCTGACCGAGAACGGAGTGGGCCAGATGATCCGGCGGCTGCGGCAACGGCTCGGCGGCGACCTCAAGGTGCATATCCACCCGCACTTGTTCCGACACAACTTCCTGACCGAGAAGGCGCTGGACGGCGAGAACCCGTCCATCGTGCGGCGCTGGGCCGGCCACAAGAGCTACGAGATGACGGATTACTACTTCGGCCTTGCCGAGCAGAAGATGGCGGCGATCAGGCCGAAGCGGTCGTCGCTCAGCGGGATCTCGCCTCTGCGGAAGAAGCCTGGGCGAAAGCCGAAGCGCCGAGCAGCCTAGCTTGGTGTGACCTTGGGTAACGGTTGCGACCATGATGCGCATCGTGACACCCCGTTACATCTCGTCCTCAAGGCCACGCGCTCAACGGCCGGAAGTCATTAGGCGGGCAGCCTTGAAAGAAGGCGACAGAGGTGTTGACCCATCTGTGCGCCCCAAAAGAGCCGACGAACCTGGGCAGCGATGGGATGCTCTAAGCAACTGATGCAGTGACACTGGCCGGCTGCTCGCGTACAGTACCCACGTGCCTACAGCTTCCCGAAAACGTGATCGCACAGCCCGTCTCCTTCGCGTCGAGCACATCCTGTATCAGCATCCGCGGGGCATGACACCGACGGAGATCGCCGAACGCACTGGCGTAAGCGCGCGGACCGCGTATCGCGATCTAAAGGCGCTTCAAGACGAGCTGGAGTTGCCGATCTGGGAAGAGAGCGGACGGTATGGCGCCCTCCCTGGCGCGTTCCTGCCACCTCTGCCGCTGACCCTATTGGAAGCAGTGACGCTGTTCCTCAGCGCACGACTGATGGCGCGGTTCAGCGATCGGCGGAACGAACACACAATCCGAGCCTACGGTTCGCTGGCCGCCGTTCTCCCTGCCCCGATCGCTCAGCACATCTATTCGACAGTTGCGAGTATTGACCAGCGTCGTCAGGACCCCGACTACACCGCAGTGTTTGATGCAGTGGTTAAGGGCTGGGCCGATCACCGCAAGGTCGCTGTGCGCTACGCGCATCCGTCGGAGGACGGCGGAACCGTCACATCGGAGCGGCTCTTGGCACCCTACTTCATAGAACCCCACCCATCCGGGCACACTCTGTACATCCTGGCCCACGACTCGGAGTCAGGCGCGGTACGGACGTTCAGGCTTGAACGGATTCAGCGGGCGCAACTGACGGATGAAGACTTCGACGTGCCAGAAAGATTCGATGCTGAACACCGGTTGCGTGACTCTTGGGTTATTACCGACGAACCCCCGATTGAAGTCCGCCTGCTTTTCCACGATCCCACAGCGGCAGAACGCGCGCGCGAAAACCGTTGGCACATGTCCCAGCGGGAGATCTACCGAGAAGACGGAAAGCTCGAGCTTCGGTTTAGAGTGGCCGGTCTGCTGGAAATTCTTTCGTGGATCTTGGGTTGGGGGCCGGCCGTGGAGGTGCTGGCTCCAAGGGAGTTGCGCGCGCAGCTGGCGAGGCTAACGAGCGAAATGGCCTCCCGCTACCGCTAGCGCGAACCAGCTCAAAGGCCCATTGACAGACGAGCTGTCAAGAGCCATCCATATGCTGCGAGCGTGACGAAGGCTGTCACCCAGGGCCGCAGCGTCTTAAGCAAGCGCTCAATAGATGTAAGCTGTTGCGCGATCGTATGAGCTATCTAGCCTGGAACGACGCGCTAGCGCGGCGGTTCTTCTGTCCAGAGATGGCGGGGAAGCCCGTGTACCTCTATGTAACTGAAGAACTTCTCGGACATGTTGCTGACGAGATCGGGAGTGAGCCCAAGGACTTCATTGAAGTCATCAAGGCTGGGCCGCCTTGGAGTACACGCCAAGGAGTTTGCCAAAAAGCCTGGCAGGCATTTGACAATTGGCGAGCTAGGCGGCTAACGTACCCGCCCTACATCGCTTATCTCAGCTTCTTTGTCCTGGCTGCCGGTGCAGAGGGCTCCTGGGCTCCGCACGCCTACTACCCTCGGCCGTGGAGCCTGCTCGGCGAGCAGCGGCGAGACATGCTGCCCTCGTTCGACCGGATGGCAGATCTGTGGGAGGACCTCGAGCAATGGTCTATCACCGATCGCGCGGGAGAGTTAGGCAACTTCCACGCACATAGCGCGGGCTCATGGGTCCATGTCGGATACCCAATCGGCCAAGTCATCCTGGATGAGCACGAGAGGCATTGCCTCCCAGCCGTGTTTGCTGCGGCAGAGCTGGACCCTACGAGCCTTCCCTCTCAGGCGCAATTGGCAGCGGCTCTACGGATGCACGGTGGTGGTTGCCTGCGCAATCGAACTCAGCGTTTGCTCACCGGGCGACAAGACAGTGAGACCATGGCAATCCTTTTGTCGGCCGTGCGCGACGAGCTCGCCATGTGGAACGGTGAAGTGCTGGAGACTGGCTCGAGGGAAACCAGGGCTGCGCGCGTGCAGGCGAGCCTGCGCACATGTCTCCGACTGAATGCTGTGGCCGGCACGCTGCATTCGGAACTTCGGTGCAAGCTCAACCGCGACTACCCTGACGGCGCGCTCAGCCTCACGGGACTCCAGGCTGGCGAGGTCACGTGCAGTGAGCAACTTGAAGGATGGTCGACGCCACTCGTCTACATAGAGAGCGGGCGGCCGGTGAGCGTCGCAGATTTCGACTGGCGGCGCGGACTGACCCTGCGGGAACCGAGCTTGCATTGGCAGCTGAGACTCGCACCAGCTCCTGTGAGGGTATTCGTCTCGGGACAGCGCGACGGGATCCCCGGCTTGGTGGAGGTTAACGAACTGACACGTGCGCAGCAGTGCCACGTGCTGGCCGATGCCGCCTCCTGGCCCGCTGTTGAAGCGTGGGGCGCATCCAGTTGTGAGGGTTTTCAGCGCATCAACATTAGTAGCGCGCTTCCATCCGGATGGAATCTCGCGAGTATCAGGCGCGTGCTTGATGACTCGCCAATTCGGGCACACTTCCCGGTCCTCTCCTTCGGCGGTGCCGTTCGAATTCGCCTCAAGGGTGGTCTGCGTAGCACCCGCGGGAACAATTTCTTCGCTTTCGCAGCTCCCCAGGTGGTGCTAGACGAGGCAGCCGGTGACGAAGAGCTGATGTGCGCGGGCGAGAAGCTGACACCGTGCGGCGAGGGCGTATATCAACTGCCGGCAACACTGCCTGTCGATCAGCAGCTCGTGCTCGAGGTGTGGAGTGGCAAAGAACTTTCCGCTCGCCTGTCCTTGTATCTCACTTCGGGGGCGGTGTGGCAGCGGACCGCGGCTGCCGTACGCCTAGATTGCCGGGGCATATCGCAACCCGGGGCCGAACCGGGAGTCGCCGGCGCAACTGTAGTCGGCGGTGAGGATCTTGCAGAGTACAGGCCGTCACCTCTCCTCGCCAAGGGCATCGAGCCCCTCCTGAAGGGCCCAATCCACTTCCTCGGCAACGTGCCGGGACAAATCTCCTCCTGGCCGGCCGAACCGCTGCCGGCTAACTGGTCGCCAATCTGGGCAATCGGTGGTGGTAAGCGTAAGAAGGTCGTTTACTGCGGCACGACGATCGACGCTTCGATGCCTACCGGTGGTTCGGTGGGTAGCAGATCTCAGGTCGAGGCGTGGAAGAGCTTTCTGTGGCACCGGCGAAAGCGCGTCGTGCCGCCGGCTGATCCCCGGCTCGCAAGCCTGTGGAAGCACTTCGAAGAACGAGCAAGGCATGCCTAGTCCCGGCGACCTGCTGCTCTACGCCTTCACCAACTGGAAGTCGGTGACATGGGCCACGTTCAAAACAGCGGTGGACGAGATTTCGGCGGCGTACTGGATGCAGCGCAGCAGTGAGGCGCAAGAGCCTGCGTCCGTATTGCGGAACAGGATTCTCAGAACCCTTGAGTATCTCGGCCACTGCGATTCCGATTTCGACAGGGATGCTGGTCGTGTTTTCGTAGCGCCTCCTGCTCTCGTGTTGCTCCCGGCGGCCGGTTTCCCACGAGCCGTCGTTAGTGGTGCGCGGTCACCGGACATGCTTGCGGGATTGCGGTCTGCAATCGGCCAAGCAAAAACCAGAATCCGAATAGAGGTTCGGCAGCCCGCCGATCCATTTCTTCCCTCTCGAATCGAACTCGAGGCTACCGAATACGAGATGTTTTGCGACTTGGCTTCGAAGTTTGGGATGGCTTTCGACGAGGTTTCCGCCGCATGGTCAATCGCCCAATTTAGCGGGGATCTGAAGACGTACCTAGCTGGGCTAGCGTGGTCGTCCGAGCCCGAACTCGGCTGGGCTCGCCTTGACTTCGACCCGGTTCGGGAGACCTTTGCCAGGCCAGAGGCCGGGTGCCAGCCCAGTCTTCGATTGAGCTCCTACCAGGACCCCATGAGAACAATCAGGCGCCACTACTTGTGGCAAGCAAGCGAGAACGCCGCCGTGGACCTCGATTGGGGCAGGTACGCAGTTTTCGCCGCGAGCGGGTCGAGGGTGATCTCCTACGACCCTAAAACGAACAGCGCTTCCGTGCCGGCCGCGGCGCCACCGCCCAGACTGTTAGGCCGCGCTCTCGTCTTGTGTTCTGGCGTGGCCCCAAGCCGAACGGGTCGGAGACAGGGCGCGGCGAGGCTCGTATTTCCAAGTGTCCCGCCAGATATTTATGAGTTGATCGCCGAGAAGCTAACCAATTATCAGCCCGGACCTAAGGAGAGGGGGTAGCGAGTGATCGATCCAATTGGTGCATTTGACAAGGTGCGGGACAGCTATGTCTTGTACGTCAAGACTGCATTCGGCACGCAGTTCCCCGGTCTCGAGCGAGAGCGGGAAACGCTCCTGCGTCAGCCGGCGATTGTATGTCAGGAGCCCTGGATCGAACCGTTACCGAGGTACCAGCCGTCCGGAAAGACGATCGCTTCATTAGACAGGAACGATCTTCCCGGCCTGTCTGATTCCGAAATCGCCGACTTCAAAGCACTAGCGCTTTGCGGGCTTTTTGGCACATTTGAGCTCCACCAGCATCAGATCGAGATGCTCCGACGGGCACTGGCAGGCGACAACTGCGTTGTCACGGCAGGCACCGGAGGCGGCAAGACAGAGTCCTTCTTACTGCCGCTGTTCGCTTACCTAGCGCGTGAGTCAGCAGCTTGGGCGCCGCCGGGAGGCGCGCCTGCGCATCTGGATGACTGGTGGTCCAATGACGACTGGAGAGACCAATGCATACCCCTCGTCGGCCAGCACCGGAGAATACGCCGCACGCTTCGCATCCCCCAGCGCGGTCACGAAACGCGCGAGGCGGCAGTACGGGCACTCGTTCTGTACCCAATGAATGCCCTCGTGGAGGACCAGCTGAGCCGCCTCCGGCGTGCTCTGGATTCGGATGCAGCGCGTGATTGGTTCAGCCAGCATCGCCAAGGCAACCGCATTTATTTCGGCCGGTACAACGGCGCCACCCCGGTTCCTGGACACGAGTTCAATCCTCCAAATGCACAAGGAAGCTCTACGCCTAACCGCGACAAAATCGAGGAGCTGGCGGACAGGCTTAAGCGAGCGGAGCAGGCGGCCCAGATAGCCGCCCAACACGCCGCGGAAACCGGGAACACAGAAACCCGTGACTTTTTCCCTCGGTTAGATGGAAGCGAGATGCGCAGCCGTTGGGACATGCAGGATGCGCCCCCGGACATCCTCATTACGAACTACAGCATGTTGAGCATCATGCTCATGCGTGATGCGGACTCCGGCATCTTCGACCGCACCAGACAATGGCTAGAAAAGGAAGGCAGCGTCTTTCACCTCATCGTTGATGAACTGCATTTGTATAGAGGCACCCCCGGCACTGAAGTGGCCTACCTCCTGCGCCTTCTTCTGCACCGGCTCGGCCTGTCCCCAGACAGCCCCAAATTGCGGATTCTTGCATCAAGCGCTTCTCTCGAACCAGGAGATCCTGACAGTCTGAAGTACTTGAGAGACTTCTTCGGATGCGACTGGCAGAACCAGCAGGTGATCCCCGGCCATCCCGCACAAGTTCCCGAGCCACGCAGCGCGCAGCCGCTCGACCCGGCTCCGTTCATCCAGATTGGTGAGGCTTTCGATCGCGAAACCTCAACACGCGGCTCACAGCTGGCGGCCGCAGCGCGCGCTCTGGGTGGTGCCGGGGATGAAGCGGCCGATGACGGCGGACTCTCCGATGCTGTAAACGCAGACAGAACGGAACTGTCTGCGCGGATCCTTAGAGCCTGCGTCGACAACGGTCAGTCACGCGCTGTTTCCGTCGACGTATTCGGTCGAAACATTTTCGGCGAAGCGCTCGCAGCGAGCGACACTCGGGCAGCCGCGCGCGGAATTTTGATTGCGCGGGCGCTCGCCGATCCCGCGGCTGCTCTGGGCTGGCCGTCATTTCGTTTGCATTGGTTCTTTCGAAATATTGAGGGCTTGTGGGCCTGCACCGCACCGAACTGCGGCTGTCCTCAAGAGTTTGCTGAGCCAAGCCGCACTGCGGGCCAGCTGTTCATCGAGACGCGTATTTTGTGCGACTCAGCGCCACATCGTCATCGCGTGCTCGAGCTCCTGTACTGCGAGCAGTGCGGGACTACTTTCTTTGGTGGCAGCCGCATGCCGCTCCCGGACGGAGCTGGTTGGGAGCTCCTGACGATCGACCCCGACATCGAAGGCATTCCCGACAGACAAGCCGCGCGTTTTCTTGAGCGGCGCACTAATCGCGAATTCGCCATTTTTTGGCCGGCCGGCTCTTCACATTTCAACTCAGATGCGTCGCACTGGAAACAACCGACGCTGGATGGTGCGAGCGTCGACGCCCGTTGGACCCCAGCTGCTCTGGACACAGACAGCGGCCGTGTCGAACTTGGAGGAGGCGGGCCGCAGTATCCGGACGGGTCATGGGTATCCGGGTATTTCTTTCAGATCCCGGGAGCAGATGGTGCCGAGAACGTCAGCGCGCTTCCCGCTACGTGCCCTCTATGTGCTGCCGACTACAGCCGTAGGCTCTACCGGCAATCACCTGTGCGGGGCTTTCGGACCGGCTTCTCGAAGGTTACGCAACTGCTCTCGAAAGAGCTCTTTTACTTCGTGCCGGAGGGTGACGCGCGGAAGCTGGTCGTCTTTTCCGACAGCCGCGAAGAAGCGGCACAACTTGCCAACGGAATCGAACGCTCGCATTACCTGGACCTCGTACGCGAGGCAATGTATGACGAATTAAGCAAGATAGCAGTCGGGGAACCTGAGCTGCTCGCAGATATCGAAGCAAACGGCAGGGCGACCTCCCCCGCAGCTGTCCGATTCGCGTCCACCCATCAGCAAGCGGAACTGAGGCTCGGCGGGCTGGTCAGGACAGCATCCACGCCAATCCCGGATATCGACGACGACCTGAAAGCCGCGCTGCGAGAGCGGCAAAACGCTGCAAGAGCGCAACTAGACATCGTGCGAGAACGCGGGCACTCCCGCACTGTGCCGCTACGGTACCTGTTCGAGGGCGAGGACGATCCAGTGCTTCCGGGCCTGTTGGTTCAGCGGCTTAAAGGCCTCGGCGTAAATCCAAGTGGCAATGATGTCCTTTATCAGGAGTACAGCTACGACGGCCGGTTCCACCGATGGACCCAGTTGTTTGACTTCTCCGCCCCCACTGCCGGATGGGCGGCCGGGCTTTCGCCTGAAGCTCAGACCGCGCGAGAGCGCCTGCGGGGCAAGGTCCGATCCGAAGTTCTGAACGTCGTCTTCAGCAGGCTGTATTTTGGATTTGAATCTGCCGGGCTGGGATACGCGCGGTTGGCTCTACCCAATGCACGACTAGAGGAACTTGCAGCCGCAAGCCACCTAGCGCCTGCCGTGTTCGCGAGCATCTGCGATGCGGTCGTCCGGATTCTTGGCGATCTCTACCGCTATAGGCAGGACCCTGAGCAATATCCGCTCAACGAATGGGCCGGCTGGGATGACGCTCGCGCCAAATTGAAAAATTTCTTGAAGCGGTGTGCGCAGTTTCACCACGTTGGCGAGATGCGGCTCATGGAGGATGTGTGGACCGCAGTGACACAGGCTGGCCATCCACACATGATCCTCGAGTTACGGGCGCTCAATGTCCGCATTGCTCTGCCAGATGATCCTGTTTGGGTGTGTCCATCGTGCCGACGCGAGCACCTTCACTCGGCTGGGGTGTGTACGAACTGTTTGCACGACCTGCCACAACAGCCGGACGCCTCGTGCGCTGATCTCCTGGAGCGCAATTACTACGCGATGGAGGCTTTCAATCTCCGCCAGCCTGTAAGGCTTCACTGCGAAGAGCTCACCGCACAGTCGGATGACCAAGCTGAACGGCAGCGCGAGTTCCGAAACATAGTGGTCAACATTGACCAAGATCCGACACATCCTGTAGTCGAGCTGGTCGATTCCATTGACCTGTTGAGCGTGACGACGACTATGGAAGTAGGAATCGACATAGGCAGCCTGCAATCGGTGGTGCTCGCCAATATGCCTCCCATGCGATTCAACTACCAACAGCGTGCGGGGCGAGCGGGAAGGCGCGGACAGCCGTTTGCGACGGTCTTGACCCTATGTCGCGGTCGCAGCCATGATGAGTTTTACTACCGGCACCCAGAACGAATCACCGGCGATACCCCGCCGGTGCCGTTCTTGTCAATGGAGCGGCTTGAAATTGCCCAAAGGCTGATGGCCAAGGAAGCTTTGCGCCGGGCTTTCCATGCTGCGGGCGTTCGTTGGTGGGACAGCCCAATACCTCCCGACAGCCACGGTGAGTTCGGTCTCGTATCCGAGTGGACTGACCACGCTACTAGGGCCGACGAGGTCGGCAACTGGCTCCAGAGCTCGGCTGAGATTCCCGTCATTGCGGCGGCCCTCACGGCAGGGCCGACCGTCGCCGTTCCGGCGCAGAGTCTTGAAGACTACGCTCGGGGATTGCTGCGGAACGACATCGATGCCGCTGCCGTCAATCCGGAACTTACAGGCGACGGGCTAGCGGAGCGCCTCGCTGAGGGGGCTGTTCTCCCTATGTACGGCATGCCCTCGCGGGTACGGGTCCTATATCACGGGCTCCGTCGTGATGCGGCCCAGGTGATTGATCGCGACCTTGATCTAGCGATCACGGAATTCGCACCGGGGTCACAGCGGACCAAAGACAAGCGAATTTGGAAGCCAGTTGGTTTCACTTCTCCCTTGCTATACCGGAACGGCTCTTGGACGGCTTCGCAGCAGGACCCTCTCGCCGGCCGCCGCTGGATGATGCGATGCGACAGCTGCCACTACACACTGACGGCCGATACCGAACCCAACATTCAGAACTGCCCCGAGTGCGGTTGCGGCGTCGGTGATGATCCGCCATTTCGGATTTTCCGGTTTGCGGTGCCGATGGCATTCAGGACGGCTTTTGACCGTGGTTCCGATGCAACAGATGACACGGAGATACTGCCGACCGGAGCGAGCAGCGTGGCCGAGTCTGATCCCGATCCGTGCCAGACAATTGCAGGCACCAACAGTGCGATCGGTTTCAAAGAGCTCGGAAGGGTATTCCGCATCAACGACCGTAGGGGCCAGCTGTATCGAGGAGCGCTGGGCAGCACAACGCGGCCTAACGGTCGGCTCCCGCTCGACAACCAGTGGATCGATGAACGGTTTCAAGGTCAGCCCGGACCGGATGGCCTGTACTTCACGCCGGCCGTCGCACCTGAGGCCATTGCGCTCGCGGCACCTAAATCGACGGATGTCTTACGGATTAGGCCCTTTCAGGTGCCCGACGGCCTAACGTTAGATCCCTTGCGCTCTTGGGGTGGAGTAAAAGCCGCATACTACTCCGCCGCATTCGTCCTTCGGTCGGTCATCGCGGACGAACTTGATACAGATCCTGAAGAAATCGATGTGAGCAATGTGCGCCAGGTGGAACTCGCCGATGGAACTCGAGCAGGTGAAATCGTGCTCAATGACCATCTTCCAAACGGCGCCGGTTACGTTGCGTGGGTGAGCCAAAACTGGCACGCAGTCCTCGCCGGATCTGTTGACCTCAATGCTCCTGCGAATAAGCCGGCTGGGGCGCTGATTACTCCGGAGCATCGGGCCAGCTGTGAGTCGTCCGGGTATGACTGTCTCCGGCAGTACCGAAACATGAGCTATCACGGGCTCCTCGATTGGCGCCTTGGGCTTACCCTACTTCGCTGCCTCGGATCACCGAACTTTGTCGCCGGGCTGGACGGCAACTTCGGGGTTCCGGATCTCGACGGCTGGATGACGTTTGCATTCCAGCGCCGGGATTCCTTCTGCCAAACCTTCAGCTGTGCAGCACATGACTTCGGACCGTTGCCTGGTTTCACATTCGGGCCCCTTGCCACCCCGGTCGTGATCATCCATCCGCTGTGGGATTTCCGTAGACCGGTAGGGATCCTCGCTGAGGCTGTGGCTGAATGTGGAGCTCAGCCGGGACGCTTTCTCGATACTTTCAACTTGCTTCGGAGGGAAAGCTGGTGCTACCAGCTACTGGGGCGCTGAAGCCGGGGGAATTACAGACTCCGCTCCACATCGCGCCACTGCGCGCCGTGTCGCCCAGTCATTTCACATCTTTGCAGACTTGCGCCTTGAAAGAGGTGTGGGCAGGCAACGGCAACTCACCGCTCTTGCCACCGAGCCCTGCCGCCCATCTCGGTTCGATCGTTCACAAGCTGCTTGAGGAGGCAGGACAGGGTAAGTTCGCCACCACCGGCGCTGCGGGAATAGCAGAGCGCTGGTGCGAGCTCTTGGCGGCGACGGAGGACCGATTGCAGCAGCGCTGGCTCGACAGGCACCTGATCCCGCTCCAATCGTCCGTGCCACAGTTTGAAGTCCGGCGTCTTCAAGCGTGTAAAGCTGCCGGGGTTCTGAACGACCGTAGGAAGGAACACGAAGGTTCCGGGGCGACGGTGGATCCTGCTTATGGATTCGAGCTTCCGTTGGAATCGTCGGATGGCCTGATCAGAGGCAGAATCGATGCCATTCTGCCTTCGCCGGAGGGCCCCATACTCCAGGATTACAAATCGGGAGCCATCTTTGAGATCGCCGGCTCGGATGAGCTGGTCCTCAAGAACGAGTACGCCGACCAGCTCAAGATCTATGGCGCCCTGTACCATGAACGGACAGGAGTTTGGCCGCACCGGCTTGAGGTCCTTCCGGTTTCCACGGCCCCCTACGAGGTCTCCTTCACCCCAGCGGAATGCGAGGAGCTGGCTCACGCGGCAAGAGCGGCCGTGGCCAAGGTCAACGACCTAATCGCAACGTGTAACGGCCATGAGCTGGAAGCCAGCTTGGCTAATCCTTCACCTTCAGCCTGCTGCTATTGTCCATACCGGCCGGCCTGCCATGCGTACAGCTCGGCCACACAGCCGGCCATTGGTAGCTGGCCGGCAGACGCCTCGGGTGAGTTTCGTGAGCTGCGGCTCCTGGGCAACGGTAAACGCCTCCTCTTACTTTCGAGCGGGGAAGCTCAGCTCGCAATCCGCGGTCTGAGCTCCGACCCGCAACGGCATCCCGCCCTGTCGTTCCTGCAGGAAGGCGACGAAGTCGGTGCCTACTCGCTCAAACCAGCCGGCCCGGGTTCTTTCGCGGAAGGACCTCTGTCCGTCATCTACCGACAGGCGAAAACTTAGAGGTCGTAGCACAGCCGCGAGCAAGCGGACATGCGAGACAGCTCGGGTGAACCCGCGTGCAAACGATGTTGCCTAGGTCCAGCAGCGCATAGAGTATGTGCCTTCCCTGACCGTGAGCTATCGCGCGGCCGAATAGCTGACCAACAATCTCGCGAACGCGGGCGTTCTTGCGCAGCTCACCACGGACAACTGTTATGCCTGCGTAACGGCTAATTACGCGACTTATGTTGCCGTCCACTGGCGCTGCGGGCCGTTCGAGCGAAACAGCGACTGCCCCCGCTAGGTACTGGCCTAGAACGCATACATCGTCGACACCCGCCATCACCACTCGTGCGGCTTGTCTGAGCTTTCTAAGGCGCTGGTTTGGAAGGCCGAGGCCTGCGACGATTTTCAATACGGCTTCATCGGACAGCGCGTTGAGCGCCGCGGCGGTCGGAGCCACGAGGATGAGCTGCTCGTAAACGGGAGCTACTGCCGGCGCCCTGGTTTTTTGGAGAAGAACCTCCGCCACGAGTAGCTCGTAGAGGTCCGCGCTTCGACGCCAGGGATATTCGACGCGATTACTCTGGCCCCATTGTTGCAAGCCCTCAAATAGGGATTCGACGCCGAATGCGCCGAGTCCCGGTTGCTCGGCTGGTACTAGCTGCCTGGCGGCTTTCTCGGAGTGCTTGCTATCATCGGGGCGTTTTGAGCGTGCGGATGGAACTGTAGTGCTAGAGTATCCTCGGCCGGTTCTCAGCTTGTTTTCGGGCTGCGGTGGAATGGACCTAGGCTTTGAAAGGGCTGGCTTCGACGTGCGGCTAGCCATCGACCTAGATGATGCCGCAAGGAAAACTTACGAAGCCCACCACAACGGCACGGTTCTGCCGGGCGACCTTTCCAGGATGTCCGCCAAGCAGATTGGTGACGAGTGGGACAAGATCAGCCGCGAGCCTCCGATAGGAATCATTGGCGGGCCCCCTTGCCAATATTTTTCCGCAGCTAACAGGCATTCGAAAGAAGATGATCCCCGCCGCGATCTGCCGAGGCATTACGCAGAGATCATTCGCGGTCTGAACCGCCGCTATGGCCTTTATTTTTTCGTATTCGAGAACGTTGTGGGTTTGACTCAGACGGCGCACAAGGGCGACTACGCTGCATTCCTCGCCCTGTTCGAAGGTGCCGGTTTCCGCTGTTTCAAACAGGTGCTCGACGCACAACATTTCGGCGTGCCGCAAATTCGGCCGCGGGTATTCGTGGTGGGCTTGAACCCGGCAAAATGGGACCGCGGTTGTGATTTCCAGCCGCCGGGAGCTACGCGGAAGAAGCCTCTGACTGTTGCTTCAGTCCTAAACCGCGTCCGAAGACCGCCGAGGTTCTTTGAACGTGGCCTTACGCCAGAGGAGCTGGCTAAGGACTATCACCCGAATCACTGGACGATGCAGCCAAGGTCGAAGAAGTTCAAAGAAAAGACGCTCACAGACTGGGCGACCAAAGCGCGGTCATTTCGCGTACTAGACCGAAGCAAACCGAGTTGGACCGTCGCTTACGGCCATCGGGAAATTCACGTACACCCCGATGGTAAGCGGCGAGTGAGCGTTCTCGAGGCCATGCTTTTTCAAGGCTTCGACAAGGAGTACGTCCTCCACGGGAATCTTTCCGAACAGGTGCGCCAGGTGTCAGATGCTGTGCCGCCCCCGCTTGCGGAAGCGGTCGCTAGGGCCGTCGCGGTTTCATTGCATTCGGCCTCAACGCCCCAAATGAATCTGGAGGCCGAGCGCTTGCTCATGGAAGCGGCGGTCGACAAGCCGGTCGTGCAGATCATGCTCGAAGGTGAAACCGTCGAGGCTGCAACTCAAGCGTTTAAAGTGGCCGGCCGGAAGCTTGGTCTGCGCGTGGACGTTCGGGCCGACGGAAGCCATCATTTATTTGTCAAGGCGGTGCCGCGTCGGCCTCGCAACTCACGACGAAAGGAACCGCCGGCCCTGGCGGCGTAAGCGCCGGGGAAGCAAGAGGTCTTCCGCCGACCCGCTGCTGGGTGCATTCGGGAGAGTCCCGGCCGTCGAGGGCGGAAAATCTTTCGCTAACCAGGCTTTTACGGCCTTTGCGGTGGCGATGCCTTTGGAGCGGAGTAGGTCAACAAGATCTCCTCCTGCAAGCACAATGATCGGATGCTGATCATCCCGAATCTCCTCGTATGCCTGTTGCTGGACATATGAGGTAGTGACCATCACACCGAACTCTCTGTGCCGAATACGTGAAATCAGGCGCGATGTTTCACGCACGCCGACGCTAGCGCTGGGTGCGTAGCATTTTGCCTCTAGCGCAAACGTCAGGTGAATTGGATCCGCCGCAGGACCAAGGCTGTACCGACCGATTGCATCTCGGCCACCATCGCGGGTTGGGCGAGTTAGCTCCGAACTCGTCACGTTTGGGGTAAACATCCTCCACAATAAATCCGCGCATCGTTCGAAGTCGACCGGCCGCTCGCGGAAATGTTCGTGGATTTCAGCAAGCATCCGCAGGCCCTCTTTGCTCGACGGTAGCTGCTGTTTCTTTGTCCTGTACGAGAGCGTCTTAGGGGCCTGCAAGCGCTGGTACGAACCTGAATTGACCCAGTTCGCCCAAGCGGGCGGACAGCCAGGTCCCAATCGCTGGTCGTCCTGGAGGGCAGCAAGCCATTTTCGAGGAACTGTCGGAACGTCCAACAATGTGAAAGTGGCGCGATAGTTCTGAAACCTGAGCCCACCCACTGTGCGCCAAATCGCTACAAGATCCTCGTCTTGCGAAATCGCGATCCCTCCCGGTGCCGCCAGTCCGCGAAACTGAACGTCTCGGCCTGTTCCGATTCTGCTGAAGACGAAGAAGGGTGGGACCGCGAGACGGTCCTCTAGCGTTCCGAGGTGTAGCGCGTCAAAGCTCATCCGAAGCAGCTCGTTACCGTGGCGGGAAGTGTCGTGAATAGCGCGACCTGGCCGCTTGTTATCGCCGTAGTACTGGAAAATGCCGGTTTCGACATCGAGAAAGTCCGGCCAATCGGGATCGTCTCCAGTCGAATAGAGCACGGCCATTCGGTAATGTCCCGTCTTAGCTCGGGCCACCCGAAAACCGCCTTGATTACCACATGGCATGAGCTTGGCGAGCGGGTCTGCCCTAACGTCTTTGTGCGGGCCTGCGCGGTAGATCGCATCAACCACCAGGTCCGCCTCGCCTAAGGTGCCGAACGAGAACTCCACTGGTTGGGCCATCGGGCTGGACTTTAGATCAGATTGACCGCGCGTCCCACGTCATGCGCTCGTTGCAATAGTACACATGTTCTATTCTGAGCCAGTGAGCAGGCTCGTCCTGGCAGATTTGAACCCGGCGCAGCACCGTGCCTCCACCTACGGCGAAGGGCCGCTACTGGTGATCGCCGGCGCCGGCACCGGCAAGACCAAGACCCTGGCGGCGCGGGTCGCCTATCTGATAGATCGAGGGGTCCCTCCGGAGCGTATTCTGCTCCTGACCTTCAGCCGTCGCGCCGCGCAGGAGATGCTGACTCGAGCCGGACAGCTCGTCGGGCGTGGCCAGGCCTCAAAGGTGTGGGGCGGAACCTTCCATGCGGTGGCCAACCGCCTGCTGCGCGTGCATGGCCACGCCGTCGGGCTGCCGCCGAACTTCACCGTCCTGGACCAGTCCGATGCTGCTGACCTGATGAACCTGCTCAGGACCGAGCTGGGGCTGGCCGAAACGAGCCGCCGCTTTCCGAAGAAGGACACCCTGGCGGCGATTTACAGCCGGACGGTCAATACGAATGTGAAGTTGAGCCAGGTGCTCGAGGTGGCCTTCCCCTGGTGCGCCGACGACATCGAGGGCATGCGCGGCATCTTCCAGGGCTACGTCAAGCGCAAGCGCGAGCAGGCCGTTCTCGACTACGACGATCTGCTGCTGTTCTGGAAGGCGCTGCTGCACGCGCCGACGATCAGCGACCTGATTGCCGGCAGCTTCGACCACGTGCTGGTGGACGAGTACCAGGACACGAATGCGTTGCAGGCTGACGTCCTGGTGGCCATGCGGCGCAGCATCGGCAACATCACCGTCGTGGGCGATGACGCCCAGGCCATCTACTCGTTTCGGGCGGCGACGGTTCGGAACATCCTTGCATTTCCACAACAGTTCCCCGGCGCCGAGATTGTGAAGCTGGAGCAGAACTACCGCTCGATCGCGCCCGTGCTTGCGGTCGCTAACGCTGTCATGAGCGAGGCGCACCAGCAATACGACAAGGAGCTGCGGTCCAGACGAACGGGTGAGCAGCGCCCGAGGCTGGTCACGTGCCTGGACGAAACGCAGCAGGCCCAGGTGGTCTGCGATCGCGTGATCCAACACCTCGAGCAGGGCATCGCGCTCAACCGTCAGGCAGTGCTGTTCCGTACCGGCCACCACAGCGACCTGCTCGAGGTCGAGTTGACCAGACGCAACATCCCGTTCGTGAAGTACGGCGGGCTGAAGTTCATCGAGGCCGCGCATGTGAAGGACATGTTGGCCTTCCTGCGGATCCTGGAGAACCCGGCCGATGATCTGGCGTGGTTTCGTGTGCTGCAACTGCTGGACGGCATGGGGCCGCGACACGCCCAAACTGTCCTGGACCAGCTACGTGGCCAGCAAGGACTAGGAGAGGACCGGCCGAACAGCCCTCTGGAGCGCTTTCTCGTGGAGCGGGTGGATGCGCCTCCGGCAGCCGCCGAGCAACTGGACGAACTCCGGCACGCGCTGCGCGATGCCCGCGCGCTTGGGCCTGGGCAGCGCGTGGAACGGCTGCGGCATTTCTACGACCCCATATTCGAGCGCGTCTACGACAACGCCGGAGTTCGGGTACGCGATTTGGAGCAGTTGGAGCAGCTGGCCGGAACGTACGCCACCACTCGCGAGTTCCTCACCGACCTGACCCTCGATCCGCCGTCATCAACCAGCGACCTGGCGGGATCACCGTTGCTGGAAGAGGATTACCTGATCCTCTCAACTATCCATTCGGCCAAAGGGTGCGAATGGGATGTGGTCCACGTCATCCACGCCGCCGACGGCAACATCCCGAGCGACATGGCCACCGGCAACGCTGAGGAGATCGATGAGGAGCGCCGGCTGTTCTATGTGGCGCTGACGCGAGCTAAGGATTGGCTCCACGTCTACTTCCCGCTGCGCTACTACCACCGCCGCCGTGGCCGCAGTGATGCCCACTCGTACGCGCAGCTGACGCGCTTCATCTCGCCGAGGGTCAAAGGCCTCTTTGATCTGGAGGCGGTCTACGACGAGCAGCACAGCCCTGAGTCAACGGCATCGGTCTCGGCGCCTGTGACTGTCGATGCTCTGCTGAACGAGCTCTGGGCAGACTAACCCTTAGTCAGAACAGAGGCAGCGCGTGCTGGTCGGCAGGTGAGGATGCCGCCTGTCGCAGCTCGGGGCCGTCGTTCTTGACGTCGTTGACCAGACTGGAAACCGGTTCGGCGGTCATGAGTTCGACGGGCAAAGCGGCGAGGCAGCCCATCAAGGCCACCTCCCCGGCATCGCTCGCCAGCCACAGTGCCTCGTGCTCGGGCTGCAGGATGACCGGCATGCGGTTGTGGATGGGCGCGATCAGATCGTTTGGTGCCGTGGTGAGGATCGTGCAGGAGATGAGCCATTCGTCGTCGATCTTGCAGGCATCCCAGAGACCTGCGAAGCCGAACAGTGCCCAATCTCGGCGGCCGATGGCGTACGGCTGTTTGGGCTGGCTGCCGCGCGCCTGCCACTCGTAAAACCACGAGCTGGGGATTATGCAGCGCCGCTTGGCCAGCAGGCTGCGATAGGCGGAGCGTTCCAGGAGCGTCTCGGATTTCAGATTGATGGGCCTGGGTTTGCTCGGGTCGGACACTGACCAGCTGCTTACCAATCCCCAGCGCATTGGCCGGATGACCCTGTCACCTTCTTTCCCGATGGCTACCGCGAGGACATCCTGGCTGGGGGCAATGTTGTAGCGTGGCTTGAACAGCTCCGGGTCCTCGAACCCAGGCAGCACCCGTGCCGAGAAGCGGGTCTCAGAGAATTCGGGCGTCTCTAAGCCGAACCGGCCACACACCCTGGCGAGTGTACCCGCCGGGACGGAGCTCGTGTCCTTGTTGCCTTACGATCGGGCTCGTATCCCAAATCGCACGCTCACCGACACTAGCCTTTAATGGTGAGCACGGCTGCCGGCGAGGAACAGGTGCCGACATTCGTCGACCCGATGCTGGCCAAGCTCAGCGCCACGCTGCCTAAGGACGACGCCAACTGGGCGTTCGAGATGAAGTGGGATGGCATTCGGGCCATCGTAAGCGTCGACCACTGGAAGGTGCACATCTGTAGCCGCAACCGCATTGATCGGACGCGCGACTATCCAGAGCTTCAGGGCCTGGGCGAGCAGCTGCGAGATCACGGCGTGGTCCTCGACGGTGAGATCGTGGCCTTCGATGAGCACGGGAGGCCGACGTTCGAGGCGTGGCAGCAGCGAGGCGGCTACGAGGGCCGGCGCCGCATCGCGCCGGACGGCCAGGTGCCCATCGCCTACGTGATCTTCGACCTCCTGTTCATCGATGGCCGCTCGCTCGAGGGGCTGCCGTATACCGAACGCCGCCAGCTGCTGGAAAGCCTGAAGCTGCAGGGCGACTACTGGTTGGTCCCACCACATTCGATCGGCGCCGGTCCCCACATGCTTCAGATCAGCCGCGACACAGGGATGGAGGGTGTCGTGGCGAAGCGCCTCAACAGCCGTTACGAGGCGGGCAAGCGAACCGGCGCCTGGCTGAAGGTCAAGAACCACATGCGCCAGGAGTTCGTCGTCGCCGGCTGGGTTCCGGGCGAAGGCCGGCGCAGCGGACGTATCGGGGCGCTGGTCATCGGCTACTACGAAGGCGACCATCTGATTTCTGCCGGCAGCGTCGGGACGGGGTTCACGGATCGGATGCTCGATGAGCTGTCCGAGCAGCTTCGCCCTTTTGCGACCGATCACTCGCCGTTTGCCGCCGGCGAAATCCCTCGCGGATCCCGCTTCGTGGAGCCACGGCTGGTATGTGAGGTGGAGTTCGCCGAGTGGACGTCCAAGACCGGCCAGCTGCGGCATCCGTCATTCAAAGGACTGCGTGCAGATAAGAATCCGCGGGACGTTGTCCGGGAGTATCCGGCTTGAGCAATGTCAATGGAATCTGGGTGCGGCCACGACTGCTACTCATATGAACCGGTCGACAGAACCGAAGCGGCCGAGCGGCCGACACTCAGCCGGAGTCCTCGTCTATCGCGGCGGGGGCCCCCAGATGGAAGTGCTCCTCGTACATCCGTCTGGCTGGTACAACAAGAAAGCGCCCTGGAGCATCCCCAAGGGCTTGCCCGGAGAAGGCGAGTCCATGGAGCAAGCAGCGCTACGCGAGACGCTTGAAGAGGCCGGTGTCGCGCTGGATGGGCCGCTCGTTTCGCTGGAGTTCGTGACCTACAAGGGCGGTAAACAGGTGCACGGCTTTTGCGCGCCCTGCCCGGACGGCGCTGCCGCATGCTGTGCCTCCTGGGAAGTCGACCGGGCTGAGTTCTTCCCTATCAGCGAGGCGAGGCAGCTGCTGCATCCCAGCCAGCAGGAGTTCCTCGACCGGCTGGAGCAGCACCTGAGGCATTCCATGAGCAAGACAGCCGACAGCGAAACTCCGGCTGATGCAGGCAAGCCATCGAACATGACTGAAGAGTCACCACTCGTCCAGCGAGTGCTCGCGCTGCTGACCGCGAGTGGCATTGAGTACAAGGTGCTGCGCCATAAGCCAGTGTTCACCAGTGAGCAGGCAGCCGCGGTCCGCGGTACTCCGCTGGAGGACGGCGCTAAGGCGCTGATCTGCCATGCCGACAAGCAGATGGTGCTAATTGTCGTGCCGGCCAACCTCCAGCTTGACACCCGCGCATTCAAGAGTGCCTACGGGATCAAGAACCTCCGCATGGCGGCAGCGGACGAAGTCGAGGCGCTCGGCGCCGTTGTCGGTGGGGTGCCGCCCTTCGGACAGACATAGACCTACAGACTTATGCGGATGAGGGGATCGCCGCGCGAACTACGTTGTCGTTCAATGCCGGGAGCCGGACCACCTCCATGATCCTTGCCGCGAAGGACTACCTCCAGATCGAGCAGCCGATCATCGGGCGGTTCGCCGTCGCAGAGTGACGCCGCGTCACGCTCCCCGAGAGTGAAGCCACGATGCGGACCTAGTTAAGCTGAAGCCGACGGTCAGGTCAGCCCTGGCTGGCCCGTGAAGCTTCGGTCGAGCGCGGCCACGGCAGGCTGTGGAAAAAGGCCTCCAGAGCGCGCTCCCGGGGATAGCGCCAGCGGTAACGCGCTGGTTACCGTCTGGTCTTGAATACTGTACAGATGTGCAGTATTATGGCCCCTATGAAACCCCTGTTCGTGCTGCATCTCCGGCTCGAGGCCATCGGGGTCATCCCCTGGTCCGTGTTCTCGTTCGATGCACTCGAGCGACTGAAGCGAGACATCGACGCCGGCGAACTTGGAGCCGCGTCGATTCTCGAGCTCGAAGATAAGCAGCTCCAGGAGGCCGCGTGATGTCTGAGCTTGTCACGTGCCAATGCTGTCGTGACAGAGTTCCGGTGACCGAGGCCGCGCCTGCCGGGAAGCGGGCTTGGAAATGCGACGTGTGTGCCCGGACCTGCCCGCTCATCGGGCGGTGTCAGAAGCCGGCCAGCACGCCAGCCACCTCTGCGGAGGAGTAACGTGGCGGCGGCGAAGTGGTACAGAGGCTGGATCGCCGTCGGAGGCGAATGCCGGGTAATGGCATCGACTGGCGGTATGCCGTGGGTTCTGGCCGCCGATCCTGCCGAATTTCCCGACCGAGCGAACGATGCCAAATCGTTCAACTGGGGCGTGCCCAGCCGTGCCACGTACGTGCTTGCCCGGACACTGCTCGTGGATGCCCTTGGACGCGAAGCCGCCGATCGGCTCGACACAGGTCAGTTCATGGCCGAAGTGCTTGTGCATTTCGCTAAGGGTCCGGATTGGCAGCTGAACACAAATCAGATTGCGCGCTGGGCAGAGTCAACACCGTCCAAAACGAGTGAGGTTGCCGAGTAGCCGCTCCTGCAGGTATGTTGTCCCCGACTCGCCATGGCTGTTAGTTCGCAAGAACTTTTTGATCGCTACAAGGATTGCGTCGGGTGCGTCTTTGTTCTCGACAATAAGGGGGACGAACACACAGGCGCCGCCTTTTACATCGGCGATGGCTATTTCGCAACGGCTCGCCACGTTGTCGACGAGAAGCAATCCATCACCTTGAGCTCACCGACGCAGATGCTGACGAACACCGGATCCACGCCCAAGCGGATATTGCTTCCCAGCACAGCGCATGCTGACGTAGCGATTATTGAAGGCCAACCCGAGTCCATCCCGATACGCCACGTCTGGGTCGGCGACAACGTGAAGCAGCTGAAAGAAATCGTCGGAGGCGCTGTCCCCCTGGGTGGTGAGACCGTGGATTGGCTCGATCCGAAGCTGATGCTGTCGAAGGCCGTTGCCTTTGGTTATCCGCCCATACCGGTTACGACCACTACCGGGCTTGTCGTGGTCACGACCGAAGTGAATGCCCTGGTCACCAAATACAACGCACCGCACCAGCACTTTGTCGTCTCCATGATCCCTCGGAAGGGTTTCAGCGGAGGACCTCTGATTAGCGAATACGGCTACTTACTCGGGATCATCATTGAGGGTTTGCAGGAGCAGGACCAAGCGCCTGAAACCGGCTTCGCGGTGGCAGTGAGCGTCGATCCCCTTCTGGATCTCCTGTGGGAGCACGGGATCAAACTGAGCGGCGAAAACGGTGATCTGCTCGAGCAGCTGTGGAACCCTGGCTTCTATGAGAGCGAGGGGGTTGGGTTTGGCTCTGCCAGTGGGAAGGCGGAACTTGTAATCGCGTTGTCGTAGCAGTTTTCTGCCAGGCACAGTAGGTGCTAGCCTGCTCCGAACAGGGTTACCCACGTAGCGAAATCGCCGAGGTATATCCGAGGCCGGAACTCGTTGACCCACTCACGGTAGGCCTTCAGCAGATTTGATTCGAGATAGGAACGGCTTTGCAGGAGACCAGGGTTTGCGAGGGCCTGCGAGAGCGGGTCCGATTCATCCAGTAGTTGGGCGAATAGTCGCTCGACGGGTGTTCCGTCCTGGCCGATTTTGAAGAAGAACATGCCGACATGCGGACGCTTGCCACGTGCGCCATCCCATTGCAGGAGGGCGATAAGTGCATCGAACTGTTCGAGTAACTCCGCCAGTTGCTCCTCTACGGGTATCCAGGTCTTCAACAGGCGGCGTAGACGTTGTGCAAGGTAGAGGTTGGCTCCCCAATTGTTGACGCTCCTGTCCAGTCGGGCTGCTGGGGACCCACGCAGAACAGTGGTGGGATGAAGGCGAACCCACAATGGCTCCGGCTGGCCGCCGACGGCTCGGACTCGAACCGTCAGAAGATCGCGGAGCGCCGTGTGTCTTCCGGCCGCCATCATGGCAATGCCAGCCGTGTACAGGCACAGCAGCGCCGGATAACCCAACAAACCAACCAGGACCGGATCGCCGTCGACATTAGCTGGAGGGGTGAGTTGCGCAAAGCACATCTGTAGAAGGGGAAGCTCCTGGTCCCCTGCGCCAAAGGTGCCGATGATGGCTACGATCGGCAGAACAGCCTCGAGCGCCGTCTCCAACCGGCTTAGTCGATCACGGTAGAACCTGTCGTCGAAGTCGGGTTCATCCCTGAGGCCATACGGCTGGTTGGTCTGACTCCGGATCTCAGCGACGACGCCATCGCAGAGATGCGTGAGCAGCTCGCGAAGCTCGATGCGATTGGTACCCGGTGCACGCAGAAGGCGCTTTGCCTGAGCTAGAGCGAGGGCTGGGCTCACGGGCGATTGCGCCCGCGCTGACGCAAGGTCGAGCACGTGTTGCTCGATTCCCGTCCATAGCGCATCAGCACTTACCCCGCTTATGACCTGGGCATCCCGCCGCTGGATGACATCCTGCGACAGCGGCGACGCCGTAGTGTGCACGAGCCAAAACCATGAGTACCGTCGCGTGGCGCCACGCATAAGGACCTCGCGCAGTGCGATATCCCAGTCCGCCGACCAGCCGCATACGACGGCCCCGTACTCGTCGAACACCCGTTGAAGCAGCCGTTTCATAGCGGGTGCATAGACGCTGAGCTCGCCCTGTGTATTGAGCAGGCGCGTATCGAGGTAGTCGCCGCTCACCTTAATCACCGTGCATCGAGCCTTATCCAGGGGCTCCGCCCCGCGGATGAGATCTGGATGGTAAATAACTGACGGTACGACGCCCTCGTCCACGAGCGCGGTTTCATGCAACCGTTCCTGGTTCGTGGTGACGATCACACGGATATAGCCGTCCCGGGACAAGCGGGCGATAGCTCTGTGCGCCTCCGTCGGCATCTTCAAGCCCTGTTCGCGCTCCTCCGGGGTTGGCTCAAAAAACGGTTTCAGCAGAGCCTGGCGCTCAGCCGTAGTGCGGGCAAGCCGCCGCATAACCTCGCCATAAATCGCCTCTCCGATGTTGCCTCTCCACCATTCAGGGGGGTCGCTGCCGGCGTCCGCCCCATTTCGCTTCGCGTAGGTGCGGATCAGCTGATCCATGACTTGCTGGCCTGTCGGAATGCCGGCTTCGCGCGAAATTCCAGAGCCAGTCAGTGCGACGTACGTTCCAGGGCTGTGGAATACGGCGAGGGCCGCATTAACAATCGCTTCGCCGGTGAATCCGCTAGCCACGACGGTATGAACCCTATCCCATCAAACGGAGCTCGCCACCGTTGCAGGACAAGGCCACCGCCTCACGCTCGCGTCTCGGAAGCTGCCCCGCAGAGCGCTTTGGTTGTTTACCTGACCAGGCAAGCGCACGGCGCGATATGCTTTCTAGATCAAGTGGTCTAGGAGCAGATCACCGAATGGCGATCAATTTGAAAGAATATGTGGAGATGCGCGTCGCAGCGGGTTTTTGCGAGCATCTGACGCGCACCGGGGTGGCTCTCAGCAACTTGCGACACAACCCAAACGATCCGCCTGATGCATTAATCGATTGTCCGGAAGGCGTCTGCGGAATCGAGCATGCCGCGGCTCACTATAACGGCCGGGAGGCGGCGAATATCTCTGCTGTCCTCCGCAACACCCCGGCAAAGTCAGAGCGGTGGCTCAGGCCAGGAGAGGATTGGAGAGTTGCCGCCCGTCGAATGCCGGTTCTTGTTAACTTCACTGACGACCTCATCTCAAACCTGCAAAGAACCCTTGAGGTTCACGCCCAAAAGCAATACGGCATACCGACGTACTTGGTGCTCGACGCGACCATGGCTTCTCTAACAGTCGCTGATGAGGGACCCAGCCTTGCAGCTGAGCTCGTCTTACCTCCAAACAGCACGTTTCTGGCCGTTTACCTAGCGCTCACAACGAACGGAACTGCCGATATGGAGTTCTTTCAGGTTTAACGAGGCCATATTGGTTGAAACATCATCGACCAACGCAGCGGCAGGGAGAAACTGCCTAAACTGCGGCTTCTTGTGCCGCCGCGACACCGTGAATCCGCACCTGTCGGAATATCGGGAGATCACTCAAGAGGACCGTGCATCGGCACGTTTCATCCGGCACGAGAGGATGGACGGGCCGTTGTTCGTCTGGTGCTACCGGAGCATCCCTATCGCGGACGAGATCTGCAGCCGTTCAGGATTCGATCAGCATCCTCTTCCGGATGCACCAGATCGGCCGGCAAAGCAAAATGCGGCAGCGCTCGAGGTATTCGCGGCTCACGAGGGGTGCTCTCGTTGGTTCGAATACTTACCAGGGCTTGACCCAAAAGAACACCTTGCCGAGCTTCGCCTACATGAGTTTCATGAAGCTCTGGCGCAGCAGCGGCGGGATTCAGACAGAGCGCTGGCCGCGTCGAATACTGCCTCCAACTGGAGGATCGCTATAGCGAGCATGGTGGTAGCCGCAATCCTCGCGGGTGCCCAGATCTGGATTGCGAGCCATCCGCCCGTGACGCAGCCCGATCGTGGCTATCCGACTCCGTCCGTATCCTCTGCCCCTCCAACTCAGACTGACCAGTCAAAGTAGGAGACCTCATTGAAGCATTTTGGCGACGCGCGGAGAGTTCGGGGTGATCTCAAGGGCACGACACCTGACTCAGGCCGTGTCAGCAAATTCGCCAGACTATCGCGGCCCGAGCAGGCCCGCAACCAGACAACATGACCAAACACCCTCTGGATGGTTGCCTAGCGAAGTTGAGCCGGGCTCAGACACACTACCAGCAGCTAGGTGACGAGGTTGCTCGGTTCTTAGAGTTGAAGCCTTATCGCGTCGTTATCAAGACCGACTACGCGTCTCGGACAAAGAGAGGAGTCGTGACAGTTGGACAAGCCCTACCGGACACGATCAGCCTTCTCGCCGGCGACCTGGTCCATAACCTTCGGTCTGCCCTCGACCTTCTCGCATGTCGCCTCGTGGAGCTGAATACCGGGGATCACACCTTGCGACGCCGCGCGAAACCTCAGTTCCCTATCTTTTGTGACCCTGACGAGTACTCGATTAGGGGGGCTGCCATGGTTCGCGGAGCCCCTGATGCTGCTTGCGCCCTGATCGAGCAACTCCAGCCTTTTTCACCAAAGAACGGCCCTTGGGATAATCCTTGCGCCTCAACGCCCAAGCGTCATCCACTGTGGGTCTTGCATTCGCTAGACATCGTTGACAAGCACAACGACCTCAATGTCGTCGGCTGCGCTAGATCCGTGCCCTACATCAATATCAGCAATGGCGGAATGCAGTGGCTCGGCGGGTCGGGCGGGCTCACGTCGATTGGAATCACTTACAAAGGTGAGATGCTCTCGCCAGAACTCCACATGCCGAGCAAGGTCAACTGGCCGATCCAGGAAGGCGCGGAGTTGTGGCTCGTCAAGTTCCCGCAGCATGACATCGCGATGCAAGTTGAAGACGGCTCGAGCTTCGACCTCGCCATAGAGCAGCAAGACCCGCCAGATGTGCCTCAAACGCTGATGGAGACGATGACCACCCTCGGAAACACCGTCATCAACGTCGTGAACGCCTTCGCCCCGTTCTTTCCGCCATTACCCTCACCGCCAAAAGACGACAAGTGCGAGGGCTTATCGCAGTCTGGAGACGCGCAGTCCCGCTAGTGCCTTGGCGCTGGACGTATGAAGGTCGGTAACGAGGACGGCGGTGGAGTGCGCCATGTGCGCTCCCGTGGCTGGGTGTTCTTGGACCAGCAACTAAAGCAACCACTTTCGCGTGGCCGCTGCCTCTACTGCCGTTGTGGCCTTGCGTGCGGCGCCGCCTCACGGCAGCGGCATTACCCGCCTAAGCTGCCCCTGTTGGCTGGACTGATCGGAGCATGGCGATAGTCAGAAGCCAGACGTCCATCAGTCTGAAATGTTCCTGAACCACGAGCCGCTGCAAAGCGTCGAGCGTGATTTCGCCAGCCGAGTTGCCAAAGTTCTCTCGGACCCGCTTCGACCAGTAATGCAGTTCACCCTCGCGCATATCGCGCAAACCAAGACTGGTGTATTCCTCGGCATTCCTCTTCCAATCGGCCCAATACCGCGGTGTTTCAGCCCCCGTAGCCCCAATCAGCTGGTCGAGGTGATTGATGCGGCCCGCCCACCGGTTTGGCCAGCCCTTCGGGTGCCTGGCATCAAACCACGGAGCAAGGATGTTGTTGAGGATTTTGTCCCAGCCTGCCCGAATGCGAATTACCAGATTTTTTAGGTGTAACTCCATGCGCAAGTCGGCAAAGCTCAGCACGCGCCGGTAAACCATCCCTTGCTGATTGACGGGTGCCACGGGCGGCGTGCGCTCCTTCTGTGCCGCACCGACTAGAAGCCACTCCTCCAGGATCCAGGTGGCGTTGACCAAGTAGTCCTCAATCCCCGCAAAGAATTTGTCCAGAATTAGGTGCTCCGGGGCATGCACCGCATCGAAGAAGCGCCCGTATTCAAGCGCCGTCAAGTCGTCTACTTTCGCGTTGCCCGGTCCGTACTTCCCCATCTGAATGCGCGTCACTTCGCCGGTGGCCGGGTCGGCGTGCTCGATGGCTTCAGGATGCCGAAGGTAATTCCAGGGGCACCGTTCCGGGTCGAGTTCCCATCGACCAAGCTCCTCTTGATGGCGTATGCAAGACTCCAGCAGACCACGACGATCTTCAGGTACCAGCGGCACAATCGTGCGCACTGCTTGGAGCCGATTGTCGGGTTCAACGAAATCGAAGGCGATTCCGAGGAGGCGTGGATGCAGCCCTCGGTCCAAGAACCCTGCTCGATTGACCGACAGCACAGCTAGATTCAGCGCACGACCTGGAGCCAATGGTCCCAGTGTTTCATTGGCCCCGCCCGGTGCTTGAGTCGGAGTTGTCGCTCGATGCCCGACAGGTTTAGCTTGTGGCCTGGCTGTCGAATTGCCCGGTTTCTTATTTCTTCGCGGTTTCTGAGGCTTGGGTGTCAAGCGCTTGTTCTTTGGCATGACAATCGACATTGGCATATCCGGCGCGAATGGCGCCTGAACAACCTAAATTTTGACGTGCGAGATTAGTAATCCAGCATCGTTGTCGCCCGCCGCCAGCAGCAGCAGCAGCAGCAGCAGCCAGCACCAAATCACAGCCGTCTTGCTGTTTTCGGGCAGCAAAAAAGACCGGCTCATGCAGCCAGTCTTTCTTGCCCTCTCCCCAGCCCGCGTCGCGAGCCGAGGCCATGATACTGCTCAGTGCCGGCTGATCCGGGCCAGCTCGGCCGCGGCGTCGCGCAGCTCACCGGCCTGCCAGACGCCGAGGATATTGCGCCGGTGATCGCAGACCTGAACCTTCTGCCGGCAGCTCACCACCGGCATGAGGGCCGCGATCTCGTCCAGCTCGATCTCGTCGAACCGGAGCGTGTGCGGCCCCCCAGGCGTGAGCCAGAGGCTAGCCTTCATGTTCCTGCAGCTGCCTGCGCAGCGCCTCAATCGCGGCGTTGAGCGCTTCATATTCCGGGCCGAAGTTCTCATCGGCATCGAGCCAGGCGGACCATGCTTCCAGCAAGCGCCGGATGAGCCGTTCCAGCTCTTCCTGGTAGCCGTCGACCATCAGGCGGCCTGCCGGTAGCGGCCGATGCCTTTGCGCTTATCGCGCCGCCGCTTGAGCCGTTCCTCGCGCTCGCGCAGGAGGATGCTGACGTGCTCGCGTCGCCATGGATCGGCCGCGTTTCGTATGCGCGGCAGTTCTTCAGCCGGGACGTAAAGGTGCGGACCACGAAAGGCGCCGCGATACGTGCCAGCGCGAACGGCCTTGCGCACGCGGTGCGGCGACTCGCCGGTGAGCCATTCGATGTCGACCAGGGAATACCAACGGTGCTGCTGCGCGATGTCGCGCCACCAGCCCTCCGGCATCCGATCGACGTCGATGTACTGGCCGTGCCGTCGCATGAACTCCTCGAGCGCCTCCTCGGTGATGTGCCAGGTCCTGTTCGGACCGACGGCATAGCTACGCCGTCCTCGCAGCAGGCCGTCCTCTATCCAACGAACGACGGCCTTAGGGTCTATGGCGAAGATCCTGGCCACTCGCGTGGCGGTCAGGCCGGTGTTGCGCTTGCGCAGTCGCAGCCGCTTTGCCTTGAGCCGAATGCCAAGCACGGGGCGGCCGAGCTTCTCAGCCAGGCGATCGTCCGGCATGCGGCCATACCACTCTTCCAAATAGCTGACTTCGTCGGCGCTCCAATGTCGGCTGCGATTCCAAACCGGAAGCACCTTCTTGCAGGTGCAGAAGCCAAGGGGATGGGCTTTCGAACTCATGGAAGTCTCCTCTCCCCGCTGTCGTGGAATTCCCACCTCAGCGGTTGAAAAACGTACGGGAATGCGCGAGCCGAAGGCTCGCTGTCAGTTCTCGGGGCTAGTCAGCCCAGGGGCTGAGCACGACGGTCTCGCCGAACGGCGCCGTGCGAGTCGCCGCTTCGGTGGTGACCCACAGAACCGGGTAGTCTGGCTCAACCGGCGCCGGCCCTTCGAGATCGGTGAAGTAGATCACCGCGACCGGTGGGTCGTCGGCCAGCGCGTCGAAGACCGGCTGAAAGCGGGTGCCGCCGCCGCCCTTCGGGTGCAGATCGACCACCGGGTCGTCCGGTGTGAATGATTCGATCGACTGGACCTTGCTGTCGCAGTACACGACCTCCAGCACCTCAGGCCGGACTTCGTGCAGGATTGCAGTCATCTGACCGCCGAACAGGTCGAGCAGGTCCTGACCGATGCTGGCGCTGGTGTCTATGGCCGTGACCAACCGCGGGATGCTCTCGCGCACCACGCCCGGGAGGTACAGGCCGGCGGCGACGAAGCGCCGGTTCGGTCTCGTCCAGGAGTAGTCGGACGGCATCAGCCGCTCGACGAAGCGCTGCGTGACCGCGCGCCAATCGGCGGCCGGCCGCCGCGCATCCTTGACGGACCGCTCCAGGCCCCCCTCCATCTTGCCGGCCTTCCTCGCCACCGTCGTGGCCTGTTCGGCCGCAATCTGCCAGTCAGTCGCCGTCATCCTTGGGGCCGACGGCTGCGGCTCGGCCGCTCCTTGCGACTGCGCATGGTCGGTCTGCTGAGGCTGGGGTGCCTTGGTGAAGTCAGGCTGCGGCGGCTTATCGCCGCCGGTTCCGCCGGGAGGGGGCTGCTGGCCGTCGCGCGACAGCCGGGCGTAGATGGTCTCCGCGCTCAGGCCGGCATACTGCGGGTCGATGGCCATGCCGTCCGGCAGCCGAAAGCCCTGTTGGACAAGCATGGGGTTGATAGCGAAGTCGGAGGCCAGGTTCCACAGCTTCAAATCGCGGCTGCCCACCCGGTACGGGTGCAGCAGCGCGCAGTGCAGCACCTCGTGCGCGACCAGCGCCATCAGCTCGGTGTCTGTGCGCTCATCGACCCAGGCGGCGTTGAACACGAGCCGGCTGCCATCGGTGCTCATCGTCTCCGTCAGCTCGGGCGCCTCCTGCACCTGCAGGCGCAGGCTGAGCGATCCGAACCACGGCTGGTCCAGCAGCAGACGGGAGCGAGCGCGGGTCAAGCGCTCGCCCGCCGTCCCTCTGGCTGAGGTCACGCCGCGTAGGCCTGGACGCGGCTCAGGATGTCCTCGGCCGCGGCGGCCGTCCGCTCCCGCGCCAGCTTCGAACAGCGCAGCGTCTGCGGTGAGGAGTTGCACAGCTCTGCCTTCATGCGCTCGGTGAACTCGGCGATGGCCGGGTTGTTCCGAACGTTGAGGCTGGGCAGGATATCCACCAGGTCACGGACGTTCTGCACCAGGCTGTCGCGGAACGCGCCGCTCACGCCGTCGGCGCTGACGGTGTAGGCCCGCAGCCGCTCCGCCATGTGGCCGACCACATCCCGGATGCGTTCCCAGACGTCCTTCATGGCCGCGTCGAGCGCCTGGTTCACCTGTTCCTCGATGGACGCCTGGACGCGCGCCGTCTCGGCGTCGCCGAGCTGGACTCGGAAGTCCTGCTGCGACGGCAGCGGGAAGATGTTGTAGCCAAAGGCGAAGCGGTCGCGCACGCACTGCACCGGCGGGTAGTCCTCTGGCCGGAACAAACCATTCAGGCGCCGCCGTGCCTCGTCGACGTAGTCCGGGTAGTCGCGCACGAAGTCGTCGAGCGCCGGCTCCCACTGGGCCTCGTACTGGCGCATCACTTCCGTGTAGGCGAAATATCCTTCCGCGGAGAGCATGCGGGCGCCGTTGTCCAGCCAGGGCAGCGTGCGCCGGCGGTGCTCCTGCCCGGCGGCGGTGGCGATCTGGCGCAACTGCTCCAATGCCTCCCTCCCGATCAGGAGCTTGTGATAGCGGCCCATGCTGGCGTCGGAGCCGTGGAGATCGGCCACCTGCTGGGTGACCTTGCGGTCGTGCTTGGCCGCGGTCCACTGCTTGATGGTGAGGTCGACGAGCATTGCTCGTTCGGTTATCGAAGTCACGGAAAGCCTCCTACATGACGTCGGCGTGGGCGATGGCCCAGGCCGTGAACTCGGGCGTGCTCTGCAGCCCGGCGTCGCGAGCCACCGCGTCTTTGACGGCGAACACGCTGTACTCGACCGGCAGCCGGTCCAGGTACTGGATGACTCGGCCCAGGTTGTCCGGCTTGGCCCGGTGGGACAGAGCGCTGGAGACGGCGTAGAGCGTGGCCACGTCGTCCGGCACCTGCGCGTTGGCCGGGTCGAGGAGGATGGCGTCGATGTTCGGCAGCGAGCGGTACAGCCGTGCGAAGGCGGTGAACTCGACTGCCGCCTCATGGCCCACGCTGCCTGAGACCAGCGCCAGCTCGACATCGGCCGAGACTTGTTGTCCGGCAATGGTGCTGACGAACTGCCATGAGCGCGGCGTCGGAAACGCCCGCGAGTCGCGGCTGAACTGGTGCAGCAGCGCCGGCCGGAAGCGCAGGAAGGCGATGATCGACGGCTCGATTCCGGCGCCCAGCGCCCAGCGGCACCAGTCGTCCAGGTCCGGCTCGACATTGAGATGGGTGAAGCGATTGGCCAGCGCCGACGGCATGCGGGATATGCCACCGCCGTCGGACTCCCGGTTGCAGGCCGCCACCACCCGCCAGCCGTCCGGCAGAATGTAGTCGCCCAGCCTGCGGTCCAGCACCAGCTGGAAGCAAGCGTTCTGGACCAGCGTCGGTGCGCGGTTCAGCTCGTCCAGGAACAGCACGCCGCTGCCGTCGCGCGGCAGGAACTCGGGTGCGGCCCAGTGGGTCCGGCCGTCGCCGTTCAGGTGCGGCAGGCCGCGCAGATCGACCGGATCGAGCAGGACGGCCCGCAGGTCGTAGCAGGCCAGGCTCTCAGTGGCCGCGGTCTGCTGGACCAGCTGTGACTTGCCGATGCCGGGCGAGCCCCACAGGCAGGCCGGCTGATTGGCGTGCAGGCAGGCGACCAGGGCCGCCGCCGCTTCGGAGGGCTTGAGGGTGACCTCGGCCACCGCGGTCATCTACGCGGCCTCCTCTGGCCGGCTCAGGCACTGGCGGCCGGACTCCGTGAGCGCGTAAAAGTACTCAGGCTCCTCGCACTCTTCGAGGTACCGCTGGATGGCGTCCGCGGCTAAGTGGGTCATGGGCCGCTTCTGGATCTGGGCGGCCTGGTAGAGCCGCGGGATCAGGGACTCGGGGATCTTCGGTGAGTACATGGCGAACGCTCCTCGGTGGTGATGTGGTTCGCTCGCGAGACGCGACTTTCCCGGGGCGGGACGGGCGGAGGGCCGGTCTTCCGGACGCTCCTGCGACAGGCGGCGGCTAGCGCTCGGCACTGCCGGATGCGGCGGCGGGCAGCAGGTCTTCCAGCTCCTTGAGCCGGACCACGTTGCCGCGCTGCCAGGCGGTGTGTAGCGCCTGCTTGTGCTGCTCCTTGAGGGCGTCGAGCTGGGCCTGCAGCCGGGCGATGTCGGCGTCGATGGCGTCCAGTTGCTCGGCTTCTTGCGGCCGCAGGCGGCGCAGCACCGACTTCACGCCCTCGGCCGTGGCCGCGACGCGGAAGACGTAGCTGCTGACCTGGGGCGAACGGATGTCCAGCTTGCGGCGGTCGATGCGGCCGGTGCCGGTCGAGTGGCCGAAGCGGAACCCGCCCAGGTTGCTGTAGGTGGTCTTGCGGATCTCGGGGTGCTCGACTGCGAGCTCCGAGGCCTGGAAGATGCGCGCCGGCTTCCGCCAGCGGAAGTACAGAAGGTACTCGGGTTGGGCCATATAGCCTCCTTTGCAAGGCGAGATGCGGCGCTTCGCCCGAGAACGGGCGAGCTGAGGAGGACGCAGCCGCTACAGCAGCGGCAGGCTGAGCTGGGTCGGGGCCTCTGCAGCGACCGGGAGCTCCTCCGGCTCTGGAGGTTGGAGAACCGCCTCCGCGCGCCTGACCGCCGGCTTCTGACGACGAACCGGTCGCTCGGGTTGAGTGTCGAGTTGCTCGGCCAGGGCCACTCGGTAGCCACGGGCCAGCAGCCGCGCCAGGGAGCTGTCGACCGAGTGCTGCGGCACGCCGGCCATGGGCACGCGTTCGCCTCTGGCCACCGGCCGCGAGGTGAGCGTGATCCGCAGGTCGCGGGCGACCAGGCGGGCGTCGTCGGCGAAGGTCTCGTAGAAGTCGCCCAGGCGGAAGAACAGGATGGTGTCGGGGTGCTGGCGCTTCAGCGCCCGGTACTGCTCCCACACCGGTGAGCCCTTGCGGGGCTGCCCGTCCGCGTTGGATTCGCCGGCCACAGAGGACGACTTGCGGATGACTCGGGAGTTCACGCCGATCGCGGCTGCTTGGCCAGCGCCCCGGCCATGGCCCGCAGCACCCTGGCCAGCTCGGCCGTGTCGAGCTGGTCGAGCGGCTTGCCGGCTCGGGATTCCACGGCCTCGCGGGTCTTGGCCTGGTCCATGCCCAGCTGCGCGCCGAGCCCGAGCACCGTCGTACGCAAATCGGCCAGCTCTCCGGCTTCACGCGCACGCCTGCGCCCAGGCCGCTCGTAGAGGGCATTGGCAAACTGATCGCCGAAGTGGCGCAGCGCCCGCTTCATGGCGTCGGTCACGGCCGCCTTGATGGCAGTCTCGTGTGCCTCGGCGGTGTCGTCGGCCGTCGTGGCCGAGCCGACGTCTGCCTTGGGCACACAGCCGCGTACCCGAATCCGTACGGTGGCGGTGTAGATGCCCAGGCTGGAGATGGCGCCGTTCTTGGCCTCGACGTGCCGCAGCTCGTGATAACTGACCGGCGAGACCAGTTCGGCGCCCCAGTTATCCGGGCCGAACAGCCGGTTCGCCTGGTTGATAGCCTGGTAACCCTCGAGGTAGCGCACCATGTGCCCGTTCGGCCCCTTGCGCCGGGCGATGAGCCTGGGATCGAGCTTCTCACCCAGCAGCGCCAGGACCGAGGGCGGTAGCCCACGTTCCGGCGAGACTGAGGGCGACGCCCCGTCCGGGGCTGGGTCGCTCACGGCTTTCAGGCCGCGGCGCGGACTGGCCATGGGTTCAGCGCTCGAAGAAAGCGCTCGCGGCCATCCGGCAGCGGCGCCAGCTCGGAAACGTCCTTCACGCCCGGCAGTTCGACGGGCAGCGCTCGCTGGCCGAAGGTGTCGACCAGCAGCTGCGCCGCCTCCCGGCCGGCCACGTCGCTGTTGAGCGCCAGGTAGAAGTGCTCGAAGCGCGACAGCGCGTTGAGCACCCGCGGGCGAACGCGCGTGCCCAGCAGTGCCAGGCCGCCCATGCCCCAGCTGCGCAGGGTGAGCCAGTCAAAGACCGACTCGACCACGATCGGGCAGGCCTCGCCAACGGCGCTCTCCCAGCCCAGCAGCGGCTTGCGTCCACGGCCGGGCAGGCCCAGGTACTTGGGCGTCTCGGCCCGTGGCTCGCCAAGCACCCGCCCGATGAGCCAGATCGGCTGCGCGGACCGGAGCTCCGGGACTACGATGCGTCCGGCGAAGGTCTCTCGCCCGCCGGGCTTCAAGAGGCCGACTCGGAACGCCGCCCGAAGGGGCAGCCGCCGCCAGGCCAGGTAGCGTGCCAGCTCATCGCCGGCCACGTAGCCGACGCGGCAGCGTTCGATCGTGCTCCGGTGGAGGCCCCGCTCGCTAAGGTAGCCGAGTGCCTGCACGTCATCGAGCAGGCTGTGGTGATAGAGCGTGACCGCGGCGGCCAGACAGGCGCGCTCGGCCAGGCCCCATTGCGGCGCGGTGGTCCGCGTGATGGGCGCGGGCCGGTTGGCCCGCTGAATGGGTGCCGTCCCCTGCAGGCGGGCAACCGCCTCGGGAAAGCTCAGGTTGTCCAGAAGCCGCACGAAGCGGATCACGTCGCCACCGGCGCCGCAGCGAAAGCAGTGAAAGAAGTCGTCACTGGCGTCGGTGAAGCAGCAGATGGACAGGTTCGGACGGCCCTGGTCGTGATGGAACGGACAGCGTCCGGTGTACGAGCTGCCTGTCCGGCACAGCTCGAGGCCGCAGCGGGCGGCCACCTCAGCCAGCGGATTGGCTCGTTTGAGCGTGCGGATGTCGTCAATGGAGAGCATGTCTGTGCCTCCTGTGAAGGGATGAGCGCGGCGGCTAGGCCGCGCGAATCGACGGCGCATTGAGCGCCGTCTGCAGAAAGCGCGACGGCTGCCGGAGCTCTGCCAGGTCGCCTCGCCGGCGCCTGCGGCAGCAGGTCAGGAACAGTCGCTCGCGCGCCCTGGTCATGGCCACGTAGGCCACGCGCAGCTCGTCTTCGAGTGCGCTCTGCGTCGCGTCCTCGATTGCCCGGGCATGGGGCAGCAGCCCCTCTTCGGCGCCAACAACGAACACGATCGGGAACTCCCGCCCTTTGGCGCGATGGATGGTGCTCAGCAGGACCGCGTCGGCGCCGCCGCTCACCGGCTCCATGTCCGGCGCGAGCGCCAGATCGACGAGCCAGGCTTCGAGCCCATCGGCTGCCTCTTGCAGTAGATCGCGGAGCGACGCGAGCCGCTTGAGGCGGTCCTCGCCGTCGGCCAGCTGCGTCAGCCAGTCGGCCAGGCCACCCTCCTCCAGGACCAGGTCCAGGACAGCCGCTGGCCTTAGCGTCTGAGGCGCTGTGTGGAGCGCCCGAAGAAAGGCGACCAGCCCTTCTGCCGCGCCGACGGCGGCTTCGCCAAAGTCGGCCGCCAGAGCCGGCAGCTCGTCGATGCCGCACGGCTCCATCTCGACCCGCTGCGCCAGCCGCGCCAGTCCTCTCGGCGGCACATTGACGATGCGAGCCAGCGCCGCCGCGTCGGCGGGATTGACCGCCAGGCGCAGATACGCCAGCGCCTGTTGGATCTCCTGATGGCCGAACAGCTCGCCGTCGCCGGCCATGCGGTAGGGAATGCCGGCTTCGCGGAAGGCGACGACCAGCTCGCCCGCCTGGGCATTGGTGCGGTACAGCACCGCGACGTCGGCAGGGCAGTCGATCAGTCCGCGATTGAGCAGCCGCAGGATTTCGCCGGCCACGAACACCGCCTCGGCATGTTCGTCGGCCGCCTGGTGGACCACCGGGTCCGGCCCATCAGGATTCGCCGTGCGCAGCACCTGCGCTTCGGACAGCGCCTCGCCGATGTGGTTGGCGACCGCCACGATGCGCCCGGTGGACCGAAAGCTCTCGTCGAGCGTCCGCTCGCGCAGCTCGGGGAAGTCGTCCCGAAAGCGCTTGAAGATGTGCGCTCCGGCGCCCTTGTACGCATACAAGGTTTGCGCCAGGTCGCCAACCGCCGCGAGGTTGCGATGGCCTTCGGCGATGCGCCGCAGCAGGTCGTACTGCGACGGCGAGACGTCCTGCAGCTCGTCGGCGAAGACGTACCGAAAGGTGTCGCGATACAGCTGTACCGACTCCGGCTGGCGGCTGAACAGCCGCAGCGGCAGCACCAGCATCGACGGGAAGTCGACCGCACTGCGGCGGCGAAGCCGGCCTTCGTACTCGCTCACCAGCGCACGAGCCAGGGCGATGTCGAGACTCGAGCAGCCGTCGAGGCGAAAGCGATCCACCTCCTGCGCCAGCTCGGCCAGGGTGATGCGCTTCAGATCGACGCCGGCGTCCAGCGCGCACTCCCGCAGGATCTGTCGCGCCTCGTGCTGATTGCAGACGGTCAGCGGCCGGCTGCCGAAACCCAGCTCCTCCTGCCACTGCCGGATGATCTTCAGTCCGAGCGCGTGGAAGGTGCTGACCTCGACCTTCCTGGCCTGGTGGCCGAGCAGGTTTTCGAGCCGCTCCCGCAGCTGGATGGCCGCCACCCGGGTGAAGGCCATGGCCAGGATGCTGGCCGGGTCGCTGCCCTTGACCGACACCAGGTAGGCGATGCGCGCCGCGATGAGCGTGGTTTTGCCGCAGCCGGGACCGGCGACGACGAGCAGCGGCCCGTCCGGCGCCAGCACGATTCCGCGCTGCTGATCTGACAGCCGGGTGAGGTCCAGCAACGCTCACACGTTCAGCCCGTTGAGCTGCAGCCAGCGCACGTGAAAGGCCGCGTCACGGACCTGGACCAGCACGTTCTCGCCGGGTTGCTCAGGCAGCACGCTGGCGATGAGCTGGTACTCGGCGTCGGCGCTGTCTTCGTAGGCCGGGAACAGCGACTTCGCCTCCGTGTACTGCCGCAGGCGGCCGACCACGGCCGCGATGGCCGCGTCGACGAACGGGTTGGCCCCGTAGCGGGCGACCACGGCCGCGTAGCCCTGGCCCCACATGCCCACCGTGGCTCTGTCATAACGGTTGAGCTCCACTTGCTACCGTCCTTTCGCTGCCGTCACTCGAAACCTCTTTCCGCATGTGGCTTCGGCCCCCGGGCGGCGGACCACCCGGGGGCTGATAACCACACAACGCGGGCAGAGTTAGAGCGGCTGCGCTCCCGCCATCAGCCGGGCATTGGGGAACGATCCGGCCTGGCAGTGCGGAGTCATGCCGAGGGCGCTGATGACGACATGCGGTCCATCGGGCCGTTCCCGGGCGGCGACGCACGCCTTGCCGAAGCCCCCCGAACAGCGCACGGGATCGGCCAGCTCGCGCACCTGACACAGGCGGGCGCAGGCCCGCAGCCAGACCGAGAACAGCTCCTTGACGAGCTCGCCGTCGAGGCCGCTGACGTCCAGCGTCTCCAGACGGGCGACCGCGGTCACCGGATCGCGGCGATACTCGCGGCGGGCCGACCACAGCGCCTCCTCGGCCGCCGACATCTTGACGGCCAGCTCGCGCTGCGCGATAGTGGCCGCGAGCGAAGCAACCTCAGGGTTGTCGGGGTATTCGTTACCAGCGGGCCCCAACAACGCCTTGGCTTCCTCGAGATGCCCGGCCTGGAGCGCCCCACGCGCTCCGGACAGGGCGGCGGAGAATCGCCTGGCCCGCTCGGCCTCGGCGGCTCTCTTCTGTTCCACCTCTTGCAACCGCCGGCGCTCGGTCAGCAGCCGCTCGAGATCCATGCTGGCCGCCAGCCGATCGATCTCGGTGCGTTTGTCGATGGCTACGTGGGCGGCCTGGGCTTCGGCCCGCTCAGCCAGCTGGATAAGCCGCTGGGCGGCCTCGCGCGCTTCGTGCTCGAAGGCGTTCGCGACCAGTTCGTGGGCCTGGCGCCGGACCTGACGGGCTCGGCGGCAGACGGCCTCTGCTTCGGACTGCTGGGCGACCAGGGCGTCGTAGCGTTCCAGCTCGCTCAGCGCCAGCCGGCGCGCTTCGTCGTCGCGGCGGGCGATGGTCGCCAGCGTGGCGCCGGCCCGCTGCAGCTCGGCCAAGAGGTCGGCCGGCTCGGGCGTGTCGGTCTGCGCTGACGGCTGCGCTGCGTCCTTGATCCCTTCGCGGGCATCGGGTTGAAGGTCCTCCGGCTGGAAGACCCGGGCCAGCTCTTCAAAGCTGTTGAGGGTGATCTGCTTGGACATGTCAGTTCTCTCCTTCGGAACTCAGAACTCGTGCTTCACACCGCCGGCGGCTGGGGAAGGTCGGCCGACACATCCCGCAGCGGTCGCAGTGGACTGGGTGGCAGCGGCGTTCGGCGCTCGGCCGGGCCGTCGTCGCCGGGCTCGAGCCGGATGGGCACCCGGATGTCGATGCCGGGCGCCTGCTGCAGGGCCAGGCCGACTAGCTGCTCCGTCAGCGCCGCCAGCACCTCGTCGGTGGTCAGGCGCTTGCCGTTGACCTGCAGCGCCAGCCGGACCAACGCGAAGCGCGGCCGGTTTGGGCGCTGAGCCAGCTGACAGCAGCCGGCCAGCTCGCGATCGGCCGGGATCGCCTGCTGGACGATCACGACTACGTCGGACGGCAGCAGTTCGCCGAAGACCCTCTGCAGCCGCCGCACCGTGCGGGCGAGCTCGCGTTTGAGACAGCGACGGCGGGTCTTGTCGGCCAGCACCACTTCGATAGGGAAGCGGCACAGCGGCAGGTGCCGGCGCACGAAGCGAAGTACTGCTGCGAGTGCGCCGATGACCGGCCGCAGCCGGACGACCACCGGATGGACTTTGCGTGAACGTTTGGCCATGGAATTTCCTCCTGGAAATGAACAGCGCCGGCCCGGCATTCGGGTCGGCGCTCAGCTGCTGGTGAACGGGATGGTGTGGGCTCTGTTCAGGGCGCGTGAATCACGGGACTCCTCCTTTCTGAGGTGATGGGGTTATCGACCCTAAACGGTGTGGAACTGGAAATGCCGCGTTGTGAGCGGTGGATCAATGGCTGTTTGGCGACCCCTCGTGCTCGCCGGAATAGCCCTTGGGTGCGCTGCGTACGGTGGTTCGGAGCGTTGCCAGAGAGGTCTATGGGCGCCGCCTGATACGCGTGCTGGGGGCTTTCGGTCCCGCATCCGTTCGAATCGGATACGCTCCGCCCCGCGCGCCATCTCGGTGCCCGCGTCGACCGTTGCCGTGATGAGGACCGGTACCTGGCCATGGCCGGCTCAGTCCCATTCGAGGGCTTCGGGTTCGGCACCGGTCCAGCCGCAGGCGCGGCATTCGAGGCCGCCGTCGTGGCCGCCCTCGTAGTCGTAATCGTCAATCACGCCATCGATGTGCATGACTCCGTCGCGGTCGATACCGCGAACCGGGCGCATGGCCGGCACGTCCTCGAGGTGGTACAGCCGCTCGGCAAGACAGGCGGGGCATAGGGCCGCGCGGTAGCCGTAGCCGTTGTCCTCGTCCACGCCCGGGATCGGCGAGAGCGGGGCTCCGCCTGGGATCGCGCTGTCGCGCTGTGATTCGTCCGGACGCACGTCCAGACCTGATCAGCGGAAGGCTAGAAGGCGTGCTCCCGGCGGCTGGTCATGCTCATGGGGTCGAAGTCGTCCCAGTGGCGCTCGTCGACGTCGCGCAGCCGGCCGAAGCCAAGCTGGCGCGAGCCCACGGCGTAGCGGCAGCGGGTCCGCACGAAGGAGGCGCCGTCCTCTGTTTCGAGCCGCTCGTTGTCGCGCATCTCACGATCGAGCTTGCTGGCGAGCTGGCGCGCTCGCTGGCGGTCGCACAGTCCCTCGCGAACGAAGAACTCGCTGAAGATGCTGGTGAACGAAATGCCGTAGCTGTCCATGGCAGAACCTCCGAAACTGAATGGCTGGCGGCGCTCAGGCCGCTTTGTCGGACTGCTCGGAACCGGCACGCGGAGCCGGACCGCCGTCCTCGTGGAACCGGCCGTACTCGAACCGCAGCCTGAGATCGATCAGATTCGAGGCTTGCGGCTGCGAGAAGCCCCGGGCCATGAGGTCCTTCTCCATGTCCGAGGGCTCACGTGTCCAGAAATCTCTCCACAGGTTGCTCATTTCCTCCTCCTGGATGGGTGGATATGGCGCGTGCCGGGAACCGGCAGCTGACGGGATCGCAGTCCGAATGAACTGCTGCGTGACTCTGCTTTCGGCCGTTCAGGAGAGCAAGCTCGTTGTGAATCCCGAAACGGTGCGCGGCGGAGTCGAACCGTGTGCCTTCGTGACTGCAGCGGGAGAGCAGGCTCGATCCAGCTGTCAGACGAGGGAAGGACGCCTCACCGGCTTTTGAGACTGAAGCCGGCCAAACACTGAACATGCCCGCAGCGTAGGGATCGCGGCGTGACGGCAACGTGACCTGGCCGTGACCCGGCTAGACACTTTCAGGGGTCTCGGCCAGAGCAAGAGACGTGGTGGTGTGACGCGCAGTCACCAGCTGCGGCAGAGGTCCATCGCTACTTGGTCAGATCGGCCATCGCGCCGCTGTAGACTGGCCGCGTTATGTGTGGTCCAGCTGCGGATTTCAGCGACTATCTGGCCGCCCGATCGGCCTTCCGCTATCCACCCATCGCCGGCGCGGCCGAATGGCCCTGGGACGGGCAGCGCGTGCAGCTGCAGCCAGTCGACGAAGCCGACGTGCTCATCGTCGTCGACAACTCGGTGGACATGCTGGCCGCGGGCAGCGATCGGGTGCGTCGGCCGGAACCGAGCTGGGACAACTTCGAGCGTCCACCGATGCGCGCGGAGCACGGGCTGTCGCTGCTGCTGACGGTACGGCGTGACGGTCATGAATCGCAGATCCTGTACGACGCCGGTGTTGGCCGCGACACAGCACTCCACAACATGGACCGCCTGGAGATCCGGCCCAATCAGCTGCGGGCCATGGTGCTGTCGCACGGCCACGCCGATCACCACGGCGGGATGGAGGGGCTCGTCGCTCGCTACGGCCGCGGCCTACCGCTCGTGATCCATCCGGATGCCTGGAATGAACGCAAGATGGTCCTGCCCACGGGCGCGGAAGTGCACATGCCGCCGCCGAGTCGCGGCGACCTGGACGCTGAAGGTGTGCAGCTGGTCGAAGAGCGCGGCCCCACGTTGCTGCTGGATGACTGCGTGCTGGTGACCGGGCAGGTTGAACGGACGACCGGCTACGAGCCGGGCTTTCCGCCACAGCACGTACGCACCGCGGACGGCGGTTGGCAGCACGATCCATGGGTCTGGGATGACCAGGCGATGGTGGTCAACATCCGCGACAAAGGACTGCTCGTCCTGTCAGGCTGCGGCCACGCCGGCATGGTGAATATCCTGCGCTACGCCCGCAAGCTCACGGGCGTCGACAAGGTCCACGGCTTCGTCGGTGGCATGCACCTGACGGGTGGGCTCTTTGAGAAGATCATCGCGCCGACCATCGAGGAGCTGACGGCGATGTCCATTGGCACGGTCGTGCCCTGCCACTGCAGCGGCTGGAAAGCACAGCAGCAGCTCGCCCTGCGCTTGCCCGATGCCTATGTTCAGTCGAGCGTCGGCAGCACTGTTCGCTTTTAGTCCCGTTCAGTGCGAAGGCGCGTAGCCGCACTGTTCACCCGCTGAGGGTGTTACAGCGGGTCACAGCCTGATCGGACAACCGCAAGGCAGGCGCCGCGAAGGGGAAAAAGTCGTTTGACGTGCCCTCCGAAGGTCACCTGGTTCCGTGCTCGAACGGCGGGGCTGGCGGGGAGGGATGTATATACCAATCAATTAAGTACTTCCTTCCTGATCACCCATCTCCCAGTCCGACGCCTCTCCTCGATAGTCATCTCCTCCTCTCCGGGTCATCCCTCCAACTCCTCCGGCCGGTGTCCTTCTCTCTTACGCTCAGTTCCTCTCTCGTGCTGCAGCTCCGGAGATATGCCCAACCTACCTCTGGTCCTGTCATCGGCTTGTCTTACTCCGACGCTGGCACTGCTGGTCTTCATCGCGTGTCTTTACCTACATGCCGAGGTCTACCCAGCCGTTGGCTTTGACGCTCCGTTGGCCGGACGTGGCCTGAGTGTTGCCCGGGCGCGGGCCAGCCGCTACACTCCCTGTGCTCGCCAGCAACCAGCGAGCATTCCAGCACGAGAGGAGGTGGCCGGACCTGGAGCCAGGCGACTGTAAGCACCAACCGCGAACGAACGCCGTGCGCGCCGCGGGCGCCGGCCATCGCCCCGGAGGACGCTTCCTCCGCTAGGCTGGCCGCCTCCGCGCAGCGCGTGTTCCCCAACATTCATCTGCGAACCGCGAAAGGAGGTGAGAGTGTCCGTGGATCCCGACCCTGGTAGTCGCTGCCAGCGTAACGCTGGTCGCCGTCCCGTGCCGCGCGGTCGCTCGTCATCTCCCAAGGAGCGGCTGCTTCCGTAGCCTGACTCGCCTCCGCGTGGCCTGCCCTGCACAAGGGCGCTCCGTCTGCTCCTGAGCGGACGGACGGAACACCAACACGTACGGAGGTGAGCCCATGGCTCTCAAATTTCCAATCCGCCTGCGCCGGCGCTCGCGGCTGCTGGCCTACCTGTCCATGCTCGGCCCGGGCCTTATCGCGGCCACGGCCGGGGACGACCCGGGCGGCATCGCCACCTACTCCTCGGTCGGCGCCAAGTACGGCTACGGCTTCCTGTGGGTGCTGGTGGTCATCACCATCAGCCTGGCGGTGGTCCAGGAGATGTCGGCGCGCATGGGCGCCGTCACCGGCAAGGGCTTCTCCGACCTGGTGCGCGAGCGCTTCGGCATCCACTGGACGGCGCTGGTGATGCTGTCGCTGTTCGTGGCCAACGCAGTGCTCATCGTCTCGGAGTTCGCCGGCATGGGCGCGGCGGCGGAGCTGTTCGGCATCCCGCGCTGGCCGGTCATCGCCGTCATGGCGGTAGTGCTGTGGTGGCTGGTGGTCAAAGGCAACTACCAGCGCGTCGAGGTGGTGTTCCTGCTGATGACGCTGGTCTTCCTGGGCTACCCCGTCGCCGCCATCCTGGCCCGGCCGGACTGGCTGGAGGTCGGGCGCCAGCTGGTGACGCCCAGCTTCCAGTTCAGCAGCGACTACCTGCTGCTGTTCGTGGCCACGGTCGGCACGACCATCAGCCCCTACATGCAGCTGTACCTGCAGTCGGCGGTAGCGGACCGCGGATCGAGCGCCGAGCACATCACCCGGGAACGGGTGGATGCCTACACCGGCGCCATCTTCAGCGACGTCATCGCGGGGTTCATCATCGTCGCCACCGGCGCGACCCTGTTCGTGCAGCACATCGACGTCAACAGCGCGCAGGACGCCGCGCAGGCCCTGGCGCCGCTGGCCGGACGGTTCGCCGGCAACCTGTTCGGGCTCGGTATGTTCGGGGCGGCCGTGCTGGCGGCGGCCGTGCTGCCGCTGACGACGACCTACTCCATCACCGAGGCCATGGGCTTCGAGCGCGGCATCTCACGGACGTTCTCCGAGGCGCCGGTGTTCCTGGGCCTGTACACCGGCCTGATCGCCTTCGGCGCCATCGTGGCCATGCTGCCGGGCATCGACGTCATCCAGCTGCTGATCGTCACCTACGTGGTCAACGGCCTGCTGCTGCCGATCGAGCTGGTCACCATGGTGCGGCTGGTCAACGACCGACAGGTGATGGGCCGCCACGCCAACGGGCTGGTCCGCAACGTCCTGGCGTACGGGACGGTCGGCGGCGTCAGCCTGCTGTCGCTGGCCTACCTGGCGATCACCGTGCTGGGCCTATTTGGCCTCGGGCCAGGAACGTAGCGCAACGCCGCCGAAGCCGGTGAGTCCGCTGCACCGGACACAAGAGGCCTGTGCCGGCCCTCGGTCAGCCGCGCAGCGGCTGCCGCGTGATTTCGATGAGCGCGCCGTCCGGATCGTGGAAGTACATCGAGTCGGTCACCTGCTCAGGACCGAGGTTCTCGATGCCGCGCTCCTTGACCCGGCGGCAGATGGCCTCGAACTGCTCGGGCTGGACCGAGATGGCAATGTGGTGCATGCCGCCAATGGACTCCTGGGTGGGCGGCATGGGGTGCTCCGGGAAGTCGAAAAAAGCCAGCCGGTTGCCGTTGCCAATGTCGAAGAAGAAGTGGGTCGAGCTGGGCAGGTCGCGGTTCTGGAACAGCTCGGTCAGCGGGAAGCCCAGCACCTGGGTGTAGAACTCGATGGTCCGCTCGATGTCCGAGCAGATGAGCGCCAGGTGGTTGACGCCCACGCCGGTGGTCTGTCGCACCGGAGCATCGGCCTGGAGATAGCGGTGGCGCAGCTCATGGCGGCGCGCTTCGTAGTCGACGGATACGGACATCGGCAAGCCTCCCGTTGTCGGATGGCCTCATTCTAGGCAGCTTGGCCGCGCCGCCGTGTCATTGCCATGCGCGATCTGCGCCGCGGCGCGCAGGATGTGGGCGAGGTCATCACGCGTCATCGGAAGGCTCGCGGGTAACGGCCAAATGACTCCAGCGTTCGCGTTCGCTCATTATCGGTCAGGACGCCGGCGAACGGACTGTTCTGTCTGAGCTCTCGTGCTCTGGGCGAGCGGGACGTGAGGGCATCGAGAACTCGCTCCACAGGGCCGCGCAGCAGCGTGTCCCACTCCTTCAGCCAGCGTGCGGCCTGGCCGCGAGGGTGGCCCTCTTGCAGCCGGCCGAGATTGGCGCGGGCTTTCTCGAGCACCGCTGGCGGGTCGGCCACGAGCTTGCCGGCCAGCGCATAGCCCAGCCACAGACTCCGCTCCTGGTCACGCGTCAGACGCTGGGTCCGGGTGCGGAGCGACTCGAGGTCGGCGCGACGCACACGTCGATGCCGCCCGACGCTGACGAAGGGCAGATCGCCGCCCTCGCACAGGTCGACGACGTGCTGCCGCGAGACGTTCAGCAGTTTGGCTGCCTCACCGGTCGTGAGCAGCTCGTCGCTGTCGGCTGCTTGCGCCAGCTCATACATCGTGGAGCGCACGATATCACCGTAGCTTATAGACACAACTAACACAAGTACAATGGCTATTAATTGTGTTTGTTGCGAATAGTGAAAGACGGCCTCGAGCCGTAGCGGATGGTAACGTGCGGTGCAGTGTTCCGAGGACGCTGGGATGACTGACGGGCTTCTGCCGCCAGGCATGCGCAGCGCATGATCGAGGTCGAACGATCATCCTGTGTCCCTGACGGCTGGGCGTTCAGCGTGCGAGTCGTCGAGCCCGACGGTCAGACCGAGCACCGGGTGACCCTGGCCTGCGCCGACTACGAACGGCTGACCGGCCTGGCCGTGAAACCGGAGCTGCTGGTCGAAAAGACGTTCGAGTTCCTGCTGGCATGCGAGGCCAAGGACGCCATTCTGCGGCAGTTCGACCTGAGCGTTGTGGCCCGCTACTTCCCTACGTACGAGACGGAGCTGAAGCGAGCGCTGACGAGCTGATGTGGATACGACTGGCACAGGTCTGGTCCCAGAGCCGTCGCCACGACCACATCGGCGCAGGTTCGAGAGATCACGTGTTTCTACGCTCTTATGGAGATTTCTCCAAGGGCAACGCTCCCCCCACCGGAAGCCCGACTCGCTCCTGCCCGGCTTCGGCGTCGGCGAACATACCCGCCTTCAGTCTCAGGTCGCGGTTGCGCACCGCCAGGTTGATGGCGCGCGTGGTCATCGGCTTACTTCAGAGGGTCAACCCGGTCGGCATTGATGTACCGCCCGCCTTCGGCGTGCCACTCGAACCGCCCCACGACCGTGACGTCACGGCCAAGGTACGGCGCGGCCAGAGCTGGCGGCTGGATCAAGACCCGATTCGGCTGACTGTCTTCAATCACATAGTGGAGACCCACGTAGCCGCCTTCGAACTCGCGCACAACGCCGTGGGTCTGCACGTATTTGCCGGAGTAGGCCTCCTGCTTGGCAGCCAGCTGTGCCAGCGAAACGGAGCCATCGCCACGATGCGTGCCGGACCAGATCGCCAGGGGTAAGACGATCAACGCGGCCAGCGCGAGCAGGAACAAAAGACGCAACGGCTCGCGCCCGTGGGCTGGAGCAATCGTGGCGGCCATCTCAGCTCACTCCACGACCAGCTTGCCGCGCAGCATGCCCATCTGGCACGTGAACTCGTATTCACCCGGCTTTTCCGGCAGGAACTCAAGCGGGACTGTCTCTCCTTCCGGCAGCCTGGCGCTCTTGCCGAAGTCGCCGAAGACCACCATCTCCGAGCAGGCGGCGGTCTCCTCACGGCGGAAGTTCAGCCGCACCGGTTTTCCGTGCTGGACCACGATGAGGTCGGGTGTGTAACCGCCTTTGACCAGGACCATCGCTTCTTGGTAGCCGGACGACGTGGTCGCGGCTCGCAGGCCGCCCCGGCGCGGGCCCCAGAAGAACCAGGCGATGCCCACGACGAGGACTAGGCCGGCAAAGGTGACGGCAATCTGGATGGTCGTCATGGCATACCTCCGTAAGGCCGCGGTTGCCACCTTCGGAGCCGGTTGGCATTGGTGACCACGCTGATGGAGCTCGTGGCCATGGCGGCCGCGGCAATCAGCGGGCTCAGCAGGAGACCCGTGAACGGATAGAGCAGGCCCATCGCGATCGGGATGCCCAGGCTGTTGTAGCCGAAAGCCCAGATCAGGTTCTCGTAGACGTTGCGCATGGTCGCCTTGGACACCTGAATGGCGGTCACCACCGCCCGCAGGTTGCCGCTGATGAGCGTCACGTCGGCGGCCTCGATGGCGACGTCCGTGCCGGTGCCGATGGCGAACCCCACGTCCGCCTGAGCCAGGGCCGGGGCATCGTTGATGCCGTCACCCACCATGCCGACCTTCCTGCCTTCGAGCTGCAGCTTCTGGACTTCGTGGGCCTTGTCCTGCGGCAGGACCTCCGCCAGCACCCGATCGACGCCGACCATGCGGCCGATGGCCTCGGCCGTACGGCGATTGTCGCCAGTGAGCATCACCACCTCGAGGCCCATCTGCTTGAGCGCCGCGATGGCCTCGGCCGAGTCATCTTTGACTGTGTCGGCGGCAGCGACGATGCCCGCCGCGACTTCGTCGAGGGCCATGAACATGGGCGTCTTGCCGTCCTCGGCCATGCGCTGCGCCTCGCCCTGCAAGCGTCCCAGCGTGATGCCGCGATCGGCCATGAGCCGGGTATTGCCCAGCAGCACGCTTCGGCCGTCAACCGTCGCCTTCGCTCCATGGCCCGGAATGGCCTCAAAATCGCTTGCCTCGAGCTGCGACAGCTGTCGTAGCCGCGCGCCTTCGACAATCGCTCCGGCCAGTGGGTGCTCGGAATTGCGTTCCACGGCCGCAGCGATGGCCAGCAGCTCGTCTTCGTCGAAGCCGGTCTCAGCCACGACGTCGGTTAACTCGGGGTTGCCTTTGGTGATGGTCCCGGTCTTATCCAGCACGATCGTTTGCAGCCGCTGTGCCGACTGGAGCGCGTCGCCCGAGCGGATGAGGATGCCCTGCTCGGCGCCCTTGCCGATGCCGACCGTCAGGCTCGTGGGCGTCGCCAGACCGAGCGCGCACGGGCAGGCGATGATGAGTGTGGTCACGAATACGATGAGCGCGTAGACCGGCGCCGGCTGGGGCCCGAAATCGAACCAGACGACCGCCGCGATCACGGCCAGGATCATGACCGTCGGCACGAAGTACTGCGACACCTGGTCGACGACCCGCTGGATGGGCGCCTTGGAGCCCTGCGCGTCCTGGACCAGCCGGATGATCTGGGCCAGCGCGGTGTCCTTGCCCACTTTAGTGGCCTCAAAGCGGAAGCTGCCGGTCTGGTTGATGGTTGCCCCAATGACTTCGTCACCGGCGTGTTTCTCCACCGGGATCGACTCGCCGGTAATCATGCTCTCGTCCACCGAGGAGCTGCCATCCGTCAGAACGCCGTCCACCGGCACTTTCTCACCCGGCCGGACGACGACCGTATCGCCGACCAGCACCTCCTCGACGGCAATGTCGAGCTCCCGCCCATCGCGCAGCACGCGCGCCGTCTTGGCCTGTAGCCCGACGAGCTTCTTGATAGCCTCGCTGGTGCGGCCCTTGGCCTTGACTTCCAGGGCGAGTCCGAGCACCACCAGGGCAATGACCACGGCCGCTACGTCGTAGAACTCCTCGGCCAGCTCCATCCGCGGGAAGACCTGTGGCGCCACAACGGCCACACTGGAATAGAGCCAGGCGGCGGAGGTGCCGATGGCGATCAGCGTATTCATGTTGGCTTGTCGATGCCGCAGGCCGGCCCACATGCCGCTGAAGAACTGGCTGCCCGACCAGAACATGACCGGCAGGGTCATGACGCCAAGGGCACCCCATACCAACCGACGAGCGTCGCTACCCATGGTCAGCCACTCGCGCAGCACAGGGAAGAACTGCGGGTAGGAGAACACTATGACGGGCACCGAGATGGCCGCCGCGAACCAGAACTTGGTCAGCAACGAGCGGTATTCGCGCTCGCGGTCGCGCTGCTCCTGGTCGACGGCCGTCTCGCCGCGAGCCACTCCTTCGCGCACGTCATAACCGGCGCTGGTGATGGCCTGGCGCAACGCACTCGCATCTATGAATGCCGGCACGTACTCGACGTGTGCACGCTCGGTCGCCAGGTTCACGGTGGCGGCCAGCACTCCGGGAGTCTGCGCCAGGGCGTGTTCGATGGTGCTCACGCACGATGCGCAGTGCATGCCCTGGATGCCGAGATCGAGGCTGGCGCTGCCGATGGAGTACCCGGCAGATCGCGCCGCCCTGGCCAGGGCAGAGACGCTCGCGCGGTCGGGGTCATAGTCGACGCGGGCCAACCTGGCCGTGGGATTGACATTGACGACCGCCACGCCGGGAACCGCCTGCAGGTGTTCGCTCAGGTGCTCGGCCGCTTGCCGTCCATCCAGTCCCGGCACCGCCAACTCGATACGCCGCAGGCGGGCATCCCTTTCGAGCCGCGCAATGGTTGAGCCCGCCGGTGCGTCGATGGGCGAGGTTTCAACTGCCATGCCCGTGCTCCATGTGCTTGGTCTCAACCTCAGGGTGGCGGGCGTGGCTGAAGCTCGCGTGAACGCAGCCTGACGGTTTCCTGAATGGCGGCGCTATTTCGGCAGCGCCGACCCGCCGCGCAGCTGCAGGAACCACAGCAGGTTGTCTCGCGCCACGATGCCGTCGAGATGGCCGTCCGTCATGACCGGCAGCTGGTTGACGTTGTCCTCGGCCATGCGCTCCATGATGGCGGTCAGTTCCTCGTCTGGGCGCGCCGTCTTGACCCGCTCAAGCGGGATCATTACGTCCTGGACGTGGGTCGTCGTCCAGCGCTCACGCGCCACGTCGCGAATGTTGTGCAGCGTCAGCAGACCATAGAGGCGCCCCTCTTCCTCGACCGGGAAACAGCGCCGGCCGCTAGGCAGTACTACGTGCTCGACCACGGCATCCAGCGTCAGGGTTCGGGGCAGACTGGGACAGTCCGTCATCATGATTTCGCGGGCGGTGTGCCCGGTTAGCACGTCGCGAAGGGCGACGGCCTGGTAGCTCTGGCCTGCGGCATCCTTGAGGAACCAGCCGATGAAGGCGATCCACAGACCGCTCGCCCAATCGCCGCTGAAGATCTGAAAGACGCCCCAGAAGATGAAGAGGTAGGCCACCCCGGCCCCTACGTTGGCCACGATGCGAGTGGCCCGCTTGAGATCGCCGGTCGTCCGCCAGATGATCGCCCGCAGCACCCTCCCGCCGTCCAGCGGGAAGCCGGGGACCAGGTTGAACAGGCCCAGAATGAGGTTGATGCGCGCCAGCCAGCCAAAGGTGGCATGAAACGCGCCCTCCCAGGAAAGACTCGTCCACCACAGTGCCCCCAGCAACGCCGCCAGAAGGAGGCTGCTGAGCGGGCCCACCACGGCCATGAAGAACTCATCGCGCGGCCGACGGGGCTCGCCGCTGATGTGCGAGGCGCCGCCAAAGATGAACAGGGTGATGTCGTGCACCGGCACGCCCTGCAGGCGCGACACAGTGCTGTGGGCCAGCTCGTGGATGAGAACGGAGACGAAGAACAGGAGACTGGTGGCGATGCCCATCAGCCAGTAGGTGACCGGGCCCCATCCTGGATGCGCCTGCGGCAGGTAGCCGGCCGCCAGCGACCAGGCCACCAGGACGAAGATGATGAACCACGAATAGTCGAGCCGGATGTCGACGCCGAGCACCCGGCCGACGCGCAAGGTTCCTCCGTTCATGCGGCCGCTCCCTCACTGCGGGTGGGCCGGTGCAGGCCCGGCCGCGGGATGAAGCCCGGCGTTCGCGCCGCGTAGCGCCGGTAAGCATCGCCGAACTGCTCTGCCGCTTCTCGCTCCTCGCGGTGCGCCAGGCGCACGTACATGGCCACCAGCACAGGGAACATCACCAGCGTGACCAGTGTGGGCCACTGCAGCAGGAACCCAACCATGATCAGGATGAAGCCGTCGTACTGAGGGTGCCGCACCTGGGCGTACGGCCCGCTGATCGCCACCCGGCCCTTACGTTGGGCGGTGAACAGCACCTTCCACGCGGCCGACAGCAGGATGAAGCCGCCGAAGATAGCTACGTAGCTCAGCAGATGCAGCGGGCTGGTGTGAGGATCGCCCTTATAGCCCAGCAGCGTTTCGGGTAAATGCCCAGCCTCGTGTGAGAACGGGTCCACGCCCGGAAAGCGGCTCTGCAACCAGCCGGACAGCAGATAGATGGTCAGCGGAAAGCCATACATCTCGGTGAACAGCGCGAGCAAGAAGCCGCTGAACGCGCCGAAGGATCGCCAGTCACGGCTGGTGCGCGGGCGGAAAAAGCTGAACGCGAACAGCACGAAGACGGCGGTGTTGATGAGCACCAGTGGCCACAGCCCGTAGGCCGGCGTGTTGGTCATTTGGTGCCTCCGGAATCCTCATGCCCGCCATGTCCACTGTGGCCGCCGTGCATGAACAGCATCATCAGCGGGCACAGCAGGAAGACCAGGTACGGCAGCGCCGCGAACAAGTGCTCCGTATGCTCGGTGATCAGATAGAAGCCGGCGACCGCCAGGAAGCCGACCAGGATTAGGCCGGTCGGGGAGCGCCACCAGCTCGGTTGCGGTCCTGCTTGCTGTTGCATCGTTTCGCCTCCTACCGTTGGTTGGCCGTGTTAAAGCCGTGATCCCGCAGCGCTTGAAGCAGCTGCTGTTCACCACAGATGGCCGAGTCGAACTGGACGTAGGCCATCTCCGTGGCGGGGTTGACGTAGGCCCGGACCACGCCTCGGACCCGAGCGAGCGCACGCTCGGCTGTGAGCGCGCCTCCCCCACCGCACGTCAGCCCGAAAACGGGGATGGTCGTGCGCGAAGTCGCGGTAACGCCCGGTGTAGTTGCGACTGGCTGCGTGCCCGGCGCGGAGGCCCGTTGTCGTGCCCACATGATCTCTGCCTTACAACCCGATGCTCGCGCTCCTGACTGAACGTCACCTGAAGATGCCCTGAAGACTCGGTGAAGGAAACGCGCAGGGCCTAGGCTGCGGCGGCAGGTCGGGTCCGTCGAGGCGCCACCTGGGCCAGCGGCAGGCGAACGGTGACCGTGGTGCCCTCAGCAGGTCGGCTGCTGATACTGATGTCGCCGCCGTGCTGCGAAGTGATCGCGCGGGCGATGGCCAAACCAAGGCCGCTGCCGCCGGGGTCGCGGGCCCGCGCCGGGTCAGCCCGATAGAAGCGGTCGAACACGTGGGGCAGGTCGTTGGAGGCGATGCCAACGCCGGTGTCCTTCACGCTGAGAATGGCCATCTGGCCCTGCCGGCGAAGCGAGACACCGAGACGGCCAGTCGCGGGCGTGTATTTCAGGGCGTTGTCCAGCAGGATGACCAGCAGCTGCTTGAGCCGGTCGGCGTCGCCGTCGATCCTCGCTGTCTCGAGTGCCTCCACCTCTAACCGCCGACCGTTCAAGACCGCGCGTAGCTCTTCCACGGACAGCAACACCACGTCATTGAGCGCAAGTGGCTGTCGCCGAACGGGCACGCCGGCGTCCGCACGGGCCAGGAGGAGCATGTCGGCCACCATGCGCGCCAGACGCTGCGCCTCCCGGCTGGCCTCGGTGACGGCGATGGCACGTTCGCCCTCCGGCATGTCGCGGACGCGCTCCAGCAGCTCCAGATTTGCTTGAATGGCCGTCAGCGGCGCCCGCAGCTCGTGAGACACGTCAGCCACAAAGCGCTGCTGCTTACGGTAGCTCTCCTGCAGAGAATCGAGCATGTCGTTGAACGTGGCGGCGAGCCGGCCCAGCTCGTCCTGGTGCGCCGGAGGCGGCACGCGGTCCTCGAAGGTGGCCGAGCCGGCAATGCGCTCGGCCGTTGCTGTCACGTCGGCGACCGGGCGCAAGGCGCGTCCGGCGAGCAGCCAGCCCGCGACCATCGCAATGAGCGCCCCGGAAACGGCTAGCAGGGGTACGAGCCCGCGGAAGTCGTCGACGGATGCATCGACCTGGCTGAGCGATGCCAGGCCGACGACGAATTCGCCGGACAGCGGCTGGACGTAGACCCGCCAGCGGACCCGGTCCTGCGCCACCACCAGACCGAGCGCCTCCTGCGCAACGTCGCGGCCGTGCATGGGCAGGGCCAGACGCGCGATGAAGTCGTAGGGCAATGGTCGCTGCCCGCTCGAGAGGGGCAACGGAGACACCGTGGGGGCGAACTGCGCGTAAGGCGACTCGAACCTCAGCTGGCCGACGTCGTCGTAGACCCGCACGCCGACGCCAGCGGCAAGTGGGGCGCTGACAACGGCCTGCCGCCCTGGGTCCGTCGTCTCCGCCTGGTACTCACCTGCGACGTGATTGACCGCCTGTTGAAGCGTCTCATCCAGCACGTCGTACTGACCTCGGGCGTGGATGGCGTATGTGAACAGCCCGACCAGCAACACCACGATGCCCGTCAGCCCGCCGTACCACAGCCCTAGGCGGGTCCGCAGCGACAGGGTCACGTTTCGCGCAGGACGTACCCCGTGCCGCGCAGGGTGTGGATGAGTCGCGGCTCGCCGTCCTCCTCCAGCTTGTGCCGGAGCTGCTTCACGAACGCCTCAAGGACGTTGGTGTTGCCGCCGAAGTCGTAGCTCCAAACGCGGTCCAGCAGGTAGTCGCGCGGCAGCACGCGGTTCGGGTGCTCCAGGAACTCGTGCAGCAGGCCGTACTCGGTGCTGGTCAGGTCGATATCGCGTTCGCCTCGACGAGCCCGGTGGGTGCCCGTATCGAGGGACAGGTCGGCGAACCTCAGCATCGGCGGCCGGTCGGCTTCGCGCCGGCGAAGCACCGCCCGCAGGTGCGCAACCAGGACATCGAAGGTGAAGGGCTTGGTCACGTAATCGTCGGCGCCGCGCGCCAAGCCCTGGATCTCGTCGGCCGCCGCGTCTTTGGCTGTGAGCAGCAGCACCGGCAGCTGCGGGTCTGCCGCCCGCAATCGATCCAGCACTTCGAGACCGTCGAGTCCCGGCATCATTAAGTCGAGCACGACGGCGTCGGGCGGCGTGTCACGCGCAATGCGCAGACCTTCCTCGCCCGAGGCAGCCGTATCCACCGCAAAGCCTTCGTACGACAGGCCCCTTTTAAGGACGCTGGTGACGGCCGGATCGTCATCGATGACCAGAGTTCGCTGCATGGGCTCTCTCCTGAATAGTGGGCGGAACGCCAAACCGGCCTGAACAGCGGCTAAAACGCGCGTAAATGTGATCAGCCGAAAGCGTCGCCCTGCGGGTGTCCGGTCACCTTGGGCGAGAACGATCCGCCCAGCGAGACGGTCGATCTCTCCAGACTCTGGCACAACCGTCGGCACTTAGCTCTCCAACGTCCGGCGCATCTCGTCGTACTGCTCGCGGTTCAGCTCACCGGCAGCGAAGCGCCGCTTCAAGATGTCGAGCGGCGATTCGCCTGCGCCAGGCCGGTGGTGGTCGCCAGACAGCGCTCGCACCAGCAGGATGATGCCGATGATCACGGCCGCCCAGAAGGCCAGCATCGCCAGACCGCCCAACCCCATGCCCAGGCCCCACATCCAACCCGGCCCCCCGGCGAACGCCCCGGAACGGCCGAAGCCCCACATCATCCCCGGTCCCATCATGCCGGGCCCCAGGACGCCCATGCCCACGGCGGGCACGAGCAGGACCACCGCGACCAGTACGACCAGCGTAATGACAAGTCCTCGATTGGTCATCTGTCAAAACCTCCTCGGGTCTTACCCGCTAAGCGAAAGCCAGCCGATCCTCTGAGCGTTCCCCATCTCTTCATGTCGCACACGTAGTGACCCGGACCTGGCGGGGTTGCCAGCGCCGAAGCTGATATGCCAGGTAGACGACGCCGGCGGCGTTCATCGACACCCCGAGCCACAGCAACGGCGTGCGGTACGCGTTCAAGAAGATCGCGCCACCGGAGAGGCCGAGCACCGGCAGCAGATCACTGACGTGGTGCGCGCAGCAGGCCAGCATCGCCAGCGAGCTCATGCCCGAGCTGGTGGCCACGCCAGCCGCCTGCCCCTGCATCCGCAATCCACGCATGTAGCTGAACAGCCCGACCTGGACGCCGAAGCCGAGGGCGATCGCCACTACGAACCGGACATCGTCGCCGACCTGCTGTGTGGCGTGTGCCCAGCCCTGCGCCAGGGTGAGGACGCCCAGGTAGAACGCCACCAATACGGCCGCCGCGGCGGCGCCGATGGCGACCGGCCAGACAAGCCGGCGGCCGGGATACGCGATGTGCAGAGGAGCGGGAGCTACGTGCTCCACGTGAAGGTCCTCTCGGGCACGCCCGCGACGTCGCGGATGACCAGTTCAACGTTGTTCACGCCTGCGCTGATCGTCGGCGTCCCATCGGCTCCTGCCGTGGGGAACGTCAGCGTGCCTGAACGGTGGTGACCGCCCTTGGGCGCATCCCAACCGCTGGGCTGGAGCGCCGGACCCTTGTCGACACGCAGGCTCGCCAACTGCCGCAAGTCCACGCCATCCAGATCCACGGAGTGGGTGTTCATCGCTACGACGAACGATGGACCCGCCGCAGCCCCGAGCCAGGTCACGTCGATGGTCACCTGTCCGCCTTCACTGGTTTGGGTGGGCTTACCGGACGCTAGGCCTCCGGCAGTGGCGGGAGCCGATGGTTGAGCTTGTTGGTTCGCAGTCCCACATGCGGCTAGCAGCAAGATGAGCGCGACCGCAGCGCCGCCCACCAGGGCACGCCGATCGCCCGATGCTCGACTCATTCGTGGCCTCCCTCTACGAGTCGAAGGTAGGTCTGATAGCTGATGCCGGCCTGAATGGAACCTGATGGTTTCCTGAAGGCAATCCCATCGAAAATACTCGTGATCAGCAAGGAGGATTGAGCGATGGCGAAAGACCTCGTTTGCGGGATGGACGTCGATCCCGCCACGGCGACCCATAAGACGGAGTACCAGGGACAGACCTACTACTTCTGCTGTCCCGCCTGCAAACGGTCGTTCGAGGCCAACCCGGCGCAGTACCTGAAAGGGTGAGGGCCCAGGCCCGGCGGCACTACTGGCACCCTCTCTCCAGCTGCTCATGTCAGCTCCCAGTTGCCGCAGGTTATCGGTCTAGCAGCTAGGCCCTTTGCCATGCTCTGGCAGATCCTCAATATCGGTCTCGCAATCTGCGCCTGGCGCTTCCTCCGGACAGGCGGACCGGACATGCTGAAGATGATGGACCCCGGCCGACCGCACCCGCCGATCTGGGGCGTCACCGGTCGCCGGAGCCAAAGTAACGTGCTCTTGGTATTCAGCTAACCGTCAGGTTGCCTTCAGATTCAGGTCAGCTAACAGGCGTAGCGTGATGGCTGGAGGTAAGCGTGTGATGGCGAACACGGCTGAGCGCGTTGGGATCGGACAACAGATTTTCACGCCGCAGAAGCGATCGGACGAGTGTGGGCTTGTCTCAATCGGCTTTGATGTCAAGCAGCTGGAGTTTTACGCCTGGCTCGTTGAGCACGGCAAAGAGCCCCAAATAGAGCACACGGCGCGCTTGTCCGTGTCGCGGTTCCGTAGCGCTGAGGCTCGCTTCGATAGCGGAGGGGATGCGTGGAAGCCAGGTGCGTAGCCCCAGATTGCGGGCAGCGAGCCGCCGCAACCATTCGCCAGCAGACACCGGTGTGCGTCGATCATTACTGGCAGAGCCGGCACCGACTCGAGAAGCGCGGTTTGAGGCTCGCCGAATTCAAGGGGTCCATGGCGGACCTCCTCCAGCCTGAGCACAAGTGGCGACCGCTAGCCCTCGCTCTGGCCGATGAAGCCACGGTGCTGCGGCACACCGCACGACAGCTACGTGAAGCAGCCAGCGAAGCCGTCGATGAGTTGAAGACCAAGCGCCCGCCCCGGCGGCCTGGATGATAAGACCAGCTAGTCAAATGCCTGCCGCGAGTTGACCATCGTCTCAAGTTTCCAATCCAGCTGCGCTGGCGCTCGCGGTCTGCCATGTGCTGCGTCGGCACGGGGCCAGCCCTTATCACCCGCACAATGAGTCGATACACTCACTATGTGAGTACATCGGCGCCGGGACTGCTGCCGATATTCCGCTCGGACAATCAGCTCCGGCTGCTCGGCCAGCTGTTCTTGCACCCGCAGCAAGAACAGACCATCGCCGACCTCGAAGCCGCGGCAGGCATCCCCCAGCAGACCGTCTCCCGCGAAGTGAACCGGCTCCTCGAGGCCGGTTTGCTGCGGGGGCGTCGAGTGGGCCGGCTGCACTTTGTGCGACCCAACGACGCGAATCCCTACTTTCCGGAGCTCGCTGGCCTGCTGTTGAAGGCGCTCGGTCCGCGATCCGTGCTGGCCGCACACTTACGCGGCGTTCAGGGCATCGCGGAAGCGTACCTGTTCGGGTCCTGGGCTCGGCGTTACGCGGGCGAGCCCGGTGCGCCGCCGGGCGACATCGACGTGGTCATCATCGGCGAGCCGGACGTGGACGAGGTCTACAACGCCTGCCGCGACGCGGGGGTCGAGCTGGGCCAGGAAGTCAATCCCGTCGTGCTCAGCCCTGACGAGTGGAAGGCGCGCCGCTCGGGATTTGTGCGCCAGGTCCGCGGCGGCCCGCTGGTGGCGCTGAGCGATGACGGAGCGCATGGCCAGCCCAAGCGTCGCTGATCTGCTCCGCGCCGGACGCATCGAGACCATCTAGCCGGACGTGGCGCCGGCCTGGTCGCGACTCGACGAAGCGACTGCCCACCTGACGTCGTCGGCGGCGCTGGCCGCGACAGACCCGGCGCTGGCCTACGTCGCCCTGTACGACGCCGCGCGCAAAGCCATCACGGCGCACATGCAGGCCAATGGCTACCGACCAACCAATAGGACCGGGGCGCACCAGGCCGTCGGCCTGTATGCCGAGACCGCGCTGGCCCCAGCGCCAGCCTGCCCCACATAGGGGCGTTCGATCGCATGCGCCAGGTGCGCAATCGCAGCGAGTACAACCAGCAGCCCATCACGGCACGCCTGCTCAGTACGGATCTCGGGCACGCCACGGCCATCGTCGCGACGGTCCAAGCCGCGCTGCCACCTCGGCCTGCATAAGCAAACGCCGCCGGGCGCTTCGCCCACAGCCCCCGTTGCCACGGCCGCAAAGACAGCCCGGCGGATCACATGTTTCTGCAGTCTCTGTAGGCATTTCTCTATAGAGCGCTGGCCACCCAAACGGGGGCATCTGCCGCCTCTCGGCCCTCGGCCAGACTAGCCCGCTCGGTTCACCAGCTGTCCGTCAGACGGACCTACCGTCGCGCACGGCGCGCCGATTTGAGCACAAACTGAGCACTTCGCGCTAGGCCGAACGGCCTGCCGCCGGCCCATGCCTCCCGCCCGCATCCGAGCCGGGATCGGGCAGGTCTCTAGGCACTTCTGCTCGCCGGAAGCCGGGTGCCTGGTATGCCGTATGCGGGCTGGCGCAGCTATCCGCGCCCACACGGGACTGGGGGGTTGCCGCTAGGAGCGGAGCCGGAGGACACCATGTACAACGCTCCACCTGCAGTCGCCGAAAGCCGCCGCCCATGGCCGTAGCCGGGGCCCTTTCGCCCACTCGCGCCATCCGCCAATCCCGGCGCATCGACGCCCGCGTGCCGGTCAGCATCCTCATCCTGCTGGCCGCCATCGGCGGGGCGCTGGTGTTCTTCAGCGCCAACAACGACACCCGCGGCGTGCTGGTCGCCACACACGACCTGCCGGCCGGCGCCACCCTGACGTCCGGCGACCTGGCCATCGCTCGCGTGCGCGTCGACGACAGCCTCTATCAGGCGGCCATCCAGCAGGCCTCGCTCAGCCAGATCGTCGGCAAGCAGCTGGCCGAGCCGGTGCACGCGCAGCAGCTGCTGGTGCCGGCCCAGGTGTCCAGCCGGCCGGTCATCGGGCCGAATGACGTGGCCATGACCATCCCGGTCGGGCCCAGCAGCGCCGTCGGCGGACGCATCCGGGCCGGCGACAGCGTGCGCGTCATTGCCACCCTCAACAAGCAGAAGCCCGACGCCAAAACGTCCGTCGTGCTCGATCGGGCGCGCGTCTACGACGTTGGCTACGCGCAGGGCGTCACCTCGGTCACCGGCGCCGCGCCAGCTGACCCGGCCAGAACCGGCCAGATCGCCTGGATCACCATGCTTCTGGGCGCGGACGACGCGGTCAAGCTGTCTGAGGCCCGCTGGAATGGCGACCTCGACGTGGTCCTGCTGCCGCCTGACCCACAGCCGCAGAGCAATGGCTGACCAGGCTTCGGGCGCCGCCGTGCGCCTGCTGGTCGGGCTGGGCAACGCCGAACGCGAGCGGCGCCTGCTGCCGGGGCTGCTCGAATCGGGCGAGCTGGTGGTGGCCGAGCGCTGCCTGGCCGGCGACCAGCTGCTGGAGGCGCTGCGCGAGCGCCGGGGCGACGCAGCCCTGGTCGCGCTGGACCTGCACCGCCTGAACGCCGCCCTGCTGGCAGCCATGCAGGCCACCGGCGTGCCGCTCATCGGGCTGGCCAGCGGCAATCCCGGCCTGGCCGGCGCCGACGGCTGGGCGGCGCTGCTGCCCGCCGACGCCGACGCAGGCCAGATGGCGGCCGCCATCAAGGCGGCGCTGCGCGGCGAGCGGCTCGAGCCGGCCGGCGAGCAGCCGGAGCCGGACCTCCAGCCCGCCCTTGAAGCGCCGCCCGGAGAGGCCGCGCCGGGGGTCATTGGTGTGGCCAGCGGCAAGGGCAGCCCTGGCTGCACGACGGTGGCGGTCAATCTGGCGGCGGCCCTGGGCGCCGTCGCGCCGACGCTGCTGGTCGACCTGGACGTGGCTGGTCCCAGCGTGTGCGCCGTGCTCGGCCTGGACCCCACCCGCAACCTGTTCATGCTGGCCCACTCGGAGCCGCGCAGCGCCCGCGAGTGGACGCGCGCGCTCGAGCAGGAAACGCAGCCTCTCGGCCGCGGCAGCGCGCAGTGCCTGGTCCTGGCCGGCATCCCCAAGCCCAGCATGCGCGCCGCCATCTCGCTGCCCTTCCTGCAGCGGCTCCTGCCGGAGCTGCGCCAGCGCTACCGCTACATCGTGCTGGACGTCGGATCGGTGGGGGTGTCCGGCGCTGACGCGCCGCAGGCCTGGCTGGCCTCGGCGGCCGGCCAGCTGCTGTTCGTAACCGCGCCCAACGTGCTCGGCGTGTGGCACGCCAAGTCGGCCCTGACCCATGTGCCGGAGCTGGAGCACCAGGCCGTGGCCCTGGTCATCAACCAGCACGACCGCCGCACCCACCACACCCGCGCCGACATCGAATGGGCCCTGGGCCGCCAGGCGGCGGCCGTCATCCCCTACGACCACCGCGCCATCGAGAAAGCGCTGGCGGCACAGCGGCCGGTCATCTTCGACCGCCGCAGCCGCGCCGGCAAGACCCTGCTGGACCTGGCGGAACGGCTGAACGGCGGCTACATCCTGCTGCCCAACGACGCCGCCGTGAAGACGCCGGGCTGGGCCAGACCCTGGCCGAAGGTCCAGCTACCGCGCCGCCGCAAAGGGGCTCCGGCACCAGGAGCAGCTCCGAGAGCGGAACCCGACGTCATCACACAGGAGGTGGACGATGGCGATCGCGCCCCCGCCCTCTAACAGCGGGGCCTCCCGGACGGGGTCCTCGCGGACGGCGAATCGGGCCTACGCCGACCGCGCCACCGAACGCGAGCTGCGGCAGGCCATCCGCGTCGAGGTCGACCGGCTGCTCGCCGACCGCCAGCTGCTGGCGCCGGGGCCGCAGGAGGAGGAGCAGATTCGAGCGCTCATCCGGGACCGGGTGGCCAGCTACCAGCGGGAGCACGCCGAGATGAACCAGCCGCTGCTGTCGGACGCCAACGGCGTGGCCGAGCGCATCTTCAACGACCTGCTGCGCCTCGGCCTGCTGGAGCCCCTGATGCGCGACGACCGGATCGAAGAGGTCACCTGCAACGGGCCCGGAAGAGTGTTCGTGGTCCAGGACGGCCGCAAGCGCCTGGTCGACGACCTGTTCTTCGACGAGGACGAGGACCTACGTGCGCTAGTCAAGCGCCTCATCGGGCCACTGGGCAAGCGCCTGGACGAGTCCTCGCCCATGGTCGACGCCACCCTGCCCGACGGCTCGCGCCTGAACGCCGCTATCCCGCCGGCCACCAGCTCCTATCTCGGCACCTCGGTCAGCATCCGAAAATTTATCCTCGGCGCCTACTCGCTTGATGAGTTGACGGCCCGCGGCAGCCTGAGCGAGTCGGCCGCCCAGTTCCTGGACGCCGCCGTCCAGGGCGGCTGCAACATCGTCGTCAGCGGGCCGACCGGCAGCGGCAAGACGACCATGCTCAACTGCCTGGGCGCCTGCATCGCCTCACTGGACGAACGCGTCGTGACCTGCGAGGAGGTGGCCGAGCTCGCCCTGGAGCGACACCTGCCCGACTGTGTGTCGCTGCACGCCCGCGGCGGCAACCTCGAAGGTGCCGGCGAGATTCGCATCCGCGACCTGGTCAAGAACGCGCTGCGCATGCGGCCCACCCGCATCGTGGTCGGCGAGGTCCGCGGCGCCGAGAGCCTGGACATGCTCATGGCCATGAACACCGGCCACGAGGGATCGCTGACGACGGTCCACGGCAATTCGCCCCGCGACGCCCTGGAACGCTTGACGACGCTGGCCATGTTCGCCGACGAGAAGCTCGGCCATGAGGCGCTGACCCGCATGGTCAGCCGCACCATCGACCTGGTGGTCCAGCTGCGCTTCGAACCGCGCACCCGGCGCCGCCGCGTGGAGTCCATCTTCGAGGTCACCGGTCAGGACACGGGCACCATCACCGGCAACGAGCTGTGGGCCATCGACCCGGCCACCGACCGCCTGACCTGGACCGGCATCCGGCCGGCGGCCCTGAAGCGCATGGCGGCCAAGGACATCCCCTACGAGCCGCCGCTGGGCGAGGTGCGCGGCGCATGACCGGCCTCCTGTTCGCCTGTCTGTCACCGGCGCGCCAAGGTGGTACGCCGGGTCACGGCCATGTCACGTTCGCGTCACACGCGCCTGGATAGCGTGAGGGTCGAGAACACGCCATGCCTGTGCCGCTGCTGCTGTCCCTGGGTTTCGGGTTCGGCGTTTACCTGCTGTTCGAGGGGCTGACCAGCCCCCGTCGCGAGCGCCAGGAGACCGACCGGCTGCGGCGGCTGCGCGACTTCCTGCACCGCTCCGGGCTGCACGACGTCAGCCCGCGCGACTTCCTGCTGTTCTCGCTCGGCGCCGGCCTGCTCGGCGCGCTCGTCACCCAGCAGCTGCTGCGCTGGGCCTTCCTCAGCCCGCTGGCCGGCCTGCTCGGCGCCTGTCTGCCGTATGTCTACTTCGCCCGGCGCGAGCAGCGACGCCGGGCCGTGTTCCAGGTGGCGCTGGCCGACGCTGTGGCCCAGCTGCGAGATGGCATCCGCACGGGCCTGTCGGTCCAGGAGGCGCTCATCGGCCTGGCCCGCACCGGACCGGACGTGCTGCGGGCCGAGTTCTCGGCGCTGGTGCGGGAAAGCCGGCTGGACGGCTTCGAGACCAGCCTCAACGCCCTGCGCGATCGCCTGGCCGACCCGCTGTTCGACCAGGTCGCGGCCACGCTGGTGCTCAACGAGCAGCTGGGCGGGCGCAATGTCAGCCAGGTGCTCGACCGCCTGGCGGCCTCGACCCGCGGCCAGCTGCGGGTACAGCAGGACATCCGCGCTCAGCAGGCCCAGAACGCCGTGACCGCCCTGGTCATGGTGCTCATTCCGGTCTTCCTGCTGGTGGCCATCCGCGTCCTGAACCCCGACTACCTGACGGTCTTCTCCGTCTGGCCGGGGCAGCTGGTGCTCATCGCCTGCTTCATCTCCCTGGTCGTCGGCTACCGAGCCGTGCGCTGGTGCGCCCAGCTGCCCGGGGAGCCGCGGGTGCTGCGGTGAACGTGACCTGGGGTCACATGGCGCTCGACCTGGCGGCGCTGCCGTCCGGCTGGATCGCCTGGCCGCTGCTGTTTGGCCTGGGCGTGTACTTGCTCCTGATGGCTCAGCCGCTGGGCCGGCCAAAGCCCAGCCTGGCCGAGCTGCTGCGCCGGCTGGACGTCGACGAGCGCATCCGCGACCAGGCCAACCGCCGCTCCAGCAAGCCTGTCTTCTCGTCGCCGCTCCTGGAGCGCATGCTGCGGCCGGTGCTGGACGACGCCGGCCTGGCGGTCCGGCAGTGGCTGGGGCGCGTCGGCCTGTCCGGCGGCCGGGACCTTGAGCGCAAGCTGCGCCAGGCCGGCTCGGGCCTGGAGCCGGCCCAGTTCTTCGGCGAGAAGCTGGCCCTGGGCGTCATCGGGCTGGGCCTGTTCCCGCTGACCGACGCGTTGGGCATCGACCCCTTCGGCAGCTGGCCGATGTGGGTCTGGGTGGCCGGCCTCGCCGCCGGCTTCTTCGCGCCGGACCTATACCTGGAGCAGCGCCTGGCTCGCCGCCGCTCCCAGGTCCTCATGGAACTTCCGGTCCTGTGCGACATGCTGACCATCTGCACCTCGGCCGGCCTGGCCCTGGAGCAGGCCCTGAACGTGGTCGCCCGCCAGAGCGGCGGCCTCATGGCCCAGGAGCTGCAGCAGGTCAGCCGCGAGGTGGCCCTCGGCCAGCGGCCGCTGCTCGACTCGCTCGACGGCATGGCCGAGCGCAACGGCGTGCCCGAGCTGAGCCGCTTCGTGAGCCAGCTGCAGGCCGCCCATGAGCAGGGCATCCCGGTCGTCCAGGCGCTGTCCGAGCAGTCCGAGGCGCTGCGCGAGGAGAAGCGTCAGCGCGTCGTAGCCGAGGGCGGCCGGGCCACTGTGCGCATGCTGCTGCCGGTGGCCGCGTTCATCCTGCCGGTCTATTTCGTGGTCCTGCTTGGCCCGGCGGTCATGCAGGTGGCGCATCTCGGTGACTGAGACCTGCGGTCGGCGAGCCGGCCAGAAACAACTACTCCCAAAGGAGGCGCGCATGTCCACATCACTGTTGAGGGTCTGGGTCAATGCCCAGTCCCGCCTGGAGCTGCTCGGGGAACGCCTGACCCGGCCTCAGCGCGGCGCGGCGATGGTCGAGTACGGCCTGATCGTCGCGCTTATCTCGCTGGTCGCCATGGTCGGCGTGAAGTTCCTGGGCACCACCATCGGCAGCGTGTTCCAGAGCATCGCCGGACGCATCGCCGGCGTGTGACGTGACGTCACGTCACGCCGTCTGGGCACGCCTGCGGCGGCAGCGCGGCGCGGTCATGGCCGAGGCGGCCATCGCCTTCCCGGTGCTGCTCATGGCGGCCATCGCACTGCTGCAGTTCGCCGTCTTCTATCACGCCCAGAACGTGGTCACGGCCTCGGTCCAGGAGGGCGCCCGCGTGGCCGCCGAGGAGGACCGCACCGTCGACGACGGCGTGCACTACGCCCAGACGCTCATGACCACCGGCCTGGGCAAGACCGCCGGCGACGTGCAGCTGACCGGCATCGACGGCGGCTACGCCGTGGCGGTCGAAGCCAAGGGCAGCCTGCACCTGATCGTGCCCTGGTCGTTCGACGCTCGCCTGCCGCTGTTCGCTCGGGCGGTCGTCAGCAAGGAGAAGTTCCGTGTTGGGACCGGGCAGTACGACGTAGCCGCGGCTGGCTGTGGCGCAGGTCCCTGTGGCGGAGCCACCGCGGCTCGGCCCTGATCGAGACCGGGCTGGTCCTGCCGGTGGTGCTGCTGCTGGTGTTTGGCGTCATCGGCATGGGCCGCATCACCCAGGCGCGTATCGCCGTCAGCGGCGTGGCCCGAGAAGCCGCGCGAGCGGCGGCGCTGGCCAACAGCGCCTCGGAGGCGTCGAGTCAGGGCGCTGCCCGGGCGCAGGAAGTCGCCTCCGGCTACCGGCTGACCAACGGCTCGCTGAAAGTCACCGTCGACCCCGGCGCCTTCGACCGCGGCGGTCAGGTTCAGGCCGGCGCGGAGTACGACGTCCAGCTGAAAGACCTGCCGCTCATGCAGTGGACTAAGGTCCACGTCGAAGGCCACGCCGCCGAGCGCATCGACCTGTACCGCAGCCGCTGGCTGCCGGAGGGGCAGTCGTGAAGGCACTGGTCGCGAGGCTGGTCTGCCGGCTGACCGGGCGGCAGCGCGGCGCAGCCATGGTGTGGCTGGCGGTCATGCTGCCGTTCGTCCTATCTATATGTGGCCTGGCCGTGGACGGCGGCGCCATCTTCAAGGCCCGCCGCGATCTGCAGGACGTGGCCGACTCCGCCGCGCGGGCCGGGGCCATGCAGATCGACCAGAATGTCTACCGCGCCAGCTCCGGCTCGAGCATCGTGATTGACACGTCGGCAGCGCGGGCGACGGCCGGCGATTACCTCACGCAGGCGCCGGACATCGACGCCCAGGTCGCGGCCGATCAGGGGCGGGTGACCGTGCAGGTGCGTCGCAAGGTGCCCACCGCCTTTCTGCGCATCGTTCACATTGACTCGGCCCAGATCGGCGCTACCGCAGTGGCCCTTCCGCGCCACGGCATCCAGCAGGAGCAGCGTCCATGAGGAGGTACACGCATGGCTCTGAATGAGACACCCAGCGGCCGGCCGTACTGGCCGATAGCGCTCGCTCTGGTGGTTGGAGTCGCCGTGCTCGTCACGGCTGGAGTCGTGTTAAGCGGCCGATTTCGAACGCCCGTCGGGGTGCAGCCGGCGCCATCGATACCGATAGCTACGAGTCCTATTGCGCAGGCGCAAGGCAACACATTAGTTGCGTCCCAGCAGCTTTCAAGTCCGGCAGCCTCATCGGCAGCAGGCGCCCAGCAGCAGATTGAAGCAGCGTATCTGCGCTACTGGCAGGTCTACTCGGACGCAGTGCTCAACCTCGATCCAAGCCATCTGAATGAGGTGCTCGCCGGCAGGGCGCTTCAGCTAGTGACTGACGAAATCAACGGGCTCAAAGCGCAAGACAAGCCCGCCAAGATTGACGTACAGCATTCCTACGCGATTGTTCGCTTCGACCAGACTAGTGCGACGCTGGTCGACGACTACCTGAGCCGAAGCGTGCTCGTTGACCCGTCGACAAAGCAGCCGCTTCCCCGCTCGGACCCACCGACGCGAGTTCGCCAGAGCTTCGAATTCCAGAAGGCAGATGGCAACTGGAAAATCTTGGACGGCACCCGCCAGACGTTGCCGAGCTCGCGATGACGCCATTTCCGAGGTCCGCAATCGCGGTGGGTTTGCTGCTCAGCTTCACGTCGCCTGGTGTTGCTAGCGCCGAGGGTCCAGGCAGCTCCAGCTTCACTGAGAACGCAAACTGGCCACAGCCTCACTTCCAGGCCAAGGTCGAATCCCGTTCGGATGGAGTCGACGTTCGGATCTCTGCGCGCGAGACTATCCGGGGGAACTCAGGCAGTCCACAACAAGCCGCTGGTCCAGCGCCGGCTGCCCCGCCACCCTCGACTGTCCAGAGCAGTCCCGGACCGGTGGCCGCACCTAACTCCACAGTTCGCTCGTGGAGTGACGACTTCGGTTTCCATTCCAAATCGGCGGACGGCCACCAGGCTGACCTCACTCCCACGAATGTCAGTTCGGCGTCGCAAGGAATGTGGTCCTCGGAGTTTCAGGGGCATCCATCGCAGATGCCTTACGTGCTGACGATCGACAACCAGTTCCAAGACATCGTTTGGATCCCATACCAGCCGGATCCCCAATTGCAGTTCGGCCCTGCGCCAGAACCCCCACCCAACACGCCGGGGGCAGGCTGCGGCGGCTGTACCGATGCCCGCCAGGTCGCGCTGGACATGGTGACGCACATTCCGTTGCCGCCGATCAAGCTTCGCGTGAATCCCGACGTCGGCCTGGTTGGCATGGCGGGCTGGTTCTGGGTCGATGGCTATCGCGGCGAGACCATTCAGGAATCCCGAACGGTCACCGTTCCGCCTCCCGCGCCGGGCCTGCCACCAAGTTCTTTCACCGTGACTGTCCGGCTGTGGGGAGAGGACTACTCCTGGGCCTTCGGAGACGGCAAGACCCTTGAGACCACTTCGCTCGGCAAGGCGTATCCAACGGAGAGCGACATCCAGCACAACTACCAGCACTCGTCTTTGCCGTTCGCCGACGGCTTCCCGGTCTTCCTGACAGTCCACTTCCACGCCGAGTTCTCAGTTAACGGCGGTGCTCCACAGGGGCTGCCGCCCATCCAGCACACCTGGCAGGCCAACCACCCGGTCCAGGAGATTCAGGCTGTGCTGAACCGCCAGCCATAGAAGTGGAGGACCCGATGTCTACTGCAGCAATCGACCACACCGACCGCCAGGGAATGCCTCTCGCCGGTCTCATGGGCATTCTCGCCGCCAGCGCGGGAGCGCTCTACGCGTCGGGAGAATTTCCGCACCTTCCCTCGAAGCTGCCCTCCCTGCTGGAACTCAAAGTGACGCTGCAAAGCAGCGATGCTCCGCTCGCGGCGTTTGGCTACGTGTTCTCAACCCTGGCCTGGCTGGTCTGGGCCTGGATAGCCGGTACCCTGCTGCTTCAGGTCGCTTTACTGGCGCTCGAGCGGCTGCCGCACGTCGGCGCCGAGGCCGCTGCCCTGCGCCATGTCGTAGGCCGCTTCACACTGCCGGTGGTACGCCGCTCGGCAGAGGCCGCATTCGGAGCGTTGCTCATGGCTTCGGTCGCGGTGCAGAGCGCTCCCGCGGCTATGGCCGCCTCCCCATGGGCTGTGGTGTCATTGGCCGCCGTCCACAGCAGCAACCAGGCTGTAATACATCCAGCTCCGAACCCGCAGCCTGCGCGCGAGATCGAGTACATCGTGCAGCATGGCGACAACCTGTGGGCCATTTCCCAGCGCTTCTACGGGACCGGGACGGAATTCCAGCGCATCGTGGACGCGAACATCGGCCGCAAGATGCCGGACAGCGGCGTGTTCACCAACAAAGGTCAGATCTACGCCGGCTGGGTGCTGCGCATCCCGCTGCCGAGCGAAGCCATCCAGCAGGAGAGCGGCCACACCTATTACGTTGCCGAAGCCGGGGACACACTGTCGGGCATCGCCGCGCGGTTCCTGGGAGACGAAAACCGGTACCAGGAGATCTTCGATCTCAACGCCGTCAAGGCGCGGCTCGACGACGGACGGACGCTCAGCGATCCTCGCCTAATCTGGCCAGGGCTGCGGCTGGAGCTGCCCCTCTCGCAGCCGGCTCAGCCCCCGGTTGAGAGCCCGCCGCCACCGGCTCCTCCCGCCGAGCAGGTAGCCGGGATCAGTACGACCGCGACCGAAACAGCCACTCTGGAAGCGTCCCCCACACCCGCCGAGACGGCGGTCGAGCAGCCGACCTCGATCGTGCTGGTGCCTTCCAGTGCAACGGCGTCCGTGAGCTGGCCACTGGCCGCGGGCGGGTTGGGCGGAGTGGGCGCCGTTACCCTCGGCGCGGTGGCGCTGGGGCGGCACTTCCGGCGCAGCCTCAGCGAAGCGCCCGTGTCAGACGAGGTGGAGGTCGCCATGACCGACGGCTTCGCCGAGGCGGACACAAGCCGCGCATTCAAGAGCCATGTGGCCGGCGCGGGCATCGAGCCGCTCCAGCTGCTGGTGGATCAAGCGCTGGCGCTCATCCAGTCACAGGGCGTGCCCGACGTTGCGCTGGTTGCCGCACGCCAGGGACGCAGCACCGTGGGGCTGACCTTCTCGTGCGCAGTCATGGACCAGCAGCGGATGCTGCAGCTCGGCTCCGAGTTCGGCAAACGTCTCGGCAGTTCGGCCCAGTCAATCGTCAATCAGGACCACGACGTTTCGTGGCATATCTCGGGATTCAAGCTGGCCATGCTGCCGGGAACCCCGCCCGACACGCTGCCCTCAAGACCAATGCTCGTCCCAGTCGGGGTCCTGCCCAGCCGCCAGGTGCTGCATCCCAGCTGGCTGGAAGTCGGTCATTTGCTGCTCGCCAGCCAGGCGGGCGGGGGTGCCGACACGCTGTTGACCGCCTTGTTGAGCTCACTCGCGGCGCGGCGGCGGCCGGAGCAGATGCAGCTCCGGATTGTGGCGGGGACGCCAGGAGTGCCGCCCGGGCTGACGCAGTTCCCGCACGTGAGCGGCCGCCCAATCAAGCCCGCGGACGAAGCCGCGCTTGCCGCGCTGTTCGAGGATCTTCACGTCGAGCTGGCGCGGCGCACGATGGCGGCGGCCGATGGAGCGCAGAGCACGGATGCCGAGACCGTGCTGGTCATCCAAGAGCTGGCCGACCTGCCTAACGCCAGTCAGTGGCTGGAGCAGATAGGCAGCCAGGGCCGCGCCTACGGCATGCGCATCATCGCCGCCACTGACCAGCCGCACCGGCTCGATATCGATGTCCTGCCTCACTTCAGCAGCCGGTTGGTCCTCCAGACCGTCGACGGCGAGCAGAGCGTGCAGCTGCTGGGCGAGCCCGACGCGGCCGAGCTTCGACCAGGCGAGGCGTTGTTCCGGCTCGATGGCCGGGCGCCCGTTCGGATGCGCGGCTTCCGCCTCGCACCGGAGTATCTTGACGAGCTCGCCGGGCTCATGCGCGAGGCGTACTCGGCGGCGGCAGCGGCGGACTTGCCGCCGGACGCAGACGACAGCGATCCGATCGCCGTCTTGGAACTCGACCCCATGGATGGCCAGAGCGAGCCAGAAAAGGAATCGGTGCCGCCGGCGGAGGCCGAACTCGAAGGCGAGGCGCAGCCGGTTGGCGAGCTCTCATTAGATGACGAGCCCGAGCCCGAGGCGGCGACTGCACCCTCCCCATTGAAGCCGCTGATTGAGTTCTTCCCGGAACCTGCTCCTCAGCCGCTCATCCGCATCGAGGGCTTCGGAACGCTGCGCGTCACGAGCCGGGGGCGATTGCTGGTGCCCCAGAGCTCGACCGGCGCGCAGTACAAATCCTGGGAGCTTCTGGCCTTCCTCGGCTCGCGACCGAACGGATCGGCTACCAAAGAACGAATCCTGGATGGTCTATGGCCGGAACAGCTTCCCGACAAGGCCGAAGCGGCGCTTCGCCAGCTCAAGCACCGGATGCGGACGACGCTCGAGGAGCAGGTGCCGGAGCTGCATGGCGACGTGCTCCGTTCCGAACGTGATGGCACCTGCGCGCTGAACGCCGAGGTCGTCACGTCTGATGTCCAGCGGTTCACGGAGCTGTGCCGCTCGATCCCACGGCTGAACCCCGCTGAGGTTAGCCGAGCCTATGACGAGCTGTCCCAGCTCTATCAGGGCGACCTGCTGACCGAGCCGTGCTACGAGTGGGTCCACCAGCGAGAGGGCATGGGCGTCTGCCTCCAGGAGCGCTACCGGGACGAGTTCGAGCGCACGACCAAGTACGTGGCGCGATTCCACCTCGACAGCGGTCGCCCTGATCTGGCAGTACCACTCTACAAACGGCTGCTGCTGCTGGAGCCGACGCTGGAGGACATCGCCCGCGAGCTGTACCGCTGCTATGCACGGCTGGGCGATAGGACGGCGCTGCTTCGAGAACACCGCCACCTCGAGCAGGCGCTCCAGCAGATGGCGACCGACTCTGACGAGCCGGCCAGCCCCGAGCTGTACGAGCCGGAGCCCCAGACCCTTGCCGCTTATGAGGAGGCGCTGCGCATGATCGAGAGTGGAGCGGCGGAGGTCGGACCGTCCGCGCTCAAGGCGGGTTAAGGCTTGGCTCTCTCCAGCGTCAGCGCTACGGCGATCTTCTCCATGCTCCTGATCGCACTGGTGTGTGACGTCAGGTCACGCACGATACCCGGTCTGCTCACGTTTGGTGGCCTCGCGGCTGGCTTGATTGCATCGCCGCTTGTCCACGGTGGCCTGCTCACTGGCATTCTGGGCGCCGCGGCCGCCTTCGGGGCTGTGGCGCTATTCGTGTGGCGCGGGCTGCTCGGTGAAGGCGACGCACTTCTCCTCGCCGCAATCGGTGCTTGGAGCAACTGGCAGTTCGCCCTGACTGCCGTCTTCTGGACAAGCCTCGTCGGCGCGGCTCTGGCGCTTGGTTTTCTGTTGGTCAAACGTCGACGTGACGGGTCGCGCGAGTATCCCTACGTGCCAGCAATCGCCGTCGGCACGCTGCTCGCGGCAGTAGTCAGATGAGCTTCAATGGCTCAAGGCGGGGTGCACAATGCGCTGCAGCAGAGCACCCAGCGCAATGAGCCCCAGGGTTGCTAACCAGATCAGCCGGTAGGACCGCTTGCGCGCCCGCACGCGGTAAGAGCCAAGCGGCAGCGAGCGCAGCGTGCGCGGATTGTGGTCCAGGTCTTGCACTATGAGCTCCCCCTGAAGCCCGACGGCGACAGGCAGTCCAAGCCTAGCAAAAACCGGTTGCACGCTTGGGGAGTCCGGACGGCTGGGTACACGCCATCGGCCCGCCTGGCATCCCGCTTGCGACGCCGCCTGCATGGATCAACAGCACCGGCCGACGGGTAAGCGCGAACGCATCAACCCGACCGGCACGCCCGGCGGTTCTCACTTCGTTCGGCGCGACGCCCAGGGGCACTTCACCTCCAACCAGGTCGACGCGGGCCGCTCGGTCGCCGCTGACCGCAGGCGCCACGCGAAGCACGGCGCTCCGAAGGGCATGAAGGACGGCGGCGACTAGCGATGCGAAACAGTCGCGCATGCCCGTGACGCTCCGCGGCGCGCTGGTCGTCCAGAGTGTGCACTACCTGACGCAGGGCCTCTGGCCGGTATTGCACCTGGCGAGTTTCTCAGCGTCACGGGACTCAAACAGGACACCTGGCTCGTGAAGGCTTTCGGGCTTTTGACTGCGATGCTGGGGTTCGGGCTCTTGCGCGGCGTTCAGCGCGATGCGTGTGCTTGGCGCGAGGCCGCCATCGCAGGCGCCGCCACCCTGGCATGTGTGGACGTTTACTATGTTCGCAAACGTCGGACCTCACCCGCCTATCTGCTGGGTGGCGTCGCGGAGAGCGGCATTCTTGTCCTTCTAGGACTGGCCCGGCAGCATCTCGGAAGAGCCGTTGTTCGAACACCTAATTCCGGAGTGTGTTCTCTGATGTGTGCACCACGCCTCCCATGAACCAGGACACACACGGAGCGTCAAGCACCGACACCGGTGAATGCTTGGCAGCGCGGCACGATATCGTTTCAGGGCGTTCCCTCTGTTCAGCCGACCACACCGAGTGCGTGTCCCAGAAGCGGTGGGCCGCTGAAAGGACGCATCCATGTTGGGGACAAGCCTTCCCATTGGCGAAGACGCCAACTACACACCCACCGAACTGCGGACAGCGGCTCACGAGTCGGCGCTGCTCGTGAATGGCTCACGTACCGTCATTGCCAGCGGCCGCGTGCTCCTCGCCTCGGCGCGCCGAAGATGCGATAAACACTCCGCCCGGTCGTTGTCGCTCCGGCACCCGAAGCGTCTCCGTCGGAGTGAGTGCACCACACCTCGCAGACAAGCGCCCGACACGTGTACGGCGCTCGCTACCGGTGAACGCACATCGCTCAACCCATTTCGCATCTCTTGCTCCGGAGCACGGCGAGGTTTCGATAGGCGAGCATCATCGCCGCTGTAGCCCAATCCGAGGGGGTGATGTAGCCTGAGCACGGTGCAGGCCCTCACATCACAGCCTGGCGCTGCCCCGATCACGCCAGCCGCCCAGTGTCATTTGCTGCTCGTAGATGACGATGACAGCGTCCGGATAACACTGGCTGAGGTGCTCCGTGGCGCCGGCTACCACGTCGAGGCGGTCGCCGACGTTACGGAGGCCATGCGACTGCTCGACCGGCCCGAGACATCGTTCGACGTGATCGTCGCGGACCTCCGTCTGCAGGCGCTGGATGACGGGTTTGCGGTCATCCGGAGGGCCCGGAGTCGCGATCCCGATGTAGTCAGCATCGTCCTCACGGGTTACGTATCAACGCAGACGACCATCGACGCGCTCCATGAGGGAGTCACGAATTTCCTGGCCAAGCCCTGCAATATCGAGGAGCTGAAGCTGGCCATCGAGCGCGGGCTGGAACGGCGCCGGCTCGTACAAGAGGTTCGCCAATCGCGCCAGGAGGCCGCTGCCCACGCTGAAACGGAGCAGGCGCGCCGCGAGCTGCAGGCCATCTTCATGCAGTCGCCGGTCGGCAAGTTCGTGCTTCGCGGCCGGGATCACGTCTTCGAGCTGAGCAACCCCGCCAACGACCGCCTGACAGGGAATCGAGCCCTTCTCGGCCGTCCCGCGCGCGAGGCGTTTCCCGAACTCGCCAGCCAGGGCGTGTTGGAGTTGCTGGATGAGGTGTACCTGACCGGCAAGACCGTCCAGCGGACCGAGCTGCCGATCCGCTTCGACCGAGACGGCACTGGCCAGGTGGAGGACTACTTCTTCAACGTCGTTTACCAGCCGCTCCTGAACGCAGGCGGCGAGATCACCGGTGTGCTGGGCCACGTACTGGACGTGACCGAGCAGGTCCGCGCCAGGCAGGCCATCGAGGCCGCACGGAGGCGCTTTGAGATCCTGGCGAAAGTCGGGCGGGCCCTGGCAGCCTCACTGGAGTACGAGCCGCTGCTCCAAGAGATCGCGCGATCGGTCGTTCCTGACTTCGCCGACTGGTGTGTCGTCGACGTCATCGAAGGAGCGGAACCGCAGGACAGGCACGTAGCCGTGGTCCACGTCGATCCCGCAAAGCAGCCAGCCGCGGAGGAAGTCCAGCGCCGCTTCGGCGCGCTGGATGACGCCGGCAACCCACTGCGCCATACCCTGGACACGGGCGAGTCGCGGTGGGTTGCCGAACTCACCGAATCCATGGTCCTGGCTGACACCCGCTCACCGGCGTACGCGGAACTCGTCGGGCGCCTGCAGCCCAGGTCGTTAATCACCGTCGCCCTGGAGACGGGGCAGCGCCGGCTCGGCCTGATGTCCTTTCTCCTTTCCGAATCGGAGCGCCGCTACACGCAGGATGATCTGGCTTTGGCCGAGTTAATTGGCGGCCGTGCGGCGCTCGCGGTGCAGAACGCCCAGAACTTCAGGGCGATCCTGCGGGCTCGCGAGGACGCCCGGGAGCGCGAGCGGGAATTCGAGACGCTGGCCGACCGCTCACCCAACCTCATTACGCGCGTCGACCGAGACCTCCGGCTGATGTACGTCAGCCGCGCAGCCGAGCTCATTTCCGGGCGTCCGCGGGATCACTACATCGGTCACACGGTCGATGAGCTGGCCATTCCCCAATCCGTGGCGGAGGCCTGGGCAGAAGCAGTGCGGAAAGCCTTCGACAGCGGTCAGCCGCAGGAGCTCGAGTTTGACTACCCGACGGTGTCGGGGACCCGCTTCTTCCGCTGTCAGGTCGTCCCCGAGGTCGATCCCAACGGCAGGCTGCAGTCGGTCATGTCGGTCATGAGCGACCTGACGGAGCACAAGCGGGTCGAAGACTGGAACCGCTACCTAGCCCGGGCCGGCACAGAACTGGCCGGGTCACTCAGTTCTGAATCAACGCTGCAGCGCATCGCGCAATTGGCCGTGCCCGTGCTGGCCGACTGGTGCTCCGTGGAGCTGGCTCTTCCAGAGGGCGGCTTCCGGACTGTGGCGCTGGCCCACGTGGATCCCGACAAGGTGCGGTGGGCGTGGGACCTGCAGACGCGCTACCCACCAGACCCGGAGGCTCCACGAGGCGTTCCGCAAGTGCTGCGGACGGGAAATTCCGAGCTGTACTCGGAGATATCACCGGACATCTTGGAGGAGGGAGCGCGAGATGCGGAGCATCTCCGCCTCATCCGTGAGATGGGCATCGTTTCGGGCATGGTGGTGCCCTTGAGCGTCGCCGGCCGGGTGCTGGGCGCGCTCACCTTCATCGCCGCCGAGTCCAACCGCCGCTACGGGCAGGACGATCTGATCAGGGCTGAGGAACTGGCGCGGAGGGCCGCCCTGGCCCTGGAGAACGCGCGGGTGTACGAGGCGGAGCAGCACGCGCGTGAACTGGCCGAGACGGTGGAGCGTCAGAAGGATCACTTCCTGAGTGCCGCGGCGCATGATTTGAAGACCCCGCTCACCTCGATCAGCGGACTGGTGCAGCTGGTGAAGCGCCGCGCCTCCGGTTCCGAGATAGTGCCAGCCAGCGCGATCGGCGGTCCATTGGCCGACGTGGATGTGGCCGTGAAACGCATGAGCTCGTTGATCGATGAGCTGCTCGACATTGCCCGTCAGGGCACTGGCCAGGCGATCAAGCTGCGCTTGGAGGAGGTCGACCTCGGCGATGTGCTTCGTGCTGTGGTCGAGGAATGTCAGAAGAGCACGAGAAAACACGAGCTGTCGGTCAACGTCAGCCAGCCACCGGTGATCGCCTCCTGCGATCGATCGCGCATCGAGCGGGTGTTCTCAAACATCGTCGGCAACGCGGTCAAGTACAGTCCCAGCGGCGGCCGTGTCGATGTGGAGCTGCGGCGGGAAGAGCAACAGGGAGGAGCAGACGGAGTGCAGCAGGAGTGGGCCGTGCTTACGGTCGCGGACCAGGGTATCGGCATACCGCCCGCGGAGCTCGCGCGCATCTTTGAGCGTTTTCAACGAGCGAGCAATGCGCCCGATCGCATTCCCGGCACGGGTGTTGGGCTGGCCTACGTGCAGGAGGTCATTCAGCAGCATGGTGGGACGGTAACGGTGCAGAGTCAGCCTGGTCATGGGTCCACATTCATGGTCCGGTTGCCCCTGATGGCCAGCGGAGCAGAAGGGCGGGCGTCGTGAGCGCGACCGGGTTGACGGTCCTGGAAGCTGATGACCGCGCGGCCAAACGGTGCTGGGTTACAGCGGCTCTGGGGAGTACGCCAGACGACCGCTGGGGGAGAGACTCCCTGCTGCCCGGCATCGCTTCGTCAACTCACAGCGCAGCTGACAGCGGTTACGTACTAGTGGTCGATGATGACGACCAGATTCGGTCGTTCGTCATCGCTCTCCTGGAGGATGAGGGATTCTCGGTGGCGTCCGCTGCCAACGGCGAAGACGCCGTGGCTCAGGCGGTCGCCTTACGGCCTGCGCTGGTGGTCCTGGACATCATGCTGCCGGACATGAACGGTGACGAAGTCGCCCAGCAGTTGCGCGCGCGGTACGGCCCGGACGTGCCCATTCTCGTCATTTCAGCGGATTCACGTGCCGAGGAGAAGGCGGGTCGGGCCGGCGCATTTGCCTACCTGCACAAGCCGTTCGATCTGGAGCACCTGCTGCGACTCGTTCGGCAGGGTCTTGCCCAGTAGGCTGCAAGCCGCCATCTCTCTGGATCTGAGCATTCCTAGCCCCAGACGGCGCGCCGCACCTCGTCCATGAAGATTTCAATGTCAAACGGCTTTGAGATAAGCCGATCCGCCTCTGCTCGTGCGGCAGCGACTTCGGCCTGATCCGCCGGCATCCCTGACACCACCATGACGGGCAAGGCGGGACCGAACCGAGCTCGTAACGCACGCATGAAGGTTTCCGCATTCAGTCCGGGCAGCATCAGGTCCACCAGGACCAGGGCCGGACGCGTCTCCGCGCGATCGAGCGCGTCAAATGCCGCCTCGCCGTCATTAGCCTCGCTAATCGACAGCCCCAGCTCTCTGGTGAGGATTTCGCGATAGAGGCCGCGGGTAGGGGCATCGTCCTCAACTACGAGGACCCATGGCGGCATCGGCATCATACTCATGCCACTACACGACGTTCGCTGGCCGATGCCGTCAGGGGCCAGAGCCTCATGACTGTTCCAGGATGCAACATTGTACGCACCCGGTGTGGGCTGACTTTGATGAGGCGGACCGGTACCGGTCACGACCTGGTGCCGATAAGCCGCGGCGACTCCCGACTTGTAGTTGCGCCCAGATGCGGCCCAATCTTGTGTTCCCGAAGACTGCCTGGGATTGGGGCATGTTTTGCTACTTCTTGCGGCAACTCGTACCCGCCAGGTTGAGCAGATGCAGGCCGACCTAGCGCTGGGGACGTGTCGTGGCTTGCCGGGAGCGACTGAGGGCTACCCCTTCGGAGCTGGAGCCCTGGTATTCAAGGTTGCCGGCAAGATGTTCGCGATTGCGCACGACTCGCGCATCAGCCTGAAGTGCGATCCCGCACTTGCGATAGTCCTGCGTGAGGCCTACCCGGCGGTGACGGCCGGCTACCACCTGGACAAGCGCCACTGGAACAGCATCGAGCTGGACGGGTCCGTTCCTGATGACGAATTGCGCGACTGGATTCAGGACTCTTACGACCTGGTCGTGGCGTCGCTCAGCCGCGCTCAACGGCGGCATTGACGTCCAATGTAGCCCTTCTCCGGCTGCCACGCGCGTGCGATGTGGCGGCCGCTACGGGTACGAGAGCCCGGAGTTTACTGAGACGCGCTTCCAAGCGCAGCTGCTGCTCGACGTCCCACCGGAGATCCCGGCACGAAAGCGCTACCGCTCGCTCATCGCATCGGGCCAGAGACCTGGCGGCGCGAGGTGCTGGCGCACACTGACGCCGTGCTCGGCGTTCCGCGACGGCGGCTGACGGTAGTGACGCTTTTCGGGCTCTTCGGCATCGGCAATGGCGACTGACCGAGTCGTTCGGGTGAAACCGATACCGACCCCCTTATCCAGAGCCACCTGGGTCTGGACGGTCGGCAGCAGGGACTACACACGCAAGGGCAGCGCGACAGGCGCCCACAAAGCGGCGACGACTAGAACCACTCCGATACTCACCTCGACGGCGAAGCGGCGTGAACCTCCGCCGGCGGCGATCGCCAGCTTGGTGAGAGCGTTCGCGGACACGCCGAGCAGAATCGGGATGACCGCAGATGACGAGGTCACTCGGCCGGCAGCGACCAGCGACGATATGGATATCGCCGCCGCGTGGGCGTCGGCCAGGCCGCCGAGGGCAGCGGCCGCCACCAGCCCCACGTCACCGAGTTTCGCCAGGAGGACGGTCGAGCCAACCATGATGGCCGTGACGGTGGCCGCCAGCAGGAGCGCCATGCGGAAGTTGAACGGCCGGCCCAATTGGATTTCTTCGTCCTGTCCAATGGACCCGGATCGCCGCGCGAAGAACCAACTGTAGCCGCCGGCCAAGACGGTGCCAGCCGCGAGTGACGGGGCCAGTGCCTGCAGCGTCTGAGGGCTCACCGCGGCGACCAGCAGAACCAGCTGGAGCATGGTCGCGACGGTCGACAGCACCGCGGCCGCCACCGCGGCCCTCGAACTGCCCTCTGCCCTGGAACGGATAGCCATCGCGGCGATTGTGGCCGTGCTCGAAACGAAGCCACCAAGGAATCCCGCTAGCGGGAGGCCGGCTCGCGTGCCAAGCGTTTTTTGAGCGATGTAACCGGCACCGTTGACGGCCATGACAATCACTACCAGCCGCCAGGCGGTGAATGGATTGAACGCGTCATACGGGCCAAAGCCGCGGTCGGGCACGATGGGCAGGATGACCAGCGCCGCTGCTGCCATGATGAGCGCGTCGTGGAACTCTTGCTCGGTCAGGGTGTCGCGCACGAGACGGTGCAGCGCCGACCGCGACGCCAGCAGGATCGTGACCAGAACGGCCGCGGCTGCGGCCAGCGCCGGCTGGGACTGCGTCAGGACCCCAAGCCCAAACGTGGTCACGAGGGCGACTTCGGTCGTAATGCCGGGGTCCGACCGCGGCGATTTCCAGTAGGACGTCAGAGCAGCCGATGCCACGAAAGCGCCAGCCAGGATGGGCAAAGCCGGGTTGCCGGCCAGCTGGGTGACCGAGCCCAGCAAACCGACCAGCGCGAAGGTTCGGATACCCGCGGCTGCCCTGTCCTGCCCCTCGCCCTTACGCCGCTCCCGTTCCAGGCCCAGCAGCAACCCGATACCAACAGCCACCAGAAGGGCGACGGCCTCTTGCGGCGGCATGATCGCCTTCGATGCCTCCCCGGTGCTTACGCGGCCTGTGGCGGCCGAGGTTGTACGGTGTCACGGGGGAGCTGTTCCAGTTCTGGCACAGCGCCGGCGATCAGTCGCGGACGGAAATACTTCTGGGCCACGCGCCCGGCCGCGACGCAGCAGCCGAGAAGAGGGGTCACCAGGAGCGCACCCCAGACTCCCGCCAGTTGCGACGCCGCGAGAACCGCGAAGAGGACAACGAGCGGATGCAATCGCACGGCGTCCGCCGTGATCTTGGGAGCCAGGATGTTGCCCTCGAGCTGCTGGATGACGACAAACGCGATCAGGATGGCTATCACGCGCCAGAGCGGACCTTCAACGCCGGCCACAGTCAACGCCGGCAGGGCGCCGAGCACCGGACCCAGGAATGGGATCAGCTCGAGGACGCCGGCCGTTGTCCCCAGGATGACTGGGTACGGCAGGCCGATGGCGTAGGCGGCGGCTCCAAACAGCACGCCCACGCAGACCGACAGAAAGAGCCGGGCGCGGAGGTAGCGCGCCAGCGTCTCGGCGACCTCCGGCTCGACCGCGCTTACGACGTCCTGCTGCTGCGGACTGAGGCCCGGGACGAGGGTCGCCAGGCGTGCTCCCGAGGTGAGCATGTAGAAGCTGATGACGAACAGCAGGAACAGCTCGACCAGGCCGACGCCGATACTCCGGACCAGGGTGAAGGCGACCCGCGCGATGTCGTCCGCCATGCTCTGCAGCTGGGCAATCAGGGCCGCAACCGCCTGTGTCATGCCGGCCGCGAGGCCGGCGCGTTCCGCGGCCGCGTACCAGGGCGAAGCGGGATCGGTCAAACTTCGCGCCACACGGACAGACAGCCCGAGGAGCTGGCCCGCCTGGTCGAGGAGGGGCGGCACCACCAGCCCGCCCAAAGCCAGCAAGACCCCGACGACGAGCACGTAGGTCAGCAGCACGCCGACCGAGCGGGGTACGCGCAGCCGTCGGTGGGCCATCGACACGACTGGTTCCAGTACGAAGGCTAGGACCAGGGCCAGCGCAAACAGCACCAGCACGGGCGCCAGTGCATGGGCGACGACGCCAAGCGCGATCAGCAGCAGCAGGCCCAGCGCAAGGGCGGCCAGCAGCTCAAGGGTGTACAGCAGGTTTGCGCGGCTGGCCGGATTCACGCTCTGCGCCCCTTTAGCGAGCGTCCTCCGGGTGCTCGACAACCCGCACCAGGATCGCCACCATGCGCTCCGAGGTGGTCGCGTGGACATGCACTAGGCGGTCGACGTCGAGGGCTCCGGAGTTCAACACCGCCTCGATCGCCGAGCGCGCGGCCAGGCCGCTGGCGGACCGATCTTGCATCGTTCCGAGCACCTCCCCCGATGCTGACGGCAGGAATGTCGCTTCGAAGTTCATGTGTCTCTCCTCGGCTAGGGATGGCCAGCTGCATGGAGCCAGCGCCTGCCACGCGCCGGTCTCCCACCGGCAGGCAGTTGCAGGCGCGCCGCCTCGATGTCCCGCAGCCTTATGATCGTCCACAGGGCGGCCAGGCCGAACAGCCCTACCAGCACCTCAGTGACCATGTAGGCCGCCACGGGACGGGCGCTCAACAACTGGACCGTGCTCACGCTGACCATGTCGACGACCGCGTGCGCCGCGATTGCCAGCCACAGCCAGATCAGGCGCCGGCGAGTGAAAACCTGCAGCACGATCAGCGCCATGGCGATCTGAATGAGCATGGCCCACGTCCGTTCCCAGGCGCCCAACAGCTGGATCCAGGCGGGCTGCGCCGCGATCCTGGCGAACTGATCGAGCACCTGCTGGCGCTGCGCGGGTCCGAGGCTGTCCAGGCTGCTGCGAGACAGCGCCCACAGCTGCGCAGTGCTAAAGATGGCGGTCGCGGCCACCATCAAGGCTTCGAGTCCGCCATGGCCGATACCGAACATGACCGCCTTGGACCAGGTCTTCTGGTCTGATCGGAAGAAGACCCGGAAACCCAGATACCGACCAACCTCTTCGAAGACCCCCGCCGTGAGCGCGAGCACGGCCAGCCAGCCCCACAACAGCGGCGAATGCTGCACGTAAGCCAGCACGCGCGGCCCGAAGATTTCGACCGCGGGAATGCGCGTGAGTATCTGAAACACGAGGAACACGGCCGCGCCATACAACGCGTAGCGCCAGCCGACCTGCAGCCAGTGGTGCGCAGCAATGGTGGCGGCCACCGGCAGGAGGAGCAGGAACACGATCGTGAACGAACCGGCCACCAGGGTGCCCAGGGGCAGACTCAGTGCGGGGTCCATCGTCCCTCCTAATCCCGCCCGCTCGCCAGGCCAGCCGGGGTGCGACCCGAGCCACCGGAAGCGGACAGCGCGTTGACCAGCTGCTGACGTTCGTCGGCGGTGAGGCCGGTGCCTGGCCGAACGAGCGTGTAGTACGGTGGCGGCATCTCGCCGCCAATCACGGCCTCGGCTGCTTCTCGGCTGCCGCGGCTGCGGTTCCAGTCGGAGAGGTTCAGGGCTGCTCGACCCACATCGACGTCGCGCTGGACCAGCCACGACGCCGGCGCGACACTGCTGTACCACGGCCAGGTGGTCTCGTTGCTGTGGCAGTCGAAACATGCTCGCGCAGCCACTGTCCGGACCTGCGGGCTCGTCCAGGCCGGCTCAGATATCACCGGCGGATTCGTGTGCTGCCGGCCATACGGCACCAGCTGGATGAGGCCGAAGCCCACCAGCAGCGTCGCGGCTGCTCCCATCACGACGCCCCGGTGCCTCATGGATGGGTGTGCCGGGCGGATTCAGAGACAGCGGCCAGGAAGGTCCCAATCAGCGACCCAAAGCCGCCGCCCAGCGCGATGCCAACCATGACCCCAGCCAGCGTCGGATGGAAATCGATTTCGATCAGCACCGCGCCTAACGTGGCGCCCACGAGGGCTCCCAGCAGCGTACCGACGCCGATACCAAACCTCAAGAAGCGCAGCATGACCAACCTCCACTGTGACCATGTCGCGGCCGCGCTAAACCAAACGTCAACAGCTCATGAACAACGCCTCACTGGCGCCAACCGCGTCGGGGGCTACGACACAGACGGCAGACAGCCAGCCGCTATTCCCGAACTGTTCCCGCCACCTTGCCACCCGACGCGGATTTCATCCCGGCGGCACGACGACGGGCACCAATACGGGGTTCAAGAGGACGGGACGATGTCCCGGGTGCTCAGTCCTCGCCACCAAAGTTCCCGAGTATGTCTCCGAGCCAGCCGCCAGCCCCACGGCGCCGGCCGCCGCGCTCGACGACCTCCCGGTCGCGGTGGTTAAACCGATCGTCGTCGTGATCCCGCCGGTCCTCACTGCGATCTCGTTCGAAGCCCGGCTGTCCGCCGCGTACTGGCTCCCTGACCACACTCGCTGAGCGCTCGAGAATCTTGTCCAGTTCTCCTCGATCGAGCCATACCCCTCGGCATTGCGGGCAATAGTCAATCTCCACCCCCTGGCGTTCCGCCAGCAGCAGTTCAGTGTTATCGACCGGACACAACATGTCGGTTGACTCCTGAAGAAACAGTCTGGTGAGCCTGACGAAAGTCGCGCCCACCACACGGAACGTATCGGCAGAGGACGTAACGCGGGGCTAACGACGGATGAACTCGAGGTAAACACCTGGAAGCAGGCTCGGCCGGAACTCCTGGCGCCGGGCACGGCGGGGTTACCATCCGGGGCGATCGCATGGAGGCATGTGCGTCCTGACGGCTGGCCAGGATCAACCGTCGCGAAAGGCCTACAGTGAGACGACACGCATGAAGCCCTTACGAGACCGGCCGCAGGCGCGCTGGCTGTTCAGCCAGTTCGCGCTGCCGCGTGGGCTGCTCGGGTCGTTGGCCGGCGCGATCATGGCTCGCGGCAACGCGGATATGGCGCGCCTGACACTCGACATGTTGCAGCCCGAGCCCGCTGAACGCGTGCTGGAGATTGGCTTCGGGCCAGGAGTTGCCATCGAGTTGCTCGCGGAGCATGTGACCGCAGGACTCGTCGCCGGCGTCGATCCCTCGCAGGTCATGCTCAACCAGGCGGTCCGGCGCAACCGACAAGCCATCGTCACCGGCCGGATAGATCTGCGGCTTGGCTCATCCGATCACATTCCCTGGGCGGATGGAACGTTCGATCGAGCCTGCTCCATCAACAACGTCATGCTCTGGAACCTGCGCACCGACGTCCGGGAGGTGCGGCGTGTCCTACGTCAGGCTGGGCGGCTGGTCATCGCGGTCCACAAATGGACCCTGGGCGGCGAAAGTGGCGGGCTGCTGCGTCTGGGCGCGACGTTCCCCTCCCTTGAAGGCGTGGTTCAGGCCCTGGAAGGCGCCGCGTTCAGGGACCTTGACGTCCGCAGGTTACCGACTAGATCCGGTCCAGCGGTGTTCGTCGTAGCGCAGGCCAGCTAGCCACTGCCGGGCACGTTCGCGCGCTTGGCCTCACGCCAAGTGCCCGCTTCAGACAGTTGCTGGATGGGGCGCTCGACCGTGGAGGTCGCGGATGCCCAGCAGGGCGGCCCGCCCGTTCAGGGCGGCAGTCACCAGCAGAATCGGCAGGCCAAGAAACACCATCCCGAGCAGGTCATAGAAATCGCCCGCCAGGTCGCCGGTCATGAGCCAATTCACACCCAGGACGAGGATGGCTCCGAGCCAGACCACGGCGACGGTCGCCAGGACCAGCACGCCCACGATGCCAGCTATCGGCGTTGCGATGCCCGAGTGGCGAAGCGCCAGGCCAGCCGCGGCCTGGATGACCAGGGGCGGGACGGTGAAGTAGAGCCACGTGATGGCCGGGTTTCCACGCCCGGGGCCGAAGATAGCGTTCATCGGCGACACCTGCTCGCTTTGCGTGACCACCACCACCAGTGCGATAAATGGAATAACAGCCACGACTCCCAAGAACGCGGCGGCGGACAGAGCCCATTTCGCCGCTGGCGGCGACGCCCTCCAGAAACTGTGGTGAAGGTTGACTGACATGGCTACCTCTTCCCTGACCATGACGCGACACGCATAAAGGGACCGACAACAGCCCGGGAACAAGGGCTTACGTTGGGGGACCTGGTGCGCTGCGACGTGCAGGAATTCGTGGGCATCGTCTTGCTGGCCGTGGAGAAGACCATTGGCGACGCTTGCCTGGCGTATCGCCTTCTTACACACCAGGTCTGAAGGTGGCGGGACTCTGATCTCTTAGCCAGGTAAGGGCGAGACTTAGCTCCGACCGATTTGGGACGCGGCTAGCTGCTGGCCGCCGCCACCCGAACGCCACACGGTAAGGGCCGCCACGCTGGCTCCGGTGAGCAGGTACATGGCGCGCATCGGTGACAAGAACGAATCGGAGCCGGACTCCAGGCCGTGCAACAGCGCCAGGGCGAATACGGCGTAGCTGACGTAGTGAATGCCGCGCCAGACGCGGTAGCCGATATGCGGCCGTAGGCGGATGCTCCACTGCACCATGGCCGCCAGGTAAAGCGCCAGGATGCCCAACCCCGTCCAGAGCGGCCGGTAGGTCGCCTGGAAGGGGACGACCAGTGTCGCGGGCGTGAAACCGGCGAAGCGATCGCCGAGCAGCAGGAGGGCGTGGAGCACGCCGAGCGACAGGGCCAGGTCGCCGAGCTGGTGCAGGAAAAACAGCGCGCCGGTGGGTAGCCCCGGCAGGCTGACCCGCCGCGCCAGGCACAGGCCGGCGGCTGTGGTCAGCCACAGCACCAGGTACGCGGCCACACCCGCGCCGCGAACGCCGTACCACAGCAAGGTCGCCGCCGAATCGGACATGGACTGGGCGTGCACGAAGCGCAGCGCCAGCAGCACGGCGACCCCGGCGCCCGCCAATGCGCCCATCACTAGGCCGATGTACTCGGTCCAGCTTGCCTGAATCCCGCGAGTCGGCGCCGCCGTACTCACGCGGCGCGGCTCCCGACGAAGCTGATGCCGGCTGTCGCCGTGACAGCGCCGTCTGCCGCAAAGAGCATGAAATCGATGCCGGGCTTGCGCTGCAGCAGTTCCTCGCAGCCGTCGCGCCCGAGGATCACCGCCGTCTTGGCCCACACGTCCGCGCGGACGGCGCTGGTGGCGCGGGCCACCGCCTGAACGACGTCGCTGCTCGCCGGAGTTCCAGTTCGGGGATCGATGATGTGGTGCAGGACAGCCTGACCGGCGCGCCAGCGGCGCCGAACGGTGCCGGACGTGGCGACGCCGCCCTCCTGAACGGCGAGCATGGTCGCGACTGTGCTGTTGGCATCGGGCGATTCCACGCCTACCTGCCACGCGCCGCCCGGCGGCCGGCCGCGGACGGCCATATCACCGCCCAGGTCCACCAGCGTCGGCCCGAGATCGGACAGCGCGTCGGCCGCGCGGTCAGCCGTCCAACCTTTGACGATGCCCCCAAGATCGAGGCGGCAGCCGATCGACAGTCGGACGCGTTCGCCGACTACCTGGAGTGCCTCGATGCCGGCGGCGGACAGCAGCGCGATCCGCGAAGCGGGTCGGTCCGCGGGCAGCAGTTCGAAGGAGCGGTCATAGCCGGACCACTCGAGTGCAGGCAGGACGCCGGGGTTGAACAGTCCGCCGGTCTCGTCATGCATCTGTTGAGCCAGGGTCAGGACCTGAAGCATTTCCGCCGAGGGCCTAAGCCAACGCCCTGCCGAGCGGTTGAGCTGTGATAGCTCACTGTCCGGGAGAAAGCGGCTGAACCGCGCCTCCTGCTCGCGAACGTCGCGCTCCGCTAGGTCCAGCGCTCGCTCACACCCGGCGCCAGCACCGATGGTCGGATACAGCAGCAGCCGCATGCCGGTGTTCATCGCTCGGAAAGAGCGTTCCAGCAGTTGCGTCACGACGTACGGGTGACGGCGTGCGGGCGATTCACCACCGGCGGCAGGGTTGGAACCGGCTGAAGCTTCGGAGCTGGAGCCACGGTTGGCGCCGGTGCCGGTGGCGGCGGACTGGCGGGCGCCGCGGCGGAGGGCGCGGCTTTCACCGGCTGAGCGGGAGGCGGCGGGGCGGCCTGGCTGGCCGGCGATGAGGGTGCGGACACGACAGCTGGTGGTGGACTGGCCACAGCCGCCGGCTCGAAGGACTTGCCGGCGGGGACGGGCGGCAGGTCGGGAATGGACGGTACCGGCGGTAAGGCCTCCGCTGCACTTGCTGCGGGATCGGCGGGCGGCGTCTCGGGACCGGCTGCGCTCGCGGCATCTGTCTGGCCCTGCACGGCGAACGCCGCCCAGCCGGCCAGGAAGCCCGCAAGAGCACCGGCCAGCACACCGCGGCGGGCAGCGTGCCCCAGGACTTTGGCGTTCATGAGCCAGTCTTCGCCGAATGGATGTCAGTCATCGAAACCTCGCGAGCGCTCACGCCGAAGTGGGATCTGCTGGGCCGGATTGGGATTCTGCGGAGCCGGCTGGACAAGGCGATTGGCGGCTGGCGAGGGGGAAGTTGGGGCTGGTGCGGCCTGGACGGCGGCCGACTGCGACTGCACCGCTGCCTCGGAACGCGACAGATGTGCCGAGACCGATTGCATCTGCGCTTGCAGCTGCTGGATCTGGGCATTGGCCTGCTGCAGCTGCTGGTAGGCGTCGGCAAGCTTGGCGGCCGTGGTCTGGTCCGCCGTCTGGAGATTGGCGGCCGAGATTTCGGTCACCTGCAGAGCCTGCTGATAGGCAGCGTCGCGCTGCTGCAGGGTGGCATAGCTGACCTGGAGTTGGTCGTACGCCTGCTGCAGGCGGTCACGATAGGCGCTCAGCTGCGCCTCGGTGTCCACGCTGGCCTGCGCGTCCTGCTGAGCCAGCACTACTTGAGCTCTGGTGTGGTCGGCAGCGGCCGAGCGCGCCGCATCCGCGGTGGTCGCGATCAGCAAGCCCAGACCCGCCGCGGTGATCGCGGCGACGAGCGCCGAGATCGCCAGGCTGAGACGCCGCTCACGCGCCGCCGTGATGCTGGCGGCAGCGCTTCCACGCTGCGGAAGCAGCCGCAGTGGTTCCGTGCCGCCGTGGTCGACGGACTGTGGCGCGGTGGCCATCAGGAACTCACGGTCTCGATGCTCAGGTGGTTCATCGTGCTGTCGTCGTCAGCCCACACTCGGCAGACATGACATTCAGACAACGAGCAGCTGCTCACTGAGGTGATCGCCTTAGCTCGAAGGTCCCGCCCTGCACGGCTCTCAGCTCGGCATGATCCATCGCCGTCGGCGCGCTACGAGAGGTCGTCGGGTCTTGCATTGGCTCTCTGAGGCTAGACGCCGGGGCTTTGAAGGCGCTGAGCCTTCCATAAGAAGTCGCTGAGTTCTCGTCTGCAGAGTTGCGCGTCCGCGCTTATGTGCCCGTTGACTGCTAGCCAGGAGACCTCTGGGCCTGGGTAAGGACAGGTCGCCAGAAAAGCCCAGACGATACGGGCTCCAGTAACCGTCAGATGGGAGTCGGATACGGAACCGATCTCGGGCTCGCTGAATCAGCGAAAACTCGCCACAGTTTTCGGCCCTGTTGACGCGACGTTCACACGTCTGTGGCGACACGCTCGCAATGCTTCGTGCGGGCGCAAAGGCGCCGCCTCAGGAGTACGCCATGTCTGCGGGAAAACCGGTTGTCTGGCTTGTCAGCGCGCTGCTGGTCGTGGCGCTCGCCGGCAATGTCTACTTCGGCTATACGACACTGGCCGGACGGTCAACGCAAGCGATGAGCACGGGCACTGCCGGGGCGACCGTCAGCAGCGGGGATCGGCAGATCACCGTCACTTCCGAGGGCAGCGTCGACGCCGTTCCTGACATCGCCTACCTGACGGCGGGTGTGGAAACGCGTGCAGCCACGGCGCACGAGGCGATGGACCTTAACGCGACCACCATGCAGCGCGTGCTGGACGCGGTTGGCCAGGCCGGTATCAGTCCTGATCAGATTCGGACGGAAGCGGTAAACCTCTATCCCATCGTGGGCCAAACCCCGGGTGAACCCGGTCTGCCGGAGGCCGTTCGATCCTACGCGGCGAGTAACAGCGTGACCATGACCATTACCGACCTGTCGCGAGCGGGGGCGATTCTCGACGTCGCTATCCAGGCCGGAGCCACCACGTCCAACGGCATGCACTTCGCCGTTCGTCACGAGCGCCAGCTGCGCGACCAGGCGCTGGTGCAGGCGACCGCCGCGGCGCGGGCTCGAGCCGAGATCGTGGCCCAGCAACTCGGTGTCCGGCTCGGTGCGCTCACGAACCTGACTGAGGAGACCACGGCCGTCGGCTCGCTGGCCACGGGCATGGGGGGTGCCGGTGCAGTACCAATTCAACCTGGCCAGCTGACGTTCAGCACTCGCGTCCAGGCAAGCTACAGCTACGAGCCATAGGAGCGGCGTGGCGGGCTCGCTGGCCACATCTGTTGGCACGCCGTTGTTGGGTCGTTTATCCGTCGTTGACCGTGTCTGCGGCACACGTATAGACGGAGGTACAGCATGTTCCTGCGGTTCGTGTATGTCGTGTTCGTTGGCATCATTGCGGCCGCCTTCATCGGCGTGGGCGTGGCCGCCTTCTACCCGGAGCCGAGTAGGCCCGACGCCCCGCTGTCGGTCAAGTACAACCAGAACGTCCAGATCACCGACGTTGCCGCCCTCAACGTCATACGGGCCGAGCAGGCGCAATACGACACCGAGCTCAAGGCCTACATGGCGGCGGAGCAGGTCTATAGCCGAAACGTGTCCATCGTCACGCTGGTCGCGGCGGTGCTCGTGCTCGCGACAAGCCTCACGGCGATCAGGAAGATTGGACTCATCGCGGACGGGGCGCTGCTCGGCGGCGTCCTGACGCTGGCGTACAGCATTGTCCGGGGCTTCGGGACGGAAGACAACAGGTTCCGTTTCCTGGTGCTGTCGGCCAGCCTGGTCATTACCCTGGTTCTGGGCTATGTCAAGTTCCTTCAGCCGAGCGCCCCGGCGGGCCAGGCCAACCATAGGCGGGCGCACCGGCCAGCCCGGGCGACCGTCCAAACCTGAGCGCCGGGCGATGCTCGATCGCCTCTCACCGCCGCTCGTCAGCGGGACTGATGCACAGCCAACCGCCGGGGGGCGGTTGGTCGACATTCCCTATCCCGTCCGGAGCGTGCTCCGGCGCTGGCACGAGATGATCGGCATCGTCCTCGGGGTCGGCATTGCCCTCGGCATCGTGATGACGCTGTCCGGCGTCGGCCGGGCAATCATGGATGTCTACACCGTCGACTACCTGCGCTCCAGCGCGTCGCTGTACGTCACAACGCAGGGTGGCAAGCTCATCCCGCTGCTGCCCAACGATTCGCCGGGGACCATCAAGCAGGGGTCGAACGTGCTGAGCGAGATCCGAGGCCTGCCCGGCGTGCAGTCCGCGCTGGGCGTGATGACCTGGACCATGGTGCGCGACCGCGAGGGTCCGCGGCGATCCGACCAGCCAGCGGAGCAGGTTTTGGTGATGGGCGTTGACGGCGACCCGGCCAGCATGCCCGGCGTGCTCGACCTGCAGCAGGGCCGCTGGCTGCGGCGATCGGACGAGGTGGTGCTGGGCGCCAAGCTCAGCCGCGACAAGCAGCTGCACGTCGGCGACACCCTTCGCCTGAATGGCCGCAACTTCACCGTCAGCGGTATCGGGCGGCTGCGCGGCTTTGGCTACGGCCTCGACTCGACGGCCTTCATGGACATGCCTGCTTTCCGGCAGCGGGCGGACGTACAGGACGTGACGAGCATCATCGCCGTCCGCACGGCCCCAGGCGAGGACCTGCGTCAGCCGATCGCACAGCTGGGTGAGCTCGCGGTGTGGGACGTTCAGAACCTGGTCGCGGAAGCCGAGCGCATCCTCAGCTCGGAGCTGGTCACCTACTACGTGCTGGATGCGTTGGCGCTGGCCGTCGGCGCGCTGTTCGTGGCCACCATGCTGAACCATTCCGTGGCGGAGCGCCGCCTCGAGTTCGCCACTCTCAAAGCCATCGGGGTGCCTACGCGCTCGATCCTGACCAGCGTGGCCACCGAGGCGGTGGCCATCAGCCTGGTGGCCGGCGTGGTCGGCGTCCTCCTGGCCCTGTCGCTGGGCTGGATTCTCAACAGCTATCTGGCGCCGGCTTACGGCTTCGAGATGATCTTCTCGGCCGATGCCGGGCTGTTCCTGCAATCGTTCCTGCTGGCGAGCCTGCTCGGGCTGGCCGCCGGTCTCCTTCCCGCCCGGCGAGCGACGCGGGTCGATCCGGTCGAGGTGCTGAGGGAGGCCTGAGGCAGTGATTGAGCTGAGCCACGTCTGGCGGACCTACCGCGTGGGCGACACGCCAGTCATCGCACTGCGCGACGCCAACCTCACCATCGGGGCCGCGGAGTTCATCAGCCTGGCCGGCCCGTCCGGCTCGGGCAAGAGCACCATGCTGCAGATGATCGGCCTGCTGGACCGGCCGTCCTACGGCGCCATCATGCTGGACGGGCGCGACACCGTCGATCTAACCGACGCCGAACGGACGGCTGTGCGTCTGCATACCATCGGCTTTGTCTTTCAGCGTTTCCATCTGTTGCCAGCGTTGACCGCGCTTGAGAATGTGGCCCTCCCGCTGGAGGCCGCCGGCATGGGCTCGCGCGAACGCTACGCACGGGCGGCGAGGCTCCTGACCCAGATCGGCCTCGGCGATCGGCTGCGCTTCTGGCCGGCACAGTTGTCGGGCGGACAACGCCAGCGCGTGGCCATCGCCCGCGCGCTGGCCAATGATCCGCAGTTCATCCTGGCCGACGAACCGACCGGCGAGCTGCACTCTGAAGACAAGCGCGCCGTGCTGGCCGTGTTCGAAGCGCTGCACCAGCAGGGCCACACCATCGTCGTCGTGACCCACGACCCAGAGGTCGCGGCGGTCGCCGAGCGCCGCCTGGAGATACGAGACGGACGCCTGAGAGAGGTAGCGGCATGAGCAACAAGGTCCTGATACCCGACAACACCACCCACAGTGCGAGCGCTGACATCCGCCAGGGAAACGCTGATCTTGCCGATGATCTGCCGATCGGTCCGCAGCGCACGGCTCCTCGGCCGCGAAGCTGGCGGCGATACGCGGTCTGGGCCGGCGCGGTCCTTTTGCTGGGCGCCATGCTGGCAGGCTGGTCCGCCACGAGGAGGCCCGCAGCCCTGCCTGCGCCGGTCATCGCCGAATCCGGGTCGTTGACCATGCGCGCTGAGGTGCGACCGGCCAGACGGGCCACGCTGGCGGTCATAAATCCCGGAACCGTCGAAGCGCTGTATGCCGAGGCTGGGCAGAGCGTCGAGAGCAGAGCCCCCATCGCCCGCGTCCAGGGGCCGAGTGGCGCCGAGCTGGTAGCTGCCCCATGGCGTGGGACACTGACCACTCTGCAGGTCCATGTGGGCGACACGCTGCAGCCGGGCGCAGTCATCGGGACAGTGGCTGACCTCGGCCAACTGCAGGTCGAGACGGTCGACGTTGACGAGTTCCAGGTGGCCAGGCTGCAATCCGGTCAGGACGTCACGCTGACCATCGACGCGCTGAGCCAGACCATCCCGGGACGCGTTCGCACGGTCGCTCTGGAACCACTGCTGAACCCCAGTGGGGACAGCACCTATCTGGTGATCATCGACCCTTTGGGCCGGCCCTCCGGACTGCGCTCCGGCATGACCGTGCGAGTGCGAACCGCCGGCGAGTGACCCGGAACCGCACCGCGATCGCCGTCTCTCCCGAATCACCGCATAGCCGTGCGTTTGTCGAGTGTTCCGGCCGCGTTGCCGGTCCCTTTACGTGGTACTAGGCACCCTGTGATCGGACGGTTGAGATGCGCTGGTTAACCACGGCGGCACTGATTGTGAGCACGTTGTTGGGTACGGAGCGCGTCGCCCTGGCTCAGGACAGTTCTTCCGGCAGCGTCACGATCACCATGACGGACACCGAGTTCCGGCCGGCTGGCGTCGTCATTCCGCCGGGTGGCAGTGTCACCTGGCTCAACCAGGGCAGCCGCGTTCACACGGCGACAACGATTGGCGGCGCTCCATTGCCCTTCGACACGGGCGGGTTGGGAGCCGGACAGAGCAAGTCCTTCAGCTTCGGCCTCCCTGGCGACTACTACTACACGTCGGCGACGGACTGCCCGAAGACCGGCGGCAACAATCCGGCCTTTCCGTGCAGCATCAGCTATGTGGTTTCAGTCGTACAACCCGGGGAAGTGACGGCGGCTGCTCCAGTGGCCGCGACGATCGCAAGCCAGTCGGGTTGGGCCTGGCGTTCCAAGGACATCAACGATCCTCCGGTGAACTGCGGGCCGGCGCAACGATTCTTAGGCTGGCTGCCGCCACACCAGACGCCGTGTTCGGACAGCGCTCCCAATGCTGGTACGCAGTACGTCCAGGGCCACGTCATGGACCGCAACGGCAAAGGTGTCGGCGGCATGATCGTGCGCGCCAGCATTTACGGCAATAACTACGATGCCACGAGCGACCAGGACGGAACCTTCAGCATCGTCCTGTCGGTGAGCTGCCCCATCGAGGACCGCGTGTACAGCGTGTTCATCATCGACGGCCGGGGACAGCAGTCATCTGACGTGCGCTCGGTAAATTACTCGAACTGCAACATCGCTGGCGAGTTCCATTTCGACTTCGTCAACCAACTCTAGGCAGAGCACCACGGCGACTTCGACCCCGGTTGTAGGGCCGGCACGCGTTCACCCGCTCGCTGCCGAACGACTTCTCCAGACGGGCCGGAAACGACTGCCCGACAGGCCAGCTCCTTCAGACGACAGTGTTTACTTTCCGTTCGGCCGCCATTCACGCGCCGTTCGATGACCTGGACCTAACGTGGTTCCGGAGGTTATGGAAGAGCAATGGCCACCCTGATCCAAGAGCCATCCTGGCGGTCCTTCCTGACCGTTGAGGAACCCATCACCGAAGCGAGCCTGGAGGCAATGGGCTTCGATGTCCGGCGGTTGGAGTTTTATGCCTGGCTCGTCGCGAAAGGTAAAGAGCCCTTGGTCGACGCGGGCACCGCCATCCTCGTGCCCCGACGCGAGCACGCCCCTCTGACCAATTAGTCGCAGCCTGGCGGCCGTGGGCCATGCGTTATGGATACATTGCTAAAGCCCCTTGACGGCCAGCAACACATTCATGTGCTGGTGATCGAACCTGACGCGGCACTGGGCAATCTAGTGCGGCTCGTCCTTGAATCCGACTCTTGTCGTGTCACCGTGGCGACAACGGCCCACGCGGCACTGGCAGCTGCTTCGGCGGATGCGCCACACCTCGTGATCCTGGACGGCGATGCGCCTGGAGTTTCACGCGAGACCGCGGTGACGGCCTTGCGCATGCTCGCCGGTGCGCGCCTCCCTGTCTTGCAGCTCACGACGCAGCCGGCCAACTTGTCGAATGACGACGGCTTGTTCTACGACACGCTCCGAATGCCCTTCGAACTCACCGACTTGATTACGTCGATTGAACCGGGCATTGCACAGGCCCAGCTGCTGGATAAGGGCGGCCCACGACCTCTGCGTAGCGACACGGCCGCGCGACGTGACCAAGGCCGCCGACCAGGTACGACGAGCCAGTCCTCTAAGCCTGCGGCGCACGAGGATCCGGCCGTCAAGGATTCGCAGGTCCAAATGGGTGTGGCTGCCACAGCGCCCGAGCGGGTTCAGCGTCGTGACGGCCATGCGTCCGCTACCCCATCGAATTCAGACGGCTCGCCGGGGCCTTGACCGTAGACCGCTCTTCTTCGCCCGTGTGCTCCGGTTGCCGGCAGCGATTGTGATAGTTGATAGGCAAACGCGCAGAAAAAGCTGGCGGGCTGAAGCTCGCACTTGTCGCTCTTCGCCGACAGCGCTTCGGATGGCGCTCACCAGTGTGGCGGCGGTCTTAACGGGGTTACCCCAGCCGGGCCGACGCAACGCTGGTCCTAGCGCAGCGCTTCAATCCAGTCAGACTCAGCTTTCCGCGTGCAGGGCGTCGCCGGTCCCGACGGGGTGCGGCTCGAGGACGACGACCGCGGTCTGTTGGGGACGCCGTGCGGCGTAGCCTTCTAGGTTCTCGTCCAGATCGCGCCAGCGCTGCCAAAACCGTTCACGCTCGTCGCTCACCGCGGCCCTGCCGAGGACCTCACGCCGAATTCCACCAGCCAGCTCGACGACAGCCTCAGGATGGGCCTGCAGGTTCAGCCACCAGGCTGGCTCGGGCGCACCCCAACCGTTCATAGCCATCGAGATGAGATTCTCCCCGTCCTGGAAATAGGCGATGATCACACTCCGCGGCAAGCCGCTCCGCCGGCCCCTCGTGGTGAGTCGCAAAGCGCCCCACTTGTCCCCGCGCGGAGGCCACAACCCCTTGCGTCCCCTACTTGCTCGAACGATCTGACGGTGCACGTGCCAGAAAGTCACTATGAACCACCGAGGTGGTAGCCATGCGTTACCTGTGGCCATGCCCACTCCTTCTACCGTTCGCCACACCAGCGCTGGTACGCCTTGAGGTGCTGAACGATTTGTGCCTACGGGTCTCGATCCACCGCGGTCTGAGCGACCGATGGGGTCAGGAGAGCCAGGCCGGACACTACGGCGACGACCAATCGAAGCCGGCCCAGGACGCGAGTTCCCACGGTACAACTCTGGGCGTTCCGCAATCAACAGCACGGCAATAGGGCCTGAAAGCTGTCGAAATTGGGCGCTGAGGCTGTACTGCATCAGCCGCAGCGCCCTTAGGCGATTCGGGCCGAGTTCAGGCCGCCAGCGTCAGCGGCACTGGCCTGGTGCCGGCCTCAGGCCCGCGAAAGCCGCTGCCGATGGCCACCAGGATGGCGCCGAAGCCAAACATGATCGCCGCCGCAGTGATCAGCCACCCGAGGAACGGGATGTGCGACAGCAGCGTCAGCACCACGACACCGGCCAGCAATTGCCACACGCGATGCACCCGGTTGGCTGCCAACCGCTCGAATGCCTCGTGTCCGGCGACATAGCCAGTCACCGTGTAGCCGGCCACCGCGGCCATGGCATACAGGGCCAGGGCGAACAGCGCCAGATACCAGCCGCCGATGAAGATGCCGGTAACCAGCAGGATGGTGCCAGCGATCGGGGCGAACAGGACGACCGCCGCGCCGATGCCAAGACTCGCCCAGGCTGCGTGGACCAGCTTCGAGGCGGCGGTTGAGGTGAACGCGGGCCATAGCAGGACGAACAGCAGGCCGACCGCGAATAGCCCAACGACCGTGCGGACCCAACCCACGAACTCGCCAACGAGCTTGCCCGCGAGATTTACGCCCTCATTCCTGGGCGGCTGTTGGGGAGGCGCGATGCGGCTGACGGTGCCTGACACCACTGCTCCCGGATCCAGCGTGGCATCGTTCTGACCGGTGTAGCTCAGATTGCCCCCGATCCTCGCCCCCGATGTCAGGTGGACCGATTCGGCATTGCCGGTCACATTCCCGCCGACGGGGGCCTGGATGGTCAGCTGGCCAACGCCCATAAGCACGTTTCTGGCGACCGGGCCACCGAGCGAAACAGCGCCAGCGCCGAGCAGCGCGTCACCGCCAACGCTGCTCTGCGGCGCGACCGTCAAGGTGCCGGCCCCCGCCAGCAGGTCGCGTCCGACCGGTGACGACACGTTTACCGTGCTTCCGGCGACCCGCACCGTGCCCTGGACGGCACCGGTGATGTTGACGTTATTGCCGGCGGCGATCACGTTACCGTTCACGGCGCCGGAAATGTTAGTCGTCTGCGCGGCGGCGATGACGTCGCCGTTGACGGTCCCCTGGATGTCGACGGTCTGGCCGAAAGCGTAGACGTCGTCGTTGATCGTCTGACCGGCTGGCACGGCCACAATGTCCGCGGCGCGTATGTCAGCCGCGAGGGCAGTCGCTGGGGTCGAGAGGACGGTCAGGATGGTGGCGGCGACAGCCCATCTGAGCCAGGTCGCCCTTCCAAGCCGGTTGTCTGGATGTTCTGCGGGATTCATCGCGATTCCTCCGTTCGTGGTGAGCGCACAAAGGGCTCCTTACCTCGACGCTATCGACGCCGCTGTAAACACGATGGCAATTCAGGGCAAACGCCGACGCAAATGCGACCCTGTCCGATGTCGCCGGATCTCCCATTTCGGGCACGTTTACGGCGCGCTAAGACGCCTTTTAGCTCGCCCGGCATAGGCTACGCATTGGAGGTTTGTCGCCCTGTACTCGCGCGTTCTCGTCCCCACGGATGGATCGGATGTGGCCCTTGGAGCGCTTCACTGGGCCGAACGGCTGGCGGCCAGCGGGCAGGCCGAGCTGTTCCTCCTGCAGGTGGTCCAGCCACTTGCCAGCGTTTTTACTCCCCGACCGACCCTACCGTTGCTCGCGGCGGCGAAGCGAGAGGAGCAGCTCGAGGTTCGTGCAGCCACACAGGCGCTCAGCAATCAGCTCCACGAGCTGCACGGCCGGGGGCTCAGCGGCGGCCGCTACGTCGAGGTCGGGTCGCCCGCACTGAAGATCGTCGAGTTCATCCAGGCGCACGACATCGACCTGGTGATCATGGGTACGCACGGCCGCGGCGGCCTGCCGCGGGCCATCCTGGGCAGCGTCGCCGACGAGGTGCGGCGGCTGGCAACCGTTCCGGTCCTCCTGGTGCCCCGGGATAGTCCACTGCCACTCGGCCAGCCTTCAGTGCTGATCTGCCTCGACCAGTCGCCCGAAGCGGAAAGCGCTATGGCTGCTGGCCTGCAGCTGGCGGCCGGGCTGGGCGCGAGCGCCGAGCTGTTTGAGGTCACGGACAGCGTGCGCGAGTCGCTCTTCGCAACCTCGTATCTCCATACCAGGGCGCAAGCTGCCCGCGGTTCCGGCGTGCACATCACCTGCGTCAGCGGCGAAGGATATCCAGGTCCGACCATCCTGCTGCAGGCAGACATCATGCAGGCGAGCGTCATCGCGATGGCCTCCCGGGGTCGCTCCGGCATGGCGCGTGTGCTCCTGGGGAGCGTGGCCAGCTACGTCCTTGAACACAGCTCGGTGCCGGTGCTGCTGGCCCATCGTGGCGGCACGGCGCAGCAGGGAGAACCCGAGCCACAGGTACAGGCCGTGAGCCGGAGGGCATGACGTGCCAGTGAGATCCCCCACGCTAGCGGCAGCCGCCCTCCTGGCGGCGCTGATCGTTGCGCCGACGGTAGGCGCCGCGCCGGCCAGCACCGGACAGGGAACCGTGCATTCCGTCGCGGAACGGGCTCGGCCGGCGGTTGTCCAGATCACCACCCAGCAGGCCGTGTCGGATGTCTTCGGACAGAGCTTTCAGGCGCAGAGCGGCGTGGGCTCGGGCGTCATCTACGACGCCAGCGGCCTGATCCTCACGAACAGTCACGTCGTCGACCAGAGCTCTTCGCTCCTCGTCAGCCTGCCGGACGGCCGCACATTTCCCGGCACCCTGCTTGGTCAGGACCGCCTGATGGACCTGGCTGTGGCCAAGGTCGACCCCGAATCCGGCGGTTCGCTGCCAGTGAACGAGCTGGGAGATTCTTCCAGCTTGAGCGTCGGCGATGAAGTCGTGGCGATCGGCAATGCCCTGGCCCTGCCAGGCGGACCGACCGTGACCGCGGGCGTGGTGTCGGCCCTCGACCGGGCGGTCCAGGAACCCGGCAACGGCAGCGGCAATCCAGGTCCGTACCTGTACGACCTCATCCAGACCGACGCCGCCATCAACCCCGGCAACTCGGGCGGGCCGCTGCTTGACATGGACGCGCGCGTGATCGGCATTAATACCCTCGCCGCGGGCAGCGCCGGCAGCACCATGGCCCAGGGTGTCGGTTTCGCCATCTCCATTAACGCGGCCCGTCCCATCGCCGCGCAGCTGGCGGCCGGTCAGACGGTCTTCCATCCCTATCTCGGCATCGCCTACGTGGCGATGAACCCAGGCCTGGCCTGGCAGCTCAACATGACCGTCCAGCAGGGGCTCCTTGTGACCAGCGTGGCCTCTGGCTCGCCCGCGGCCAGCGCCGGACTGCAGCGCCGAGACGTCATCGTGCAGGTCGACGGTCAGCCGATTCGCGACGAGACCACCCTCGGCCGCGTGCTCAACCGACACGCCCCCGGCGACCAGGTGCAGCTGACCGTCGATCGCGCCGGTAGCCGGCCCACGCTGACCGTGACACTCGGCAAGCGATCGGAGTGAGTTGTCAGGGCGCCACCGCGCAGCCGGCCCGGTTGCATGTCTGCTCCTGGAACATCCACATCGGTCTCGAACGGCACACCCTGCTGCGCTCGATTGCCGAGAACGCCCATTTCGCGGACCTGGACCTGCTGTTCTTGCAGGAAGCCTCGGCCGACCACGACGGGGCGGATACTGACTTGATAGCCGAGGTCCTCGGACCGCCCTACGCCGCTCTTCAACGGAATATCGACCGCCGGCAAAACCGCATCCGTGGCCTGGGGCTCATCTGGAACCCGGCGGCGATCAACGTGACCGAGGTCGATCTGCTCGAATTGCCGCACGTCCGGCACCCCAACATCAAACGGCTCCACCGCTACGCGTTGACCGCCGTACGCGCTCGCCGGCGCTGGGCCCTCACGGTCACAGCAGAGATCGGTGGCCATACCCTGCGCGCCTACAACGTCCACCTGAATCCGGGCGCGTTCGCTTACCAGATGGAGCAGTTCCAGACCATTCTGCGCGACGACGAGCATCGCGCACCAGTTGACGTGGTTGTCCTGATCGGGGACTTCAACAGCCTGCGCATCGACCGCCGCAAGTGGCTGGCCTGGTTCGCCGAGCTCGCGCGCCGCGGCTATGTCAACGTAAGCGAAGACGTGGACTGGACCTTTGGCGCCTTCCGCTCACGACGCTTTCTGCGGCAGAAGCTCGACAACATCCTGGTCAAGACGCGCTGGCCGCTCGAGCACTCGGCCCACAGCCAGGACATCCCTGGCTCCGACCACCTGCCGCTGTTCGCTCGGCTCTGCTGGCCGGCGAGCTGATCTTTCGGCTCGTGGCAACCGACGCGACGGCAACCGGACCGACCCGTGCTGCGCCATAAGGCGCTCCAGGCATCAGCCTCTTGTGGCGAAGGCCGCGTGAAACACCGCCGTGCCGCTGGGCTCGTCCGTTCCGAGAGGCAACGCCAGCACGTACTTGGCCGGTACATCGTCGACACCGAGGTTCGGGAGGCGCCTGAAGCCGAAACGGTGGTAGTAGCCCGGCTCGCCCACCAGCACGCAACCTTGCGCGCCTCGAGCCCTCAGCAAACGCAGGCCTTCGAGGAGGAGGGCTTGGCCGATACCCTGACGCTGGTGGGCCGGCGCAACCGACACTGGCCCGAGACCATACCACTCGCGGCTGCCATCCGACATGATCACGGGCGAAAAGGCCACATGGCCGACCACCTCGTCGCCCCACTGAGCCACCAACGAGATGGTGAGGGCTCCGGCGCGACGCAAGGCCTCGATGACGAACTGCTCCGTGTGCTGACTGTGCGGATGGTCGTGAAACGCGGCCGCCGTGATGTCGGAGATTACGTCGATATCCGAATTGCGTTCGTCGCGGATGATGATGTTGTCCATCTTCGAACTCACGTTGCTGTGCTGACCGTTGAGTGACACGTCTCCGACCGCCGTTTTACGGGAGAACGGACGCAGGTTCATTTTATCGAAGCCTTTACTCGACGTTGACGCGGCCGTCGTTCCGCCATCCGTAACGTGAAATCTGGACATCCAATGCCAGTGCACTCCGGCCCAGCCGACAGGCATCCATCGTCCGGAACCCGGACGGCGGCAGCATACTTCGGCGCAATTGGCATCGCCGTTATTGGCCTGCTGCTCGTCATCACGCTGCTCGTCTTGCCGTTGCTGCACGCGCCGTAGCGTCCCCATCTGATGCGATCGCCGCCCGCTCGGGCTGCGGCCAGACCAGCCAGAGCAGCTGCGACCAGATGAATGACGCGAGCGCCAGGCACGTGGCGATACCGAATTGGGCTGCCGACAGCGCCTGGACGTGCAGCACCTCGGCGAATCCGGGATAGTACGGCAGCAAGGCGGACAAGGCGCTCAGGCCAAGCAGCAGCGGCAGGAGCCGGTTGCCGCGGTTGGCGACGCGCCAGAAGGCACCTTCGGCGCGCTCCGGCAGGACCACACCGGCCTGCCCCAGCAGCAGCGTGGTGAACCCGAAGTTACGAGCAAGTGCCTCTGGCCACCCGTGGCCGAGACCCCAGGTGTACGCCGCCCACACCACCGCGAACAGGCCCAGCCCTTCAAGCACGGCGCGGACCAGGCGACGGTTGTCGACCAGTGCGCGCGTTTGACGCACCGGAGGTTCCGTCATTGCTCGCGGGTCGGGCTGATCGCGCTCAAAGGCCAGGGTGGAGGTGGTGTGCACCACCAGCTGCAGCCACACCAGGTGCGCCGGCTGAAGGAGAAGCGGCAGGCCCAGCAGGGGCGCGAGCAGGGCAGGCAGCAGGAAGGGCACATGGAAGGCCACCAGGTAGGAGAAGGCTCGCCGCACATTGCCCAGAATGCGGCGTCCTTCGCGCACTGCTGTCACGATGGTGCTGAAGTCGTCATCGAGGAGCACCATGGTGGCCGCCTCGCGGGCAACTTCCGTCCCACGCTGCCCCATCGACACGCCGATGTGGGCGGCTCGCAATGCCGGCGCGTCGTTGATGCCATCACCGGTCATGGCCACCACCTCGCCGAGTGACTTGAAGGCGTCGACGATGGCCAGCTTCTCAGAGGGCCGGATACGGGCAAAGACATCGGTCTGTTGCACAGCCTGCCGCCATTGCTCGGGTGTGGCGTTCACCAGCGCCTCCGACGAGGCCACTTGGGGATGATTGGCGAAGCCTGCCTGCTCGGCAATGGCCCGCGCGGTTATGGGGTGGTCGCCGGTAATCATGACCACGCGGATACCGGCTCGGCGGCACTCGCGCACGGCCGCGGCCACTTCGGGACGGACCGTATCGGACACCCCGATCAGGCCGAACAGCTGCAGGTCGCGCTCATCGGTGGCCCTGACTCCGCTGACGCGGTCGAGCCGGCGGCCGGCCACCGCCAGCACACGCATCGCCTGCCGGGCCATCACGGCATTGGCTGCTTCCGCTCGAGCGCGGAGCGCATCATCAATGGCACAGCGCGCCAGGATGCCCTCCAGGGCGCCTTTGGCATAGATCGTCAAGCCCTGCGCCGAGCGCCAGACGTGCGACATGTACTTGTCGACGGGGTCGAACTCGTATTCGCGGGCGAGCTCGAGACCGTCGTACACGCCTGCCGGAGCGCCAGCGACGATGGCCTGCTCCATGGGATCGAACGGATGCGGCTCACAGGCGAGCGCAGCGGCACTTCGCAAGTGCTCCCGACCGCCGTCGCCGTCGGCCACCGGCCAGAGGTCGGCCAGGGCCATGTGGCCGAACGTGATCGTGCCCGTCTTATCGCTGCAGATGACGGTCGTGGCGCCCAGCGTCTCGACACCAGCCATGCGCCGCACCAGAGCGTTGTCCCTGGCCAGCCGCCATGCGCCAAGCGTGAGATACAGCGAGTAGATGACCGGCAGCTCTTCGGGGATCGTGGCAATCCCCAGGCTGACGCCGCCGAGGAAGGCCTCGCGCGGATCCATGCCGCGGGCGATGGTCAGCGCTACAACGGCCCCGCACAGCACCAACGCGCCGATGAAGAGCCGCCCGACCAGGTGGCGGATCCCTTGCTGGAGTGGGGTTGCCTCCGTCTTCAGTTGCCCGAGCAGCTGGCCAATCTGGCCGTACTCAGTGGACGCCCCCGTCTTCCGGATTTCAGCGACGCCTCGCCCACTCAACAGTGAGCTGCCGGCGAGCAGCATACCAACGCTCGGTTGCTTCGAAACGGGCTGCGATTCGCCAGTCAAGGCCGACTCGTCGGCCATCACGTCTGATCCGTCGAGCAAGAAGCCATCGGCCGGCAGGACGCCGCCCTCCTGGACGCGGATGACGTCACCGGGCACCAGCTCTTCGATGGGCACCCCCCGCCACTGCCCGTCGCGCATGACGGTGGCACGGGGCTCGTTCAAAGCGCGCAGCTTTTCCAGAGTGTGCTCGGCGCGCCCTTCAAGCAGGACGTTCATGGCCAGGACGGGCACCAGCGCCGCGCCCATGACGGCCGCGTCACTGACTTCTCCAAGGGCCAGGTAGATGCCGCTGGCGACGAGCAGCAGCAGCACCATCGGGTCGGCCACAATGCCCGCCCAGCGGCGAAGCCGCCCATAACGCCGCTTGGGCACCACGATGTTCGGGCCAAACGTCCGCAGCCGTTCGCCGGCTTGCGCGCTGGTGAGCCCCATCTGGCCGACCGTGGACGGCTCGGTGCTCACAGGTAGCCCCAGGCTCACACGCCACTCCACAGGCGGCGACGCACAACCAACGAACCGGCGACCGCTAGGACGAAGAGCCCGATAACCACGAGTCCGGCACGCTGGACGATGATCTCCACGGTGTCCAGATTGGATGCCATCACGTAGCCGAGCGAGGTGTATACCAGGCACCAGGCTAACGCCGCCGGTATCTCATACCGCAGATACACGGCGTACGGCAGTCGGGAGCTGCCGGCAGCGAGGGCGACAAAGCCGCGCATGTGGCCGAGTGCGTGGGCCAGCAGGATGGCTATCGCCCCATGTTTCGTGAGAAAGGCCTGCGCCTGGTCGAGCCTCCGCTGGTGGCGCCCGCCTCCAGGCAACCGGTCTATCACCGGGCGGACCCCGGCCCGGCCCAGCCAGTAATCGAGGCTGCTGCCGCTGACCATGCCCGCCCAACCAGCGACGACCACCAGGGGCCACATCAGGGTGCCCAGCCGAGCGTAGGCCGCAGCCAGGAGAACGACCGTTCCGCCAGGCAACATGACGCCCAACGTCGTGTTCTCCAGCAAGGCGCCCAGGAAGGTCAGCGGATAACCGAACGTGTCGAACGCGCCCTGCAGCCAGGCGCCGAGATCGCGCCAGGGGGCGGATGCGAGGGCGCCCATTCAGGCCAGCACCCGCAGCGGCGCGATCAACGTCTCGCCCAGACGCAATGTAGCCGGTCGCCGTGCCCAGGCCTCGGCCGTGATTTCCGTCGCCTTTCGGGCGTCTGACTCGAACAGCGCCTCCATCTGCGACGCCAGGGCCTCGCTGTAGACCTCGACGTTGATCTCGTAGTTCCCGGCCGAGCTGAGCCGGTCGAGGTTGGCAGTCCCAATCGTCGACCACACCCCGTCGACAGTGCACGTCTTGGCGTGGATCATGCCGTCGTAGCCGAAGATGCGAATGCCTGCCGCCAGGCAGGCGGAGAAGTTGCCACGAGACAGCCAATCGATGGCGCCGTGGTTGGACTGCCATGGCAAGAGCACCCGCACATCGACGCCGCGACGCCCGGCGGCCTTCAGCTCGTCGAGCAGCGCCGGGTCGGGGACGAAATACGGGTTGGTCAGCCAGATCCGACGCTCGGCGCGTTCGACGGCTTCCATATACATATTGCGAATCGGAAACGTCATCCGGTGGGCATCGGTGCCCAACACGCGGATAAGTGGATCGAGAGTCCGCCGGTAGCGGCGCTCGATCCGTTGCTTCGGAGCCAACCAGCTCCAGAAGTGCTCGAACTCGCCGGCCAGCTCGGCTGCCGCGGGACCCTCGATGCGCAGCTGGGTATCGCGCCAACTGACGGAGTTTGCGTCCGCGATGTTGAAGCCGCCAATAAAGCCCACGCGTCCGTCGGCGACCAGCAGCTTTCGGTGCTCGAAGGCGTAATGTCGCAGGTCGATGACGTCCCACGGCTGACGGAACGGCGTGTAGGCCAGGGTGTGGACGTTCTTGGGAAACCGCTTGAACCTCGCCGGCTCGAGGAGGGTCGCGAAGCCGTCGACCAGCACGTAGACGTCGACACCTGCATCGGCCCGGGCGCTCAGCTCCGCTTTGAACGCCCGACCAATCGCATCGTCGCGAAAGATGAACGACTCTAGATACACCGCTTCACGGGCGGTCCTGATCGCGGCCAGCATGTCGGGGAACAAGTCTTCCCCGTCCGCGTACAGCAGCAGCCGGTTCTGGCCGACGGTGACCGACGTAAAGTCAGGATGCCCGATGTACTGGTGGCGATAGCGCTGCCGACGGGCCAGCCACGTCAGCTCCAGGATGGTCACCGCGGCAGCCTCGAAGACCGCCCAGAGCGCGAGACCGCGCTTGAGCAAAGGCAGGAGAACCGGCCTCAACTGCGTCCACCGACGAGCGGACCAGCTTGCACCGGTGTCACCGTGGCCGGTCACGCGCTTCACCTGCGTTGAGGCTAGGTCAGCGCCTCGAACATGTGCATGAATGGACCGGCAACGCCCCGTGAATAGGCGGCGCCCGCGCCAAGCCGTGCGGGACTGTCGCTACCTTACGAGGCGCACCGCAGACGCCACGAATGCCGCTGCGACGGCGGCGGCAAGCAGGGCCAGGCCGCCGCGGCGACGATAGGCCGGAAAGAGCGCCAGGCCGGTGAGCGCGAGCAGGCCCGCCAGGGCGGCGACGATAAGGGGTTCGAGAAAGGCAGTCCCCAGCATCAGGAGCGCGATGGCCGCGCTCGTAAACCACCACTGTCCCTGTTCCCTGGTCACAGCCTTGCGCTAAGCAACATCGCACTTGCGGAATGAACGCCGCGACAATCAGAAGACAACGCTCGGCTAACCTGGCGCAGGCACCCCGGATTGTGCCGCGCCTGCGCCGTACGCAGTGTCAATCGCGGCGACCGTCCAGCAGACCACCGGAGAAGACCCGGCCATCGTCTTTGTGTGGCATTGGCCCTCCGTTGCTGCACTTTTTAGGACCCACGGCTCAGACTCCCGCCAGAGGCACTGTGCGTGAAGCATGCCCTGCTCTCGACGGGGTTCGCGTGGAGACGAGGACCACACCGGAGCGATGCAATGCACACGACCGCAGGTTCCAACCGAGCTGGCAACCGAAAGGGCCCAGTGGTCTTAAGCGCAGCGCTCGTGCTTTCGCTGTGCGCCTCATTCCTGGGAGGCGCTCGCTATGGAAACCAGGCTGTCGAGCGTCTGCATCTGCCCTGGGCTGTCGAGCGATGGCTCATCAACCCCGCAGTCGAGCCAGCCGATGCGGCAGCGACCTCCGGTTTACTGTGGGAAGCGTGGAACGTCATCGACCACAACTACGTCGACCGCTCCGCCATCGACGCGCGGAAGATGACTTACGGGGCCATCGCCGGTGTCGTCGATAGCCTTGGCGACACCGGCCACAGCCGCTTTCTGACGCCGGACGAAGTCCACCGGGAACATGAAGCGCTCAGCGGCAGCTTTGTCGGCATCGGCGCCGAGGTTGGTGTACGCAACGGCCAGCCGGTCATCGTTGCGCCGCTGGAAGGCGGCCCGGCCCAGCGAGCTGGGCTGCTGCCCGGAGACGCCATCATCCGAGTCAACGGCGACGACGTGACCCGGCTGACTCTGTCCGAGCTCGCCTCACGGATGCGTGGCGAAGCCGAAACTCAAGTGACGTTGACCGTGGTGCATCCAGGCACCGACCGCGAAGTGGACATCCAGGTCACCCGTCAGCGGGTAACGCCCCGGTCGGTTAGCTCACAGGCCATCCCAGGAAGCGACATCGTCGACGTCCGGCTCTCCGGGTTTGACAACGAGACGACCGCGCAGCTCGTAGAGGCGCTTCGAGCGCTTCCCAATGGAGGACTAGCCGGCATCATCCTCGACGTGCGAGACAACCCCGGTGGGCTGCTCGATCAGGCGGTGGACGTCGCCAGCCAGTTCTTGAGCAGCGGCACCGTCGTGCTGGTCCGAGACAGCGCCGGCCACGAGCAAGCCTTCGAGGCAAAGCCGGACGGCGCCGCCACGAGCGTGCCTATCGTGGCGCTCATCGATGCCAGTACCGCGAGCGCAGCGGAGGTCGCGGTCGCTGCCCTACAGCAGCACCATCGTGCCTTCGTCATTGGCCAGCCCAGTTTCGGGACGAGCACCGTACTAAGTACGTTCGAGCTGAACGATGGGTCGGCCATCATGCTGGGCAGCGCCGAGTGGCTTCCACCCAACCGCACGCCCGTCAAAGGGAAGGGCGTTCAGCCTGACCTCGCTGTCCGTCTGACCTCCGATGGCGACCTACTGACGCCCGCTCGTCTCAAAGTCATGGACGCCGGGCAGGTGGCGACCAGCGGCGACAGCCAGTTGTTGGCCGGCGTCAGGTACCTGCGGCAGCGGATCGCACCAGACGCACCATGACCGCGCCGCGCGGGTCCCGCCGAGACGGCCGTTCCGGTTTCGTTGTTCGGGTGTTTACGTGCCCGTCATTCCGCCCTTGCCAGGCTTAAGCCAGACGATGGAGCGGTCACGCGAGACGGTCGACGGCGGCACGCAGCTGACAGCGCACGGGCTCACGGCCTACACCATTGGGGCCGCCATTGTGTGGGCGGGCCTGTTTGTGGCAATTGCTGTCGTGCTCAGCGGCAGCGCCTACTTCGGGCAACTCCTCCCAATCCTGACGGGGGCGATGGTGTGGTTCGTCATCATCGTGCCCGCCGCCGCATCCCGCAACGGGCGACACAAGCACCCGGGGGGCTCGCGGCAGTCGCCAGCAGGCTGATACGGTGGCCCGCATCGATCGCGCCGAGAAGGCGGCTCGCCTCACGGGCATTGTCCCCGCCGCGGCGGCGAGTGCTATGGCGCTGCGCGGACTGGCGGCAGCCCGCCAGCAGCCGGTTGGTCGGACCACTGGCACGCCGTATCGCCGCATTCCCCTGATCGTGTACCTCGTCGCTGGCAGCATCTACACCGGCCTGAGCGTCAAGGGCTGGCGTCCTGTGCCGGTGCGCCTGCCCACCTGGGCTCGATGCCTGTGCACCGTCGCCGGCCTATCGCTCTACAGCGCCGGGATGGGCTTCGTCTTCTCCGGGCGATTGGCGCTTGGCAGGATGTACAACCTGTCGTCGGCGACCGGCGCTGAGCTGTTCGCCAACCATCAGCTGGTGACCACGGGTCCGTTCCGCTGGGTGCGCCACCCGATGTATTTCGGAGCCCTCCTGGCGGGCGCCGGGGCCCTGCTGCTCTACCGGACGTGGACTATGGTCTTCATCTGTCTGCACTTGCCGGTCTTCTGTATCCGCGCGCGCCGCGAGGAGGAAGTGCTCGAGCAGGAGTTCGGTGACGAGTGGCGTAAGTACCGGGCACAGGTGCCCGCCGGTGTGCCCGGCCTGCCCTAGTGCCCAGCCAACTCACTCATGCTGACAACCCGTCGCATGCCTCGTTCTCAGCGCCTCGGCGTCGGTCGATCGGCATCAGGCTGCTGGCCATCGAGAAAGCTCTTGGCGCGTGCTTTTTCCTGGCGGCCGCCACCACCCTGGCTAGTGCTGCAGGCCCGGAACGTCACGCATCCACTGCAGGTCCTTTTGCCGGGGAGCTGCGGGAAGACCCGCATGACGCTCCGGCAAACCTGCTCATCGGCTTTCTGCCACAGGTCAGCACGACCGCGCTGCTGACGCTCGGCCTCGTCGCCCTGGGCGACATGCTTCTGCACGCCATCGAGGCCGCCGGACTGTGGCTCGGGCAACTGTGGGTCGAATACCTCATCCTGATCGAGACGGCCGGCCTCCTGCCTTACGAGGCCATCCGCAATCTCCTGCAGCAGGTACTGGCGGAGGCCGGACATGAGGTCGACAGCGCGCCCGACAGCTTGAGCGCCATGGACCAGGTGCGCTTCCAGGCGCCGGACTTGATTGTGCTCGACCTGTTCACGCCGCGAATGGATGGCTGGGAATTCCTCAATGTGACGCGCACTTCAGCTGCTTGCCAGAAGGTGCCGGTGGTGGTGGTCACCGCCAGCGACCAACTGCCGAGCGATCGGCGCATTCGTGCCGTTATCAAGAAGCCCTTCGACCTGTCGCTGCTGACCGCGACCGTGGACAGCCTGCTGCACACACCGGCCACTCAGCTGGTCGTGTAAGGGTGGTGCGCCCGTTCCGAGGCGTGGGCTCTTGCATGGGACCGGCGCCTTCCGCAGCCCGGGTCGGCCACTCTCGACGATGGGCGTGCTTGCGGGTTCCGCCCAAGCGCGAGCTGTGGGAGGATCTGCCCGGTTGAAGGCTCAGGGCATGACAGCCACCACGCCTACCCGCCTCGCATCAATCGCACAAGGCGTCTTGCGAGGACTCACGGCGGACGCCGCAACGATTTGAACGTGCGGGTCTTCGCCGCGACCACCGGCGTACCGGAAGCTGGGCGGAACCCTGCCGCGGGGTTTGCCGGCGGCACCCTCATCGGAGCGCTCGTTGGCCTCGGCGGGGCCGAATTTCGCCTGCCGCTATTGGTCGGCGCATTTCGTTTCGCCACCCTAGAAGCGGTGATCCTCAACAAAGCCATGAGCCTGATCGTCGTCACGACCGCACTCCCGTTCCGAGCCACGGCCGTGTCGTTTGGCGCGCTGGCCGGACTCTGGCCGGTGATTGTGAACCTCCTAGCTGGCACTGTAGTAGGTGCCTGGATGGGAGCAAGCGGGGCGACGAAACTCAAAGCTCAAACGCTTAATCGCGTCATCGCTATCCTGCTCGTAGGGATTGCGGCCGTGCTGCTGCTCGGCCATTCGGCGGAGCAGTCGCAGCCGCTGCTATCAGGTCCCGCACAAGCAATCGCTGGCGTGCTGGCCGGAGTCGGGATTGGCGCCGTTGCGGCACTCATGGGCGTGGCCGGCGGCGAACTGCTCATCCCCACGCTCGTGATTCTGTTCGGTGTTGACGTCAAGCTGGCGGGCAGCGTCTCCCTGGCGATCAGCCTTCCCACGATGCTGGTCGCATTTGCCCGCTACAGCCAGGACCAGAGCTTCGTAGTGTTGAAGCAGAATCTCAACTTCGTCGTTGTCATGGGACTCGGCTCCATTCTGGGAACATTTCTTGGCGGCCAGCTGCTACGCTGGGCGCCGGCAACCATCCTGCTGCCTGCACTCGCCGTCATCCTCCTGCTTTCGGCCTGGAAGATGTGGAGGCATTAGTAACCAAGTCCTCTTCACACGGACACCGTAGGCAGCGCTAGGCTGCTCGTCCAGGACGCCTCCACGAACTCTTTGCCCGCGAGTTCGCTCCTGATTCGGAGACCCATTGAAGTCATGTCTAGCAGAGGAGCCGCCGCTCCTCTCGTCTGGCAGCTGACACGCAGCCGCACGTCTGGCAGTCACCTGCGATGTCCGGTGCGCCGCCAGTGCGCTTCATAGATGAGCAAGTCCATGTCGTTACCGAAACGACTGTGTACAGCCTTGACGAATCCACGTTGTTGCGACGTCGGCTGAGACCATTACCCGATGGAGGCATGGCGGCGGAAGCCAACGTGGTACGGGAGTGGAGACGCCGGCGTCATCATCCGCTCTGCGAGGCGTGTCAGCGCCTGACTTCTACGGCTCACGCCGGATCTCTGCGCCCTGGTTGAAAGCCCGGGCTCTCAACCAAGGGGGTGTTAATCTCGGCCACATGGCGATGGGCCACCGGCTTCAACCAGGCCACGAACGTCAGAGTGACCTGGGCAGCCAACCGTCGGCTTCGGATGCCGAGGTCAGGTTCTTCCAAGGACTGAGCGACGGTACTCGCCTGCAGATGCTCAAGCTGTTGCTCGACCATGGCGAGCAGTCGGTGTCTGGTTTTGAAACTTCGCTCGGCCTTCCTCGGACGAGGGTTTCCCTTCACCTAGCCTGTCTCAAATCGTGTGGTTACGTCGCCGCCCGAAGGGAAGGCCGTTTCGTGTACTACCGGCTAGCCGACGAGCGCGTCAGGCAGATACTGCGTCTCGCGCGGAGCGTCAGCGATGAGCACTGCGTGGCACTGGCGGCGTGTCCCACCATTGAGGGGCGCCGCCAGGTCGAGCATTCGAACGCAGCGAGCGAACCAGCGACCATCCCCCTAATGGAGGCTGACGGGACGTGCTGCTGCCAAGAGGACGCGCGAGACAACGGCGTGTCTGCTGAGGCCAATCTCGCCTTCGGGCCGTGGCTTCACCGACGCCTCGTTGGACGTGGTCTCACGCCTGCAGAACTTGCAACAGCGTTGGGCGTGAGCACGTCGGCTGTGCGGCGCTGGCTGCTGCGCGGCGGCTATCCGTCGCCCGAGCTGCGATCGCGCCTTGCGGAGGTCTTGGGCGTCTCAGCGGAGGAGGTCCGTAAACGTGTTCGGGCCTTCCCATCGCCTGCGCTATCGCCGTTCGCCGCATGGCTCGACGTCGAAATTCACGCCAGAGACTGGACGCGGGCCGAGCTGGCGCGACGACTGGGACTGGCGCAGCACTCGGTCACAGCCTGGTTTTCGCGAGGCTTGCGACCACGGCGGTCCACGCGGCTCCGCCTGGCAAACGTGCTGCACATAGCTGTGGGGCAAATCCCGGGAAACTAGCTGGGCTAGCACCGCCGCTCGCACTGTTCGGCGGACCCACCGCGCGCTGACAAATTATTCCAGAGGCGCTTATCCCGAAACATACATACTGCTACCATGTCCGCAGATAGGAACAACAGTAGCCGTAATGTCCAGCTTCGCCTGGGTGAGAAAGAAGAGCAGTTGGCGACGAACCAAGAACTCGCGACCCTCCTGACCGAATCCCTGAAACTCGAGACGCCCCCAGTGGCTGTGCGGTTCGTGACTGAACGGCCGGCGGGTGTGCGTGTGTTCCAGGGCGAAGTGCCCTCGGCCTGCACCTTCTGGCGGCGAGCCGAGCACGAGACCTTCTATGCCGACACACCCTCGCACTTCAACTGCCTCGTCGGTGCCCACACTATGGGCCTCGACATCCCTCCGGCGAAGGGGCAGGAGCTCATGGAGCTGGTGGGCCAGATGCACGCCAATGAGTATTTGGACCCGGCTGAGGTCGCCCACATTCCGACTGTTCCAGGAGCGAAGAGTGGCATCGTCTACGGTCCGGTCGCAGACACGCAAGAGGCGCCGGACGTTGTGCTCGTTTGGGTTGCACCCTATCAAGCCATGCTGCTGCAGGAAGCCACCGGTGGATCGGTCTGGAGCGAGCACTCCGGGGTGCCCACGTTTGGGCGGCCGTCGTGTGCCGCGATCCCGGCAGCCATCGCGCAGGCGCGGGCCACCCAGTCGCTCGGCTGCATGGGTATGCGGGTGTTCACCGAAGTCGGCCGCGACCAGCTCCTGGGCGTGCTGCCGAAGCTGCTTCTGGAGAAGCTCTCACCAGAATTGGAGCGCGTTGCTCGCGCGAACGACAAGATGACCCAGCACTATCGTGGGCAAAAAGCCATCCATACGCGGGAGCAAGGGGCAACCGCGTCGGCGGGAGCCTGAGGACTCCGAACTCAGAAAACAACGGCGATGTGACCCAAGAATCCGGAAAGGACTTGCTACATCTGAATGGAAGCAATCACCGCAACCAACATCGTGCTCACCGCGTCGGCCGCGGAAAAGGTCAACGAACTGCTGGACAAAGAGGGCCTGCGCGGCCAGAAGCATCTGCGGATCTTTGTGCAGGGCGGGGGCTGCGCAGGCTTCTCGTACGGGATGGCCTTTGACGACGCCGACGAAGCTTCAGGCGATCTGGTCCTGCAAAGCAACGGGACTATCGTGATTATCGACAGCGCCAGCGCGTCCTACCTCAATGGCGCCGAGATCGACTACGTGGACGGCCTCATGGGGCAAGGCTTCACCTTCGCCAACCCGAACGCAAAAGGCGGCTGCGCCTGTGGTCATTCCTTCAGCACCGAGAGCTCGGACGTTCAGTCCGGTGGCTGTGCATCAGGACACCAGCACTAAGGACATGATCGACCAGACGGTAGACCGCGAAAGCTGGATAGTTCACAACAAATCCGACTGCTTAGATCGGATTTTGCTGGCAACTATGAGTGTGTCGCCATGAAGGCGGCACTCACCACACTCGCCAAACCGTTTTATCTCGGGTTGATAGTCGTGGTCACAGTGCTGCTCACCTGGCTGTACTACACCTTCAGCTTGAGGTCGGCTGGCGAGCACACGACGATCTTCACCACGACGCTGGCTACACCAGCCTTCGAGATGAAGACGTTTGGCCCCGCATTCTTCTATGGTGGCGTTGCGCTCGACGTGGTTCTTGCCCTACTGACGGCAATTCTTTTGGCGCTCACCGTGGCCAGTCACCGATCACGAAAGAACGTTGTCACTGGCTCCGTAGCATCTGGCGCGACGGTGGCGGTAGCGATAGCGGCTTTTGGCTGACCAACCTGCGTCATACCGATCGCTGGCACCGTGAGTGCCATGGTTATGGGCAGCGCCCTTCCCCTTTTAGGACTGGAATTCAAGCTTCTATCGCTCGTCGTTCTGGGCGTCGCGTTGGTGTGGCTCGTGCGGCGCCTGGAGGGTCTTCACCCCGCAATGGTGGCCAGGTAATGCCAGGGACGAAGCGTCCGCTGTCCGCTGTTGGCGGGCCAACTCAGTCGACGACGTGTGGAATTTCCGCATCGTGTCCAGGGTCCTAACGAGTCTGCCAAACGATGCACGTATGGGTGGAACCGCGGCGGCACGCTGGCTAAGCGCCTCAAAAATGCAGCCGAGTAGACGTGGTCCTGGCCCTTCGCCGAGGCGGTTGCGGGCGGAAGCTGAGACACGCACGCTGATGGCCACGGCGATTTCGTCGGGCGATGCGAGTGGTGGTGGCCGTTATGTCCATCGGCTTGGCGCAGGCCACCTCGCGTACCGGACCTAACAGGCAATAAGGCTGTTCCCGGGTCCTCCCCGAGGCCGATAAGATTCGGGCACTCGATCTCGGCGCGGACGATTACCTGACAAAGCCGTTCGGCATCGGTGAGCTCATGGCCAGGATGCGCGCCGTGATGCGTCGGGTGCATGGAACTGGGCGCCGCGACCAGCGCCAGGACGTGCTCCAGGCTGGCGATGTGGTGGTCGACTTTGCGCAGCGCCGTGTGACCTTCAAGGCCGCCGCACTCAGGCTGACACCAACCGAGTACACGCTGCTCGAGGAGCTCGTCACCCACGCTGACCAGGTTTTCAGCCGCAGCGAGCTGCTCGCCAGCGTGTGGGGCGACGAGTACCGGGATGACCCCGACTATCTGCGGGTGTCGATGGGTCGCTTGCGACGCAAACTGGAGGACGACCCGGCGAATCCGACCAGGCTTCTGTCCGAGCCAGGCGTAGGCTACCGCTTCAAGCTGAACTGATTTCCTCGCTGTTCTCAGTGCGACTCAACGCTTCGGACGAAGCGCTCCTTTACGTCACGCACCGCCAGCTTTTATGCGGTGTTTATGAGGCCAGTCGCAAGCTGGCCGCACTCGACCCGTGGCGGCCGCCGGTTTCCCGGCAATCTGACACAGGTGGCCAAACGCGCGGGGAAAGGAGAGTGCCACGTGACGTTCAAAGCCGACCTGCGGTGCATGATGTGTGGACACTTCCTGGGCGAAGTCACAGCGGACCGTGACGGGCAAGCCACGCGGGTGCGGGGCTTTGCTCCGGGGCCGCGGTTTCGTGGACTGGGCCATCAGGCTCCGCACCGTTGCGACAAGTGCGGCGGTTCGCTCATCTTCGATGAGATCGAGCAGGTAGCCGCGTAGTCCGCTCCTTCGGCCGTGAGGGCCGGCGGGATTCCCTGGCTGACAGCTGGCTGCGCCGGGTGCAGCGGGCGCGGATATACCTCGCGTCGTGCTCGTGGCGCACACGGAGCCGCTGGCGTGAGAAGCGTGCCGCGTACCAGCTCTTGCGGCACGTGGCCTGAGACGCCCTGTGGCTGCTGTTCTCGTCGCTGAGCCCGCGCCCGTCCACCTGTTGCTCATTAGTCGTGACAAGCAGGCCGCCAATGCCCTGAGCCACGAGCTCGAGCAGGACGGCTACCAGGTCGCCTGTCGGGTCTCCAGCCACGCCGCGTTCGCAACGGGCCTGGATCCGGAGCCAGACGTGGTCTTGCTGGATCCCGGGCGCCAGCTGTTGCCGGCCGAGACAGTAGTTGCCGCGATGCACCAGTACCTTGGCCGCGGCGTCCCGGTGCTCACCCTTCCCTCGATGGCCCGGTCAGACCTGATGGGCGTAGCCGGCGATGTCCGGGATCAGCTGGCGTCCATGGGGCTCGAGCGGAGGGCTGACGAGCCATGCAGCATCTTCCATTGCACTGGCGCCGGCGCAGCTGCTGTCGCGGCCGGACCCGAACCTATACCCACGCTGTCGCTGCATGCGGTGAGCCATGACGCCGGAGTCGTTTTACGGAGCGCTCACCAGACGATTGAAGACGCGAGGACCATCATCCGTACCGCCAAGCGACGCATGGTCGCTTCTCGGACCACCGCTTATGGCGCCGTGCTGCTGATGAGCCGCCTGCTCCGTGATGACCTGGAGCGCGTCACGACCCTGGCCGGGGAACTCGAACGCACGCAGCTGGCTCTAGGGCTACGACTGCTGTCAGAGAAGCCGGAGGAGTAGCCTCGCTAGTCCGCGGGTTCCGCCGAAGGGAAACCGCCGCGCGGCAGCCAGCTTGGCCCGGTTCGATGGCGGTAGCGGAGCACCAAGGAGCGCTGGTTCCGCGAGGTGACGGCCCGGCGCCTTGGCGTGACACGAGCTGAACGGGACCTGAGGGCCAGGATCGCATTAAAGCGAGGGATGGCCTCGTCAGGCGAGGCGGCATAGGCGACCCATCCGGTCACCGATCGCCGCCCAGCCGCCCGGCACGCGAACAAGGTCGGGCGCCGCCCCACGCGGCCCAAGCCTCACCCGAATGCGGCCTCGTCCCGCTTGCGCTGCTCCGTGGCTCTGAACCCAGCGCGTGTGATCACCGGGAGCATGGGGTTGCGTCAGGCCGCGAGCTCATCGGCCTCGCGTTTGGCCTGATTGGTCGACTGGCTGCGCTGGTACACCATGGATGCCTGTCTCGAGCCCACCAGGACCCATCCCAGCGCGGTTAGATGGGAGTCAGCCATGCGCTGCAGGTTCACAGCAGTATCAGAGTCAGCGCTAGCCAGCCCAGACTGCCCAAATTGAGCCGAGCCGCGACGAACCGGGATTCGCACGGGCCGCGTCAACGTTTGATTCATCTAATCGGACACTCCTCTTGTCGTGGGTAACAGAAGAGGCTCGGACGTGCGCCTTGTCCAAGCCTCAAGTGGCGACCCGTACGCATGTCTGCGACGGTCACCGCTGCAGGATCCGAGCGGGCTTCTTTCTTTTCAGTCCGAGGCTGCCCTGTTCCTTGCTCTGTGCCGTTACTATGCGCTCGCCGAAGTAAAGCAGGACGGAATGGTGGCTAAATCTTCCGTAAACGCGGCCCAATCATGCCCCGGAGGTGTCGGCACATGCCGGACGATCTCCTGGCACTCTCCGGTTTCCATCCAGCCCGGCGGGCTGGACCGCCGACGGCTGCGCGATTGACTGAGATCGGTGCGGCGAGGGCCCGCGACAACAAGCCAATTGACAGCCGCGCTGCGCAGAGGGAAACTGACGCTGGACGAGCGCCACTCAACAAGCGTCGAAATAAGGAAGCTGGCTAAATGCAAACTGATGGGCTCGATTCCTGGACGTGGTCAGGCGCGACGGCGCGACCAGTGTGGGTGCCGAACTCCGCCCCTGGACCGTGGATGTGGCTCTTGGCCGCGTGCATGCTTGCCAGCTTTCTCGCTTTACTGGTGATACTGATCGTCGACTGCCCGGACGCGATCAGTACGTTGGCTGGACGAGAGTTTCAACCCCTCATAGGTCGTCCGATAGGGTCACTTACTCCCAGAGAGATCGTATGCGTGCTTGCCGGGCTGCGGGAGCAGCCGACGCCAGGTCCGCCCGACTCCTCATCAGCTATCGCAAATAGTCTGCGTGCCGAGCTTAGGCGTTGGGAATGCCCCGTCTGACAAGCAAGGCTGCGATGCTGCTTTGCTCGCCGCATGCTCTCACCAGCCCTCCTCCTCGTTATCACCACTTCCCCACCAGCCGCCACCACCCACCCGCGCACTACAACAAGCCGAGGCGACTACTCGGCCAGCCGTGGAGGCTGCACTCCGAGACCGCAGCGAAGCGCGGCGTCAGCTAGCGAGCGGGCTGAGATGCCCGCCGCGTGGTCCGCCGAGAGACCCTAGCGGGTATTGTCCCCGCCGCGGCGGCGAGTGTCATGGCGCTGCGCGGATTGGCGGCAGCCCGCCAGCAGCCGGTTGGCCGGACCACGGGCACGCCGTATCGCCGTATTCCCTTGTTCGTGTATGTTGTCGCCGACACCATCTACACCGGACTCAGCGTCAAGGGCTGGCGTCCTGTGCCGTTGCGCTTGCCGGTCTGGGCTCGATGCCTGTGCGCCGGCGCCGGCCTATCCCTCTACAGCGCCGACATGGGCTTCTTTTCTCCGGGCGATTGGCATTGGGCAGCCTGTACACCTGTCGACAACGACTGGCGCCGAGCTATACGCCGAGCATCAACTGGTGACCACGGGTCCGTTCCGCTGGATGCGCCACCCGATGTACTTCGGCGCCTTGCTGGCCGGCGCCGGGGCGCTGCTTCTCTACCGGACGTGGACCATGGCCTTCATTTGCCTGCACTTGCCGATCTTCTGTATTCGGGCTCGTGGTGAGGAGGAGGTGCTCGAGCAGGAGTTCGGAGACGAGTGGCGCGCGTACCGGGCACGGGTGCCTGCCGGTGTGCCCGGCCTGGGCTAGTGCCGAGACAACTCGGTCACGCCACTAATGCGTCGCAGGCCCCGTCCCTAGCGCCTCGTCGACGGTCGATCGGCATTAGCCTCCTGGCGATTGAAAAAGCCTGTGGCGCCTGCTTCTTCCAAGCCGCGGCCACCACCCTGCTCGTGCTGCACGCCCGAAACGTCACGCATCCACTGCAGGTCCTGTTTGCCGCCGAGCTGCGCGAAGACCCGCACGACGCAGCGGCCAACCTGCTGATCGGCTTTCTGCCCCAGGTCAGCACGACTGCGCTGCTGACGCTCGGCCTGGTCGCCCTGGGCGACATGCTGCTGCACGCCATCGAAGCCGCTGGACTGTGGCTCGGGCAACTATGGGTCGAGTACCTCATCCTGATCGAGACGGCCGGCCTCCTGCCCTACGAGGCCTACGAGATCGTCCGTCACCTCACCCCATTCAAGCTACTGGCGTTCGGCATCAACCTCGTCATCGTCGCCTACCTGGCGCGGCGGCGGCTGCGGAGTAAATCGGCCCGTGCGGCGACCAAGCTGGCGTCGATGTCCGACTGAACCGGCCGGCCAGTCCGCGCCAACCTTAGTAGCCGAGCGCCCGCGGCAAGTAGGTGCCCAAAAAGTAGCCGCCAGCCGCCGAGAGGCCGCCCACCACCAGGATCTCGGCGATGCTGCGGCCCAGCTGCAGGCTGGCCAGCTTGCCCTTGATAACGCCGATGATGACCAGTGCGACAAACGTCAGCACCAGCGAGGCGATGAACGCGCTCCGCACCGGCAGGAAGAAGTAGCTGATGAGTGGCACGATCGAGGCGACGACATACGACAGGCCGATCGTGGCCGCCTCCGGCAGCTGCACCGTCTCGGGCGCGAAAGGGATGCCGAGCTCCTTCTCGACCATCGTCTTGGCATAGGCCTCGGGGTGCTGCGCCAGGATGGCCGCCACATGCGTCGCGTCCGCCTCGGAAATACCCTCGTGGCGCAGCAGTTGAGCCATCTCATCCAGCTCGAAGGTTGGCGCCGACCGCATCTCCTGCATTTCCTTCTCAACCTCGGTGCGCTGCACCTGCGCCTCTGATCGAGTGGCGATGAACTCGCCCGCACCCATCGAGAGTGCACCGGCGAACGCCTCCGCGACGCCAGCCACGATGACTGCTCGGGAATCGCCGGTGCCACCCGCCACGCCGCTGATGACCCCCAACGGCACCAGCAGGCCGTCCAATGACCCGAAAACGAGCTGCCGGATGCGGCCCAGCTTGGCCATCCGCTCGCGTTCCGCGAACAGGCGCGGCCCCTCGTTCGGCGGCGTTGTCGTTTCGCGCGCGGTCGGCCCGACGGTGCTCACCGCGCCGGCCCGACCTGGCTTGAATGGACGAACGAACGCGTCGGAGCCGTGGGCGATACGACCTCCTGGGTGACGCGCCCTGTGGTCCGCGACCCGGCTGTGCCCTCCCGTCCGAGCGTCAACAGCGCCCGGCCGACGAGTACGTACCACACGACCAGCGGCAGCAGCGCAATGAACCCGATGGCGAAGCCGACCACGGGCAGGAACATCCCGGGATTGAGCACGTTGGCAAGGACGCCGCAGCTGCCTGCCACCTTGCCGAACAGCTTCGAGCGCAGCATGGCGGCGCTGAGAATCGCCCCGCCAGTCGAGACCAGCAGGATGTACAGATCAAAGCCGGTGCCTTTGTAGATCGCCAGAGCCGTTTGTCCGGCGGCGAGCGCCGCCGCGCGTTCCGCCTCATTGGCCGCCACTGCGTACTGATCGCTCAGGGTCAGCATGGAGAACGCGGGGTTGATGGCGAAGTAGCCGGCCGTGCCGACCAGGGCGGCGGCGAGCCCGAGCGTCACCCAGGATGGACTGACCCGACGCAGCGCCAGGAACAACGCCAGAAACAGCGGGACGGCCAGCACGCTATCGACGACCATCACCAGGTCGAGGTTGAAGATGCCGGCCAGGCGGTGCGCCTCGAAGAACGCGAACCACTCACGCGTGTTCGCCGCCGTAGGCTCGAAACCCGGCGGCGGCCAGGTCATGAACACGGCGCCGGCCACGAAGATCAGCGCTGCGGACACGAACGCGGCAACGCCCGCGACGCGATAGAGCGAGCGCCAATCGAGCCGGTTGTCGAGGTCAGCAGATTCCATAGTGACGTCCCTTCGAAGTTGTGTGGTGGTTGCTCAGGATGATTTTGGTCCCGCGCCGCGGGGCCACCTCGCAGTGCCTGGCGCGTGCGAGAGGAACACCAGCAGCAGTCAGATGACCGTGATGTCCTGCAGCCACGTCGGCCAGGTCAGCCACCAGTTAATGATGTCCACAAGCTCACCTCCTTCGTTGCAGGGCGCTAGGCGACCATCCGCAGGCGCGTGCTTTTCACGCTGGGGCCCAGCCCCGCGAGATGGAAGACGCTGAGGCCAATGCAGGCCAGGACGATGACGCTCATCAATACGGCGCTGCCCGGAATTGCGCCACTGCTCAGGACCAGGGCCGCGACAATCCCGATGCCTGTCAGCGCCATGAAGACCAGCAGCGGCGCCGCCAGCGCGAAGCCCCAGGGCCGGCCTTGCCACAACTGCAGGCCGATCATGTCAGCGCCGGGCAGGATGAATGCCAGGTCGAGCACGTGAATAGGGTTGGTCAGGAGCCCGCTACTCTGAACGGTCGCCGGTGCCACTCCCGCGAGGACGGCCGGCACATCTTCGCTCAGCCAGAGGAAAGCGAAGAGCGCGGCAACGACAACGAGAAACCCGCCGACCAGGCGGCTACGCCAGCCGCCAACCGTGCCGGCCGTCGCGTGCTGGGGGTCGAAGTGCAGTGCGGCCAGCAACAGGGTGTAGACCGACAGGCCCAGCGTTGCGACATACACCAGAAAGAGCCGGTTGAAATGCGCGGCGAAGGCGTACACCACAAAGGCGTACAGCATGAACAACAGGACGCCCGCCCAGACCAATCGGGCCTTTAGGGAGCCTCGCGCGGCCAGGTAAGCCGCGGCGATGAGCAGCGGCAGGCTCAGTAAGTTGGCGATATCCTGGCCGAGCGCTTCGAGCCGCCATGAAGACGTCTCCCCGGCGTACACGTTTGCCAGCAGGCCCGACACACTGGTGGCCGCTACCAGCGCGACCAGCAGCGCCGTGCTCCAGCGCTCCCGTTGATTCAGCTCCGTGCGTTCGCCGCGCGCGACGCGGTCAAGCATGCTCTTGGCCTGACCTCACGCCACGCCGCCTGCTGTATCACGCGGGCGCTGGCAGGGGCCGCCCATGCTCCGAAGAAGACGGCCGAGGTTGACGCTCCAACCAACGCCAAATGCCGTATCCGTGAAGACGTGCGGGTTCTCGGGCGCCCAATACGCCTCCCGCAGCCGGTCCATGGTCGGCAGGCGAAACTCGTAAGGCACTCGTTGCCACAGCCGGCCGTGCCAGGTACGTTCCTGGGACGGCTTGCGCAGCTCCTGGATCACCGCCGCGCCGGCGAGCCCAATACCCACGACCGACGCCAGCCGGCGTAGTCTCTCCACACTTCGTAGGGCTTTCATCCGAACCTCCGCTCATGGCCGCGTTCGGCGGCTCGTTAGTCCGGGACCTCCCACCGTCATCTGGACACGCCGGAACAGCCCCGCACTTTGAGGTTCGCATTGCAGCTGTGAACTGTCCCGCAACTGATCTGTAACACCGCGTAAACGAGACGTGCTGGCTGGGCGGTTAGGCACTGTTTCGGCGTCCTTAACGGCGTGTTCGCGCCAGTCGTGCGACTGTTTGCGATGAGGGACTCACACCAGCGGCGCGTTCGCTCCAGCGCGACAAGCGTCGAGCGTAGGCCTGCGCTGGCGTCAAGCGTCGATGTGGGCCTGGCTCATGTGACGCGGAGGAACTATGAACTACAAACCGGGATTATTGACCAGCCTGTTCGTCGTCGTTCTGACCTGGGCAGCAACCGCCCTGGCGTGGGTACGACTGCCCGCTGGCGGGAGCTATCCAGTTCACTGGGGCCTATCGGGTACGGCCGATCGCTACGGAGGCAAGTTCGAGGCGATGGCCCTAGTGCCTCTCATCATCCTGGCCGTCGTCGGGCTGTTTCTCGTAATGCCGCGCATCGAGCCGAGACGTCTGCACCTCGAGGAGTCGGCGGCAGCCTATACCGCGGTATGGGTAGGCGTGGTCACTCTGCTGGCCGCCGTACAGGGCGCGATTCTGCTCAGTGCCTTCGGAGTCATCCTCGAAACGGGCTTCCTCATCAGCGCGGGGGTGGGTGCCCTGCTGATCGTTGTCGGCCTGGCAATGCCGCATGTCAGGAGCAACTTCCTGTTTGGCATCCGGACGCCCTGGACCTTGACCAGCGAGCGCTCGTGGCGGCTGACCCACCGTCTGGGCGGTTGGCTCTTCGCGGGGTTTGGCCTGGCTCTCATCGGCGCGGCGCTGGCAGGCTCACCAATGGCCATGCTCTGGGTTCCCATGACTGGAGTGGTGGTGCTCGTGCTAGGCCTGTTCGTCTATTCCTATCTAATCTGGCGAACTGACGATCGGCACGGCCCGCCGATGGCGGCGTAACAGCTGGCGACCGTTCACCAGCGTGCCGAGCGCGTTACGAACGAGTTGCGCCATTTTTTAGGGACTGTTCACCGCCGCATGGCCACAGTTCAGATGAGGGGCTCCGTCCCCAACGAGGAGATTGGCATGGCAGTACAGGCCCGGTCTGATCAGCAGCAAGATGTTCGCGGACAGCCCGCCACGCTCATGGTCGTGACCACGGACACCATCATGGGGCAGCGCATTCGGGAGACGAAGGGCGAGGTGTTCGGTTTGGTCGTCCGAAGTCGGGGCCTCGGCGGCAACATCATGGCCGGTCTGCGGTCCCTCGGCGGCGGTGAGATCTTCGAGTACACGGAGTTGCTGGAGGATGCGCGGCGACATGCCATCGATCGCATGATCGAGAACGCCACGGCCATGGGCGCCAACGCCATCGTCCGCATGCAGTTCGACTCGTCCGAGATCGGCAACACCATGACGGAAATCGTGGCCTATGGCACAGCAGTCGTCGTCGAGCCGGAGTAGGCCGCGCTTTCGCGACGCCATCCTCGGCCTGATCGCCGGGCTGTACCTCCCCGGGCTAGGCGCGGCGCTGTACTTTCACGTCCCCGGGCCGGTGGTGGTCTATTTGGCCGTGACCGGCGCGATCATCATCGCCGCCCTCATGCTCGAGCGCGGCCGTTACCGAGCGAGCGCAGAAGGCGGCGCGTCATGGCCGCCGACTGGGGAACGGTTCCGCGACCCCGTCTCCAACCGGCTCATGGAGGTGCGGTCCGATCCCAGGACAGGCAAGCGCGCCTACGTGGAGACGCCGGAGGGCGAGGCACGTCGGGCCGGCGGCCCTCCGGCTGAGAGGAGAGGAGTCCAGAACCCATGAGGAAGCACGCACTGGCGTTCATCAGCGTCGGACTGCTGGCAAGCATCCTGGCCCTGGGCGGCCTGGGCATTGCTCTGGCGCAGACACCTGGGCTGCACACGCCGTTTGGCCGCGATTACGGGCCCGGCATGATGGGCGGCTATGGGTCCGGCTACGGCCCCGGCGGCATGATGCGCTGGGGCTGGGGCAGGACGGGAACGACGCTGAATTCGATCGCCGATGCCCGAACGGCGTTTCAATCCTACCTGGACCAGACCGGTGACGCCGATCTCAGGCTGGATGAGATCCTCCAGTTCGCGCAGAACTTCTACGCCGAGGTCAAGGAGAACAGCACGGGCACGGGCGCGTACGAATTACTAGCCGACCGCCGCACCGGTCATGTTTTTCCCGAGTTCGGACCGAACATGATGTGGAACACCAAGTACGGCCACATGGCCGGCTGGCTGCAGCCCGAAACATCGCCGGCCTTGACGACTGATCAAGCGCAGGCGGCCGCGCAGCAGTGGTTGGATGCCAATCAGCCCGGCAGCACGACGGAAGCGCCGGACGCCTACTACGGCTACTTCACGATCCACATCCTGCGGGACGGCAAGGTAACCGGCATGCTGTCGGTGAATGCCTCCAGCGGTCAAGTCTGGTATCACACTTGGCACGGATCGTTTATTGCCAGCAGTGAGACCAGCGGCTAGCTGACGGGCGGCACCGGGAGCGCGGACAGCACCTCGTCCACCCCCAGTCGATTGCTAGAGATCGGCCCCCTCGCCCTGGGATGCGGCTCTAACACCGGGAGAGTGCACGCAAAATCAACCCAGCGCCGTCCGCGAGGCAGCGCGGGTAGCGCAGCGCGCTCGGGGCTTCTTACCTAGCTCCAATGGCATTTGCGGAAATCCCTAAGGCGGCTCTCACGCTGCGTATCAACAACAAGGCGAACCGAGCTTCTGTCCATTTCGGCCGATTAGAGGAACCTGGCCTAACCTGAGCTGCGACCACGTGACCTGAGGTTCGCGGGCAGGTGGTACGCCGCGTCACCACGATGTCACGTTCACGTCACGTTCCGATCCCTAGCCTGACCTCCGACAAAGCGAATTCGTCGGAGATGTCAGGCGCATGTTTGTACATACACCACCCCAGCTTCCTTTTGTAATCGTCGTCGAGCCGCCAACGCGCGGCGATATGGTGCGGTTGTTCAGGCGGCCCGCCTTCTGGCTCCTTCTGCTCATCGCCGCGGCCCTCGTTGCCGCCACCGAACACTGGAGCCACACGAGACGGCAGGCCGAGCAGGTCAACGCAGCGCACGTCAATGTGGCCAGCGTTCCTGCGGGCGCGCACATCAAGGTCGATGGCGCAGACGAAGGCTCGACGCCGGCCGTGCTCGCCGTCGCACCCGGTCCGCACACCATCGCGCTTAACCGCGCCGGCTATGGGAATGCCGTCTACTCCGTGGCGCCCGGCTCTGCCTCCACGAGCGAGCTCCAGTCCAGGATGTGGCGCAGCGCACCCGACGTTGTTCCGCTACTGCCAGCGCTGCCCGGCACAAAAATCACCAACGCACAGCCCCTGGGCGACGGACAGATCGCCGTCACCATCGAGTTCCCCTCGGGCCTGCACCAGATCTGGCTGGCCGATGCGGATGGCCGGCCTCAACGCAGCACCGACGCGCAACCCTCCAAACAAGCTGCCTTGTCCATGGATGGCAGTCAGCTGGCCTCTGCAAGAGCTTCCACGCAGGCCGCCGGGCTCGGTGTACGCGCAGACGAGATATGGGTCGCGAACATCAGCGACAGCGGCCCCGGACGCAGGCTGTATGGGGTCCCGCCAAACGGACCGAACAGCGCACTGGTCGATGTCGGCTGGACACCGGACGGCAATCATCTCTTGGCAGTCGTGTCCACCGGCTCGGCGACCGGGGCCACCACCAGCATCCTGTTACTCGACGTCACATCCGGCCAGAGCCAGGCATTGGCTGCACTGCCGAGCCAGGTCGTGCCAGGCAGCTACCGCTGGGCGCCGGACCACGGCTCAGTCGCGTTCCTGACGCGCACAGACCAGGGCCTCTCGCTGTGCCTCCTCCGACTATCCGACGGTCAGCTGCAGTACCTCAGTGACGTCGCCGGCCAGGCCACCGATCCGATCCCATTCGCTCCCATCGCCTGGTCGCCAGATGGGACGCAGATGGTCTACCAGGCATACGACCGGCGGCATCCGGCGACCTCCTGGTTCTTCGGAAGCACGCCTCAGGCAGTCATCGTCCGCGCCAACAGCGATGGATCGGGGGCGCACAACCTCGGAGCGCTGCAGCTCCACTACCCGGTCTGGTATCCCGACGGTTCGGTCGCCGCCTGGGCACCCCCGGGCTCCGGCAAGCCGATCTCGTTGAAGTCCGTCAGCAGGCCGGGCGACGTCCTGGCGACGCTGCCACTGTCGAACGCGGAGTTCGGCGTCCGCTGGGATGCGGCCCACGACCAGGCGCTGATCGCGGTTCGACGCTCAAGCGGATCAGCCCCACTCGATTTCTCGCTGGTCCGCTTCGTTGGAGACGACCAGTGAAGCACTGCCTTTGGGCGCCGATCGTCATGGCCTTGCTGCTCAGCTTTCTTCGAACGCCATCGACATGGGCCGCGGACCCGAGCGACGCTCCAGCGACGGTCGTCAACGCACAGACCCAGGCCGGCGCGCCATCGGACCAGTCGAGCGCTGGCCCGGGCCTGCCCGACCCAAGAGAGCTGGTGCGCGACGTCTTCGACCAGGCAATGGTCGACCTGCTCAATGGCATTTCCGCGGCTCTCAAGCGAGTCATCGCCGGGGTGATGGGCTCGTCGCTCAACGTGATCACCCAGACCCCGCCGCAGGCCTCCTACAACAACGGCATGGTCCGCTCGCTGTGGGGAACGGTTCGGACCATCGCCAACAGCGCCCTGCTGCTGGTCGCTCTGGTCGGCGCTTTCAACCTAATGGTCCGAGACCATATCGGCGCGCCCTATCACGACCTTATGGAGCTGCTGCCCCGGCTCGCGCTCGGGTTTCTGTTGGTCAACACGAGTATGTCCTGGGGCCAGCTGGTCATCGACGCCAACAACCTGCTGTGCCAGGCGATCGGTCAGGCACAGCTGCCCGGCTGGCAGGGCGCAGACGCCGGATCGCAGCTGCTGGCGCAGGTCATTGCGGCGCTCATCTACCTCATCACGAGCCTGCTCCTGCTTATCCAGTCGCTCATGCGGCTGGCGCTGATCGACGTACTGCTGGCCGTCGCACCACTGGCGCTGCTGTGCTGGGTGCTCCCTCAGACCCAGAGCTGGGCGCGGCTGTGGTCGACGACGTTCTTCGGCGGCGTTGCCACCCAGTTCGTCCAGGTGCTCGCCCTGAAGCTGGGCGGCTCGCTCATGACGGATCTCACACCGATGGCTGGTGACGCCGCTCTCCTGGCCGTGTTCCTCGGCATCGCCCTGCTGGCCCTGACGCTGAAAATTCCGAGTCTCATGCGCGGCCAGCTCGGCGACGGCCTCGGCTTCGCCCGCTACTTCGCTTACCGCCAGATTGCCGCTTCGATGGAGCATCGCGGGCGAGGAGGCGAGTGATGGGCCAGGCGGTCCTCGCGCTCGTTCTCTCGGACCTCGGCAAAGAGGCTCGACGAACGCTGGCCGGTCTGGGACTGGCCGTGCTCATCGTGCTCGCGTTCGCCATCAGCTGCCTGGTCGCGCTGTTCACGGCAGCCGTTCCGCGACTGCCGCCCGGGTCGGCAACGGGCGCGGTCGCGGCGGTCGAGCCGGCCGGCGCGTTCCTCTCATTTCCGCTGGCGCCGGCGCCAGCAGCGCCGACTGTGGCTGCTCCCAATGGTCCCGCTGGCCTAGCGGTCATGACGGCCATTGCCAATCTAGGCAGCCAGCGCTGGCACGACGCCTCCGGCGGCAGTCTGTGCGAGCAGTTCGTCGAGAACATGTACGGCTCCACCGGGCAGTACCCCTCCGCCATTGCCGCCTGGCTGGCGCAGTTGCCGAGCGATGCCGGATCGGTGGCGCGGCAGCACGACCTCACTCAGGCACCCCTAGGGGCCGAGGTGTATTTCACCGGCGGCAATCAGCCGTACGGACACGTCGGTCTGTACCTGGGCAACGGCGGCTTCATCAGCGCCGCCGACGCTGGCGTGCAGTACTGGAGTGTCAGCCGCTGGCAGCAGGTCACCGGTCAGCAGTTTGCCGGCTGGGTGCCCCCGGGCGGCAGTTGGAGTCACGCGCAATGACCGCGTTGGGCATCGCTGAGCGGCCGCCGCCTCGGTTCACGAAGCAGTCGCTCTCACATCAGTCCGTTCTTAGTTCAGTTCAAGGAGTTCGTCAATGGATGCCATCGGCACCTTCTTCACCAACCTGGTGACCAGCGCGACCAGGATCGCTGTCCCGCTCGCCATGTTCATGCTGCTCCTCGCGGGCGTCATCATCATGACCTCCGGCGGCAATAGCCGCCAGATGGAGCTCGGCAAAAAGGCGGCGCTGGCCTCGCTCGGCGGGTTCGCCATCGCCATGACCGTCCGGCTCATCGTGACCGGCTTTCAAGCGGCTCTGCCGTCATAGGGCGCAGCCATGGTCAAGCCGCACGAGATCCCAACCCATCTCAATGTCGAGGACAAGCTGCTGCTCGGGCTAACCGTGCGCCAGACGCTCAACCTCATGGCCGGCGTGTCGGGCACGTACGGCATGTGGAACCAGTGGCCGGACATGCCGGCCCTACCCCGGTGGTCCATGATCGCCGCCTCACTGATCCTGACCTTGGCGTTCACGCTGGTCCGCATCCAGGGCCGCGGTCTGGACGAGTGGGCCTTCGTGCTTCTCCACTACACCGGCACACCGAAAGCGCTCGTCTGGCGGCCGGCGGCCGCCGATCGTCCGGCGGCCAGCTCAACCCAGGGCCTCTGGGAGGAGCTCAATCCCCATTTGTCATGGGAGGTAACGAAATGAGCCGGCCATCGGTGCAGACCGTTTCGGTCCCGATCGAGACGCTCGAGGACGGCATGGCTCGACTGACCGGAGGCCGCTTCCGCGCGGTGCTGGAAGTCAGCAGCGTGAACTTCGCGTTGCTGAGCGAACCACAACAGGAAGCCGTTATCGCGAGCTTCGCCGCCTGTCTCAATAGCGTCAACTTTCCGCTGCAGTTCGTGATTCGCGTCCTGCCGGTGGATATCGAGGTTTACGTCAGCGCACTGGAACACCGGCTCCGGTCGGAACGATCTGCTAGGCTGCTCGACCTCGGGCGCGACCACCTGGCATACGTTCGTCGGGCGGCCAGGGCTCGCACACTCCTCGACCGGCGGTTCTTCGTCGTGGTGCCGGTCGGCGACCCGGAGGAGCGCACCGGCCTGTTGCGCTGGTTCTGCGGCGGCAAACGGCAAAGCGAACTCGATGAAGCCAGTGCCCGCAGGCAGCTGAGCTCGCGCTGCGACGAGGTTGAGCGCCAGTTGACCCGCGTCGGGGTGGCGGTCCGCCGCCTGCAGACGGTCGAGCTGGTGAACCTGTACTTCAGCGGCCTGTGCTCGGAGCTGGCCTCACGTCAGCGATTCCGGGACGAGCTGGCCGGCTATACCGCTCCGGTCGTTCAGGCTGCGCATGGAGAGGAGAGGGCGGCATGAGCCTGTTCACGATTCGCGCACGGCGGCCAAATGGGGAGACCTCACGGACGCCGGACCAGGAGCGCTTTGAGCGCGGCACGCGCACAGTAGCCGACCTGATCGCGCCCTCGGCGATCGAGATCACCCGGGACCATTTGCGGCTCGAGTATCAGTACGCGCGGACGCTGGCCATCACCGGCTATCCGCGCAGCGTGCGGCCGGGCTGGCTGTCGCCGCTGATCGACTTCGACGCGCCGATCGAGATCGCCATGCACTTGCGGCCGCTGGACAGCAGCCAGATGGTAAAGAGCCTGACCCACAAGATGGCTCTGCTCCACTCGTCGCGGATGCTCGCGGCCAAGGGTGGCCGGGTGGCCGACCCCGAGCGCGAGATCGCCTACCAGGACGCCGAGCGGCTGCGAGAGGCGCTCCAACGCGGCGACGAGCGCGTCTTCTCGGTCGCTATCTACGTGCTGGTTCGCGCCGGCTCGCTAGCCGCGCTGGACGAGCTGACCCGGCGAATCGAGTCGGCTGTGGACGGGATGCTGGCGCAGTCACGGGTCACCTTCCTGGAGCAGGACAGCGGCTTCCGCTCCTGCTTGCCTTTCGGCGAGGACCGGCTGCTCGTCCAGCGCAACCTGGACACCTCTTCCCTGGCGACCACGTTCCCGTTCTCGTCCACCAGCCTGGCCATGCCAGAAGGGGTGCTCTACGGCATCGCCAAGCACAACTCGTCGCCCGTCATCTTCAACCCCTTTGACACGTCGTTGGAAAACGCCAACACCGTCATCTTCGCCAAGAGCGGCGCCGGTAAGAGCTACTTCGTAAAGCTCATGGCCCTGCGCAACCTGCTGAACGGGGTCGAGTTCTGGATCATCGATCCGGAGGACGAATACCGCCGAGTGTGCGATGCCGTCGACGGCCAGTACATACGCATCGCCTCGACCTCCGGCCAGCACCTCAACCCGTTCGATCTCGCACCCGTGGACGTGGCGGACGACGAGGGACGGGACGCGCTGGCGGAACAGGTCGCCGCGTTGCTCAGCCTCTTGGAGCTGATGCTGGCCGAGAACGGCGGCCGGCTCAGCACGCACGAGCGCGCGGTTCTGGATCGGGCCATCTACAAGACCTACGCCGAGGCGGGTATCACAGCCGACCCGGCCACACACACCAGACCCGTTCCGCTCATGCGCGATCTGGCAGCCACCTTGGCTGGCAGCCCGGGTGACGTTGCTACCGGACTGCACACCCGGCTTAGTCGCTACGTCAGCGGCTCGCTGGCCGGTCTGTTTGGCGGGCAGACCAACGTCCAGCTCGATCGCAAGCTGGTCGTATTCAACATCCAATCTCTCGAAGAGGAACTGCAGGGCATCGGCACCCACCTCATCGCGACCTTTGTGTGGAACCAGGTGCGACGCAGCAAGCGTCCCCGACAGCTGGTCACCGACGAGGCCTGGAAGCTGATGAAGTACCCAGCAGGCGGCGAGTTCCTGGCAGAGCTGTCGCGGCGGGCGCGCAAGTACTACCTGGGCCTTCTCACTGTGACCCAGGACGTATCGGACTTCCTGCAGTCGGCCCATGGCCGAACGGTGCTGACGAACGCCGCCGCCAAGCTGCTGATGAAGCAGGACTCGACCACCATCGAGCCCGTCGTCGACGCCTTCCGCCTATCTCCGGAGGAGCGTCAGTTCCTGCTGGGTAGTGCCAAGGGCGAAGGCCTGTTCTTCGCCCGCGGCGGCCACCTCGCACTGAAAGTGGAGGCCAGCCCGCTTGAGCACCGGCTGGCGACCACGGCTCCGCAGGAGCTGGCCGATGAGAGGAGGGCCGCGTGATGCGCCCCGACAACCGCCAGTTCGACACCGATGCCATCCGGCGCGATTACCCGGTCGAGCAGGTAGTGGCGGGCTACGGCATTGCGCTCCACCAGCGAGGCACGGCGCTGGTCGGACTCTGCCCCTTCCATGACGACCGTGAGCACCCGAATCTACACGTCTATCCAGCCAAGGCCAGCTGGTACTGCTACGCCTGCGCCGATCAGCCAGACGGCTGGAAGACAGGGGGCGACGTCATTCGCTTCGTGCAATTAATCGAGCGCGTCGACTTCCTGGAGGCTTGCCGGCGACTGGTGGGCCGTCCGGCGGCGCCACCCCGGCCATCCTCGCATCCGGCAGAGGTTAGAGCCCGGCGGCAGTGGGACCGCCTGTCCATCGACGAGCAGGACCTCCTCAATCGAGTCGCGGCGCACTACCACCAGCAGTTGGACGGCTGTGTGCAAGCGCTGGCTTATGTCCGCAGCCGGGGCATTCCTGACCGTCTTATCGCGGATCAGCAGCTTGGCTATGCCGACGGACGCTCGCTTCGCGCGGCCTTCCGTGAACCGGCCGATATCGACCATCTGGTCGATCTTGGTCTGCTGAACCGACAGGACCCGGAGCATCCTGACTGTTTCACTGAGCTCTTCCGACACCGCGTCCTGGTTCCGGAGCTGCGAGGCGGCAACTGCATCTGGCTCATCGGCCGGACTCTGGTGCCCGACCGCGACGACCTCAAGTACCTGGCGCTCAGCGGCGAACGCCCCATTCTCGGGTTGGAACGAGCCAGCGGCCACGCTGAGGTGCTCATGTGCGAGGGCGTGTTCGACTACCTGACTGCCCTCGCCTGGGAATTCCCAGCGTTCAGCACCTGCGGGACGTATCTGCCCTGCGACCGGCTGGGCTTCCTGGCGAGGGCTTCGGCCGTCTTCGCCGTGTTCGATCCCGACGCGGCCGGGCGGCTGGCCAGTGGCCGATTCGCCGCGCTGCTTGGCCAACGTTTGCGGCAGGTCGCACTGCCGCCTAGGTGCGACCTGAATGACCTCGGAACGCGGACCGGGGGGCGCGAACAGTTTCTGGAGCTGCTGGCGAGCGCCCACAACGGCTCTCAGGAGGTGAACCAGTGCGCATAGGTATCGAGCGGCGTCAGCCGGCGGCACCGCAGAACTGCATCCTCCAGATCACGCCGGCCTGCGTGGACGCCGGCATCCTCAGCAAGATGGAAGGCGTCCTGGGCTCCATGCCGGTCGGCCAGCCGTTCTCGCTCGAGTGTGCGGCGACCAGCGATGGGCCGTGGCTCAGCGCGAGGGCTGAGAGCGATGACGTCATCACCCAGCTGCACACGCAGCTGGGCGCCCGGTTTCAGCACGCGGTGCTCGGTCGGTCGGACAAGCGGCCCTTTCCGCCAGCTGACCCGGGGCGCCTGGCCGACGGTGAGCGTCTGGTAGCCGGCACGTTCAAGCTCCGGACCGACGAGTACCTGCCTGTCCGCACCTTCGATGACACTGCGCTTGAGGCCTCGCCCCAGGCAGACCCTCTGGTTGGCATTCTGAAGGCACTCGGCAGCGTCCCGGAAGGCTGGCGCGCAATCGCGCAGCTGGTGCTCCGCCGCGCGCCTCATAACTGGGCCGATAAGCATCGCCGGCGAGCGCTGGAGCCACTGCCGTACGAGCAGACCGGACCAGATGGTCCCGTATCAATGGCCAGCGTACGGCTGTTCGGCGGTCTGATCTGGGCCGTCTTAACCGTGCTGGGTGTCTGGATCTTCTTCCAGTCGGCCCAATGGCTGAACCTGCTGCAGACGCTGGCCACCTCGGCGGCAGTCGCGGGCGTGGGTCTTGGGATTCATCGGCTCAATCGAACCGCGATCTACGACCGCAAACTCGTCGCCGAGAAGCTGGACGGCATCGGCTATCAGGCTGAATTGCGTATCGCCGTCGTCGCCCCGGTCGACGCTTCTGATTCGGCCCTGAACAGCTGTCTGGACCGCATCGCAAGCTCCTACGGACAGTTCAATCTCGGCTCCGGGAATGGGCTGGTATTCCAGCCACTGAAGAGACCCGAGGCCGTCGATCTGCGATCGCTGCAAGGGCTTCCTGGCAGCTCGCCCTGCCTTTTGACCGCGCACGAGTTGCGCAGCCTGTGGCATCTGCCGCACAGCGGGACCGACGTGGCCTTGCTCGAGCGCAACAGCTCCCGACGCCTGCTGCCGTTGCCCGATGCCGTTCGCTCCGGCTGCTTCATCGGCTGGTCGCGCGCACAGGACAAAGACATCTCAGTGTGCCTGCCCGACTACCTGCTGAGGCGCAACCTGCTCATGGTGGCCAAGACTGGCAGCGGCAAGTCCTCGCTCATGCTGCACATGGCGCGGCACCTCATGGATACGCAGCCGTCCGGCGAAGATGCCCCGGCTCTGCTCATGGTCGATCCTCACGAGGACCTGGCGCGGACGCTGCTCGGCCTCGTGCCCGCCCACAAGCGCGGCGAAGTCATCTATCTCGATGCGTCGAACACGCAGCGGCCGTTCGGCTTCAACTTCCTCGACGTTGGGCTGGGCTGGGAACGCGACAAGGCGCTCCGCACCACCCTCACGGTCCTCCGGCGCGAGTACAACAACTACTGGGGGCCGCGGATGGAGAACGCCTTCAGCGGCGGGCTTCGGACGCTGTACGAGGCCAACCTGACGATCTGCGCCCGCGACCCGCTCGGCCGAAAGCGGCAGTACACCCTGCTGGATACGCCGGCCGTCCTACTCAATCACGAGTTCCGAAAGATGGTGCGCAAGGACGTTCACGACCCGGAAGTCGACGACTGGTGGAATAACTTCTTCGCCGAGAGCGACAACCGCATCTGGCTGGACTCCATCAATCCTGTGCTCACCAAGGTCTACCGGCTGCGCGCCGACTCGGTCACCTACGCGATCGTCGGCCAGCCGGTGACCACCATCGATCCGCGCGCCTGGCTGAAGCCCGGGACCATCACCATCGTCAACACCTCGCAGGGCGAACTGCAGGAAGCGACGGCCGCGGTGATCGGCGCAGCACTGGTGAACCTGGCTGCCCTGGCCGTAGCCGAACAGGCCGCCAAAGAGCCCTCCGAACGCCGGCGGCTGACGCTGATGGTTGACGAGATGCAGACCATCCCCGGCATTAGCTACGAGAGCATCGTGTCGGGGCTGGGCAAGTTCGGCGCCAACCTGATCGCCGCGACCCAGAGCCTGTCAAGCCTCGACGTGCTGGACAACAAGGACGACGACGCGCGCGGGCTGAAGGCGAACGTGTTCGCCAACATCAAGGGCCTGTTTGTGTTCGGCGTCAGCGCCGAGGATGGAGAGTACCTGGCCCCGGAGCTGGGCAGAGGGCTCGAGAAAGGGGACCTCACCGATCTCGGGGACCACCACTGCTACGTCCGCATGCCCGACGCCAAAGGGCAACCGCTCCCGCCCTTCTCGGTCGAGCTCCAGCAGCCGCCGCGGTCGGATCGCTGCACGCGCGACACGCTCGCGGCTGCATCAGCAGCGCTGTACGGCCGCGACATCGAGGACGTCCGCGAGGACCTGCGCGCGGCCCTCGACCGGGTCAGACAAGCGCACGACAGTGGAATCGCCACCGAACCCGGGAGGCCCGGAGAGGGCGTCTCAAGGGACGCTCCCGTGCTCGCGGTCCCCGGATCAGAGCCGGAGGCGAAGAAGGAGCCGCGCAGCCACTACAAGGCCAAAGGCAAAGGCCTCATCCACGTGCAGCAGGGCACCCTTCTCTCACTGGCCGGGGATGGGAATCGGCCAGCTCCTGAAGAGTCATCGGCTGAGGAAGCCGACGAAGTCATGCCCCGCAGCAAGGAAGGCGAGGGCGAAGCATGACCGCGGACGTGCCCTATGGCCAAGCCAAGCAAGCCATCCTCGCAATGATCAGCAACCTGCCGTTCATCACCCCAAAGCAGCTGCAGCGCGTCTTCGGCCTGCAGGGAGACTCCAGCCTCAACCGGCACCTCATCGCGCTGCGCGACGAAGGCCTGATCAACGACATTACGGCGGCAGCCCCGGATGGTCGCCCGCCCACCCGCCTCTATCTCACGGACCGGGGGCTCGCGGCCGCGGCGCGCTTCCAGCGCCAGGATGTTCGGGGGCTAGTCCGACGGCTCGGACTATCCCGCAACGGCCTGCTGAAGCTCATCCCGAAATTGCCGCTGCTCGATGCGGCCTATGACCTGCTCGGGTCGGTAATGCGGTCCGGCACGGGCTGCCCTGAGCTCTGGGTGTGCCAGCGGCCTTTCTGGCGGAGTTACCGCCCGCGTCTGGGTAGGACCAAGACCACCGTGCAGCTGCCGCTCGGGGTGACCGTCGCCTGGGATGGACGTTTCAAACTCGAGTGTCTGCTGCTGCCGGATGCCGGCATCGTATCGCCGCACCATCACCGTCTCCTGGTCTCCAAGCTCATGGAGCTGCGCCAGGTCCTGTATGGTCATCTGCCTGTCTTGGTCGTGATGACCCAAGCTGGCCGCAAGCAAGCCTGGTCGACAGTTATCCAGGCCGAAGCTGCTCGGCGTGGCGAGCCGCGACTGGAAGCAGTCATCGTGTCCACGACCAGCGTCGACGAGCAGCTCAGGCAGCAGCTGGCGAGCTGGATGGAACAGGTCGTGCCGGGACAGAAGAAGGACGTTGTCGCGTTGCCCGTGCTAGGCGAAGACCCCAAGCCAACGCACATCCTCGGCGATCGGCTGGAGCTGGATGACCTCTCCACCCGATTGCTGCAGCTCGTTCCCACGGAACGCCGAGGCCTGTGGCTCGTCGGCCGATCACCGGGGATCACGGAGCAAGACCTGAATCTTCTGGAGGACAGGCCCGAATACGAGCATCGAAAGCGGCTGTTTGGTCGCGGTTTCCTGAAGACCAAGGTCATGACTACCCGTCCACTCGACGGGAAGGAAGTGCGTCCGTTCGACACCCTGGCCCTCACGTCGGATGGCTTCGCAGCGGTGGCCGGACAATCCGTCCTCCCCACGTGGCAGGTACGGCGGCAGCTGGTGGACGGCGACTACGTCGCGCGCGAGGTACGCCGGAAACACGAGAGCAGCGTGAGGCCACAACAGCGCAAGAAGAAACGCCAGCGACAGAACGCCATCGACGTGCATCCGTTCCACACGCTGGGAGCGATCTGGCCAATCACCAATCTGCTGCGCCGGGCGAAGGAGAACCGTCAGGCAAAGGGTTGGGACGACGCGGTAATCGATTGGCAGAGCGAGGTCTTTGCCTATCACGGCTCGCTGCGCCCGGATGGCTATGTGCAATATCAGCACTGGGGCGACATTTACGCAGCCTTCATCGAGTTCGACTGCGGCACAGTGAACGACCTGCAGTACCGGGCCAAATTCGGGCAGTACCACGACTACCTGGCGTCGGGAGCCTACCGAGCCGACTTCGACGGCTTTCCCACGATCCTGGTCATCACCACCAGCCAACCCGCGGAACGACGCATTGCCAGGGAAGTGCGCGAGGTCGCGCGCGGACGGCCGGGCCGGCTGCCGTTGCTGCTGACCAATTACAGGGCGCTGCTCGACGCGAAAGACGGCATGCTCGGAGCCATATGGTGGCTACCTGGCACTGCCCAGACCGAGCGTCGGCGCTGGTTTGACACCGGGGTGCAGACGTGGCCATTGAGCGGCAGAAAGGCGAGCTGAAGATGAGAATCGCGGTCTTTGTCGACGGCGCCAACTTGTTCTATGCCGAGCGTGACCGGCTTGGCTGGCGTGTCGATCTGCAGAAGCTCCTAGAGTGGATCGCTTCGCGCGGAACGGTCACCGATGCCATGTACTACACCGGCGTAATTGAGCCGGTCGAGGTCAGGTTCGCCGCGTTCCTGCACGCACTGCCGCATCTCGGCTTTTCGGTCGTCACCAAACCCGCGAAAGCGCTCGTCCACCACAGTGGCGAGACGTCGTTCAAAGCGAACCTGGACGTGGAAATCGTGCTGGACATGTTCACCATGCTCGAAGCATTCGACATGGCTGTGCTCGTTAGCGGCGACGGCGACTTCCGCCGGCCGCTGGAGCTGCTGCGCACGCGGGGCAAGCAATTTCTCGTCATTTCCACGGCAGGCACCATGGCCCGCGAGCTACGTGAAATCGCGGGCCGACACTTTGTGGACCTCCGCGACATTCGCGGCAGCGTCGAGCAGACCAGGACCGAAGCAGCTCTGCCCCGCGCGAGCTGAGTGCTTTCGTACCCAGTTCCAGGGATCTGACGCCTGCAATCCGCCTCGGGGTACCAGCTACCACGCCTACGATGTATTGATCACAACATGAGTTATATGTACATTTAGATGAGCGTGCGGTTCATCTGGGATGCTGAGAACATCCTTCACATCGCGCGCCACGGGGTTACGCCACAGGAGTGTGAGGACGTGTTGCTGGACGACCACACCATCCATGTGCCTTCCCATTCCCAACGCTTAAGCGCGTATGGCGCGACCTCGGCCGGGAGAGCGATGCGCGTCATCTACGAACAGCAATCGGATGGCATCCGCGTGACAACGGCCTATCAGATCAGGCATCGGCTGCTGAACCGCGTTCAAGAGGAGGCGGGTTATGACCGAGAAGGCTAGGACCGTGGACAGCGCAGCATACGAGGAACAGACCGACGAGGAGATGCTCACTGAGATCCGTGCTGCTCGCAAAGCCGGAACGTTGCGGCGGGGGAGCCTCAAGGTGCCGCGCACGCCTGCTGCCGAACTGGCAAAGCAGCTGGCGGAATCGGAGCAAGGCCTCGCGGAGGCCACTATTCCAGTGACCCTTCGGATGCCCGCCTCCATGGTTGCGTCGCTCAAGGACCAGGCACGCCGGCAGGGCGTTAGAGGCTATCAGACGCTGATGAAGCGGTGGATTGAGGAGCGCCTTACAGGAGAGCCCGTGATAAGCGCACGCGACGTATCAAACGTGCTTGGCCAGCTTCACAGCGCCGAATCGGCGCTCGAGAACTTGCTCAAGTAAACGGTTTCTGCGGCAAAGCCCGCCTTCCGGGCTGACGACAATCTACGCCGCAGCTTCAGGGGACGGCCCAGGAGAAACCTCGACAAGTCTGTGCGGGCGGGCACTCCAGTGAACGTCACGCACTTCGTCAAGCTGCGCCAGCACGGCGTGTTTGACCGAGTGGCCAATCTCTTCGGCATCGCGCACTGACACGTCGTCGGCAAGGCCACCTTCGATTTCCATGACCAGGGAACGCCCCATCCAGCGACCGCGTGCCACGGCTACCTGGACGCCGTCAATTGATTTCGCCGCCTGCTCGGCCACCTCCAGACGAGATGGGTCCACGCCATCCAGCAGGTGCTCCAGGACGTCTTTGGTTACCTCATAGCCGACATGCACGATGAACAGGGTGACGGCAAATCCAGCGACCGGATCGCCCAGCGGATAGCCCAACGCGACGAGCACTAGACCCAGCAGCGCGCCCCCTGACGAGACGGCATCCAGCCAGGAATGCTTGGCATCGGCGAGCAGGGTGACGGAGTTGATACGCCGCCCGACGACGGCTTTGTATCGAGCCACCAGCTGGTTGCCAAGAATGCCCAGTGCCGCGCCCGCCATCCCTGCCAGCACGTGGCTCGTCCCGGCGTGCGACACGAGCTTGCCGTAGCTTTGGTAGCCGGCAAAGATCGCGCTCGACCAGATCACCAGCGCGACACCTAGCCCCGCAATATCTTCGGCGCGCTCCAACCCATAGGGGAAATGCCGGTTGGGCCTCCCCTGAGAGACCTTCAGACCAGCGAACACCGCGAGCGACGTCGACACGTCAGATAGGTTGTGCAGTGCGTCGCCGAGGAGCGCGACCGATCCAGTGAATAGCGCCAGCATCAGCTCCAGGCCACCCGCCAGGGCCAGTCCTGCGGCAGACACTGCCAGGGCCCGGTTCGCTTGGCGTCTGTGCTCGCGATCCCGCGCGGAATCAGCTGTGTTGCAGGACATCGTGCAGCTCTCCATCGCGGGTCGGACCGTGATCCGGCAACCCACGCGTCAGGTGGTCGGCGTGGCGAAGCGCTTCAGTCAACAGCTGGCCTGCATGAACGTCATGCAGTGTGTAGAAGATGAAGGTCCCTTCGCGCCGTTGCCGGACAATGCCGGCCAGGCGCAGCTTCGACAGATGCTGCGACACCGCCGCGGTGTTGGCGCCAATGATCTCGGCCAAGCAGGACACCGACTGCTCGCCCTGGGCAAGTGCCGACAGCAGTCGGATGCGGGTCGGATCGCTCAGCATCTGGAAGGTCTCCGCGGCGACTTGTACCTGCTCGACCGACGGCAACTTTATTTCAAGATTTGCATGCATGCGCAAATAGTGTAACCAGCCCTGCAACGCAAGTCGCCGGGAAGCAGTTGTTCCACGCGCCGCCGACGGAGCAGTGCACCGAGGCTCCCTGTAACTGTTACGGCATTGCCGCGATGATCGTCCGTCAGCCTGATCCGCCTTGGTAACCCGGCGTCACGTTCCTAGGTGGTATGTGACGTCACGGCCATGTCACGTTCTCGTCACGCCCTGACCTCTACGTTGACCTCCAAATCCAATTTGGAGAGACCAACGGCATGTCCAGTCGAAACCAGGCAGCGGCTTTCGTTGCCAGTCCGCCTACATCGAGGCCCACCGACCATGAGCTCTAGCGCCGGATCTGCAGTACTACGGGCGAGTTACCCAGCCATTAGGCCGTCATTGGAGCAAGAGGTTCGACCGCTGGACGAGGAGACGTTCTCGGAATGCTTGAATCGCTTTCGAGAACGCGCGGCAATGAGTGTGCGCCAACTGGCTGCGGAGGCGTACCTCACCAACCCATTTGTCTCCCGACTAGTCAACTGGGATGTCGACCTCCTCAACCCGCGGCTCAACTATCGACGCCAGCGGGAGGAGCGTCATCCGAGCCGGGACACCGTTCTGCGGCTGGCGATCGCCCTACGGCTGTCGGTCATCGAGACCGACGAACTGCTGCTGTCCGCCGGCTACGCCCCGCTGGTCCGATGAACCTCGACAGCAGGAGGGAGAGTAAGCCGTGACCACTTTCAAGCGGTTAGAGATCGCAGCGTTTGCCCAGATGGTCGACGCAACCGGGAATCTCGAGGAGTTTCGCCGCAGCCTGGTCAAGGTCCTGGATGAATGCGTCGCTCTGGGAATCGATCTTCGCGCTCAGCTCGCGAAAGTGTGCAACCTAAGTCCGGTTGAGATGCTCCTCCTGATGGCTCAGGTCAGCCTCTTTCAGAATCCCCCGGGCGATCCTGCCTTGGACATGATCGAGGCTCTGACCGATGCTGCAGAGCTGGAGCAAGACGATGAGACGTGGTGACGCGGCCGGCCGTCGCTCGATTCACAGAGCCCAGCGCACCGTGCAATGACCGCCGACGCTCTGTCACGTCTGCCAGGTCTCAGCGCTGGGGTCCCACGTTCCGTCTGTTACTTCTCCCGTAAGCACGGGATCGAGGAAGAGGGCTGCCCGATGGTGGGCCGCGTCGAGGTCGCGATCGAGTCCCACATCAGTGGCGAGCTGGTTATACGGCCGTCGCCATCGCTCAGGCGGGGCGGGAAAGGAGTTGGGGAGCTCATGCGTTCCCCGGACACTAAACGTGCCCTCAAGCGCCTCCCTCAGACGCGAAGCAACGAAGGGTTCAGTCTCCAGCAGTAGGACAAGGTCAATCAAATCCTTAACCCTGGTGCTCGGTCCTGTCTGATAGAGACGTGTGTATGCGTGCACCTTCTCAGCAACGTGCAGTTCGACGGGCAAGACGGGAATTTCGGGCGGCCTGATGTCGGCGAAAGCCAGCAATGGTGGCGGCGTCAAGCGCGCCGGTTCGAACAGTTCAGCGTCCCCAAAACCAATGTCCAGAATCACCGAGTCGAATCGTCGCCCAGCAAGCTCCGCATCGATGTGAAAGCGCACCGCTCCATCCACGTCGTCCGCGGCGTCGAACTGTTCGGTCCTCCTGACGTCGAATACAAAATAGTCACCCGCGTCATACGCCTGGGCAGCCCACAGATCACCGATCGCCGCTTCCTCCGTATCGTTGCGGCCGAGATCAATGTCACGAGTGGTGCGGGCACGGTATCCCAGGCGGTACTCAAGCGCGACACCGCCCTTCAGCAGCCAACGTCCCGGAGCAACGGACACGAGTCTTGCGAGAACTCGCTCGAAGACCACCATCTTTCGTAGGCGGTCGAGGGGTATGCCTTGGTCAGCGGCTTCCGCTTTGAGCCGAGTTTCGAGTGCCTGGCGAAAGGCGGGGGCGCTTTGGTATCTCAGGCCGGCACCGTTTTTTGGCTTCCACTGGCTGACTCAAGCCGAGAGAGTGGAAGGTGACGCCGCTTAGCTACTTCCTCCAGTTCGGCGAAGCCAGTGAGGTGTGAACCAAGGGCTTGCCGGATCGCATGTTCAATGTGCTCCGGCGCGACCTCATTCGCCACCATCAGGTCGACGATGGTCCGCGAGATAGATGTGATGCGCATTCCCTCACGCACCACCACATCCTTGCTGTTAGGTGGCTCCGATGACGTATGGATACGCACCCCTGAAATACGGGGAAGGTTGCGTTTAGAGCGAGGCACCGTCAGATGTATCCGGGAGGGAATCAGGTCGGTGATGTCGTGAAGGACGAGAGCGGTGTCGTGGGACACAACCGATCCCGGAACAGCCAGCCATGCTGCCATGACGTCCTCATGCGTCGAGCTGGGGTAATGCCGGAGGCGATACAGACCTCGCCGCTGCCGGAGGAACTTGCCGGACCGGAGGTAATACTGAATCAGGTCGTCGCTGAATCCGACGTCATGCGCTTGCTTGGAGGTGAAATAGCCCGCTTGCGATTCAGCAAGGCTGAAGAGTTGATCATCTCGGGCTATCTGGGGGCTTGTGTCACCCATAACCGTAACTGTACTACGGCAATATGTGACATATCTCCGTATTCGCGTATCTTGGTCACCTTATTCCGTAGGTATGTTACGGAAGCAGGTGACCCTGAATGATCCGAAGACCGAAACCTTCAGAGCGGAGGCCAAGCGCGGACCCTACCGTGACAGCCCTGAGCTCGACGAACGCTGCCAGATGGGCAGCGTTTCTCAGGGAGAGGTCGGAAGTGCTGCCTGATGGGCGTTAAAATGGGTGCACTATCGGGTCAGTCGCGCGAGCGTCTCCCTAATAGCGCCATCAGACCGAATTTGGCGGAAAACGCGGATCGCACCGATCTCCTTGCCAAGGAGAAGGTCGCGAGTTCGAATCTCGTCTTCCGCTCAAATGACCCGGAAACCGGCCAGATTGGCCGGGTTTTGTTAGCTACCGGAGCGTAGGCAGCTTATTAATTCCGCTGCACTCATTCTCGTTCGCTGATTAATCGCATAAATAATTGCGCCCGCGTATTTCTCCCTGGCGTGAATTTCGATCCTGAGCACGAAACGGGCAGCTTCGCCGAGAGCCTGCTCCGTTGCGTCTTGGAATTTGTGCTGGCTCGCGACCATCTCCCCAATCTGGAGACGGTCTACTCTTTCTGACTGACGTCCAACCACCGGCTGAATGCTGAAGGCCCCTGAATTTTGCCTGGCGGGCAAAAGTGGAGGCGGGCCACCGGGGAGTTGCCGCCCAGGCAAGACCTCTCCGCCGACGAGGAGGCGAATGATTTGCCCGCGCTCACCATCCCGGACTTTGGCTCGTGATGGAGTAGCCGATGTCCTGATAACCCTTGAGCCGTTTCTCGTGCATACGGAGCAACATGGGAACGTTGCTGTCCGCGTAATCGAATATCTGCACAACTTGTTTGCTCGGATGCAAGCGGTGCAGCCGGCCAGCATACTGTTGGACCGTCCCGCGCCACGACACTGGCAGCGTCAAGAACAGCGTGTCCAGGCGAGCATCATCGAATCCCTCCCCGATATAGCGGCCAGTCGCAATCAATACTCGAGGTTGGTCATCCGGGATCGCCGCAAGTAGTGCAAGTCGCTTCTGTCGCTCCCTGCTTGCCAGGCCCCCGCGCAGCACAACCACATTCGCCACCTGACCCGCGATAGCTGCTGCCAATTTCTCGAGGTGGTCGGTCCGCTCGGTCAAGATCAGGGGAGATCGTCCGGCCTGAATCGCGGCGAGCACGTCTCTTAGCACCAGTGCTGTCCGTGCCTCATCAGCTCCTAAGCGCGAATAAATGTCCTGAATGCCCGCATCATGGCCGTCGGGCAGCGTGAAATCCGTTTGCCTGACGATCACCTCGTGCTCAAACGGCCGCAGCGCCGCGTGTTCCTTTGGATGCATCCTGAAACGGACCGGGCCGCACTGCATGGCGATGATCGGGTGATGGCCATCCTTGCGAACCGGCGTCGCAGTGAGGCCGACAACAAAACGAGCATGCACCTCCCGCATCACCTTCTCAAAGCTGAAGGCGGGGACATGATGGCACTCATCGACGATGACCTGGCCATAACCTGACACCAGGTCACGAACCTCACCACGGTGGCTGAGGCTCTGAAGCAGCGCGATGTCGACGATGCCCGTCGGGCGCCGCTTGCCAGCGCCGAATTGACCGATTGCCTTAGGTGCCAGATCAAGAAACGCGGCCAGTCGTTCCCGCCACTGGTCAAGCAGATGCTGGCGGTGCACCAGCACCAGAGTGCTCACCCCGCGATGCGCGATGAGCCAGGCCGCAATCACGGTTTTGCCGAATGCAGTCGGAGCCGACAAGACGCCAGTGTCATGGTTCAACATCGCCTCAGCGGCCTCTTGCTGCTTGCCCATGAGCTCAGCCTTGAACGGGACAGTGATTGGTGTTCCCGGCTGACGTTGATCATCAACGACTGCATGCATGCCATTCCCGCCAGCGAGTCGGAGAAGATCGGACAGGCAGCCTCTGGGGAGCGCCAGGTGGTCGGGAAAGTCCTCGGAGCAATCAATCAGCCGCGGTTTGCCAAAGGTCGATAGCCGCATTCGCTGCGCGCGGTAGAACTCGGGGTTCTGGAAGGCTCCCAAACGCCGGAGACGATTGATCACTACTGGCGACAGGCCGTTCGTGGCTATGAACAACCGATTGGCCGCGACGACGGTCAGGGCATCAGGGAGAGGGCCAGGAATCGGTGCCTCCGCCTTGCGCCGCGAGGGCGGAAGGTTCCAGGGCTCCGACTCGTCGTCGGTTTCGATCCACTGGTCAACGGCGATGATGCGGCCCGCGCGAGCAGTACGCCTGACGATCGATTCCGCCTCGGGGGGACTTAACTTCCTCACAGAAGCCAAGAAGCGCCACTGATCGCTATAAGGCTCAAGGTCGTCATCGAGGAAGACCGTGTTGCCTTGCTCACGGCTTTGCCGCTGCAGTGGCAGGGCGATCAGGTTGCCGAATCCTCCTTTGGGCAGCGTGTCTTGGCTGGGAAATAGGCGGTCGTACGAATCGAGGCCAATTTGATAGCGACGGTCGAGGGCGTGCGTCAGCATCGCGCTGCCGAGATTACGGGCCAGGTAGGCCGCAACCGGCATGGTGAAGAACACCCACAAGTGGGCGCCTTCACCTGATCGAGATCGCTCCAAAGCGCCCGGAATGCCGCGCTCGCGGCAGACACTCATTGCGGCCAAAGCGTCTTCACGCCAGCTGGCCTTGTCGAAGTCGATAGCGAGGAACCAGCACGTGTCATCCTGCAGCAGCGGGTAGACGCCGATTGTCACGTTGCCGGTCAGGTGACTCCTCACCACTGCTGGGGTTAACGGCAGGTAATCGCTCGCCTCGTGTGCGACACCGCGTCCGCGCGGGACGCCCTGGCGCAGCGCAGGCGAGTAGCCGCCTCGGCCATCTGATGTTTCCCAACGCGACGCGTAGACATCTTCGCGTCCTCGAAAGAGTCCACGGAACAGCGCCAGCTTGAGTTCCGGCGAAGAAGTGGCATCGACGCCCGCATCGTGGCCCGGGAGCGCATTGGATTCCTTCTCGGCCTTCGACCGTCGAGCGCCCTCACCCTTAAGGGCGGCAAGTTCCTCCCGAAGCCGCTGGTTCTCTTCTCTCAGGACGAGGATGGTGTCGAGCGCGTCCTTGAGAGCGGCTCGCTGCCTGCTAGCCATGAGTTCACCCGCTCGATCGCTAATAAGCCGGACCACCGTGTGACAATTCTGACAGAATTGACGGTTCGCTACACTTGGATATGAACGTTATGGCCGTCATTCCAAAGCAAGCCCGAGGGAGCCGAGAGAAATCGCGAGCCGACGAAAAGCAGTGGATCGGCACCACGGAGGCGAGACGGCTCCTCAGCCTCGGTTCCGAAAATACCGTGAAGCGCTGGGCACAGCTCGGTTTCTTACGGAGCCGGAAGGACCCAAACGGCCGGGTGAAAGTGTGGCGTGCGGATGTCATGCGGCATGCCCAGCTCACTGAAGTGATCGGCGGTGGTCCAGAGGGAGCTCTTTCAGCGGACGAACTAGCCGATATCAGCCGCGCTCGGGGACCGAAGCCCTGGCGGCGCGGCTGATTCAACGCTTCTGGCAGTAGTCCAAGCCGAACCCGGCGTAGCGGTTACTGATAGCAGCGTCCTGGTGTCGCGCTGGTCGCGTCTCCTGTTGTCGCGGCTCGCTGCTTGGGGCCTCTTTCGGCCAGTCTGGTCCGAAGGCATTATTGCCGAGACGTGGCGCGTGCTGACCTGGAAGTCGCTTAGCGAGGGGCTTTCATATGCCGACGTTCAAGTGCAAGCGAACAGGATGCTCAACTACCTCGTGGACGTGATGGAATTCGTGTCCCTCCGAATGGAAGGCGAGCGACCTGCACCTTGGCCGGAACTTCGAGATCGCCAAGACGATCACATCTGGTGGACGGCGGTTCGGGCCCGAGACACCTTGGGCGCGAGTTTCGTTATCAGCCACAACCTGAAGGATTTTCCTCCTGCCGTTGTCGGACCCCATGCGATGGCCGAGAAGACGCACGAATGCCGGAGGCATGTGTTTGGTGGCATCGAATACTTGACTGTCGTTGAGTTCCTGTCTATCGCCACTCACCCACGAATGGCACTGTCGGATGTCCTGGACCCACCGCCACTGGACGAGTGGGTGATACGGAGTTCACGGGATTGCCCATTTGCTGGCGCGCAGTAGTGCGCCATGTTGAGCGACGCCAATCGTCCACCTTCCGGAGGATGCTTGCCTCGGTGCGATGCGGAGCGGCTTGTCCGCCAGGCAAGCCGACGCCGGAAACTCGCAAAAACTTGCCCGCCAGGCAAAAATCGGGCTAGAATGGCCTCACCTGCCTGGGAATCCCAAGAACGGCTCCCAGGTTCGAGTTTCTGCCCGGTTCGCGGAAATTCACGCTTCCCGTGACCTTGTCCTTGCCAAGGAGAAGGTGGCGAGTTCGAATCTCGTCTTCCGCTCTAAGTTTCTGTAAGCGTCCGCGAGGGCCGTTTTGTTTGTCCTAACGCTCAGGCGGGCTATCACTACCGCCACCATTCTTCTCAGCGACCGATGAATCATGTTGGGAAATGTGCTCGCACCTTCTCCCTGGCATCAAATTCGCCGCTGAGCACGGAATGACGTTGGGGGCCGCGGCGGGCAGGACTCGGCTGCGGCTATGACCCCGGTCGCGACCTTCTCCTTAGATGGGAAACGCTCCACCCAGGCGAGGCCATGTGAAGCCCTGCCCCAGCATCGGATTGCACATGCTGGGACAATTGGGCCGTGCCACGGGTGTAGGAGTTTTTCGGGATTAGTACCGATGCCCCGGCGGGGCACCATCAGGGATGAAAATAGGTGGGCGGGTGAGGGCGAAGCAGGTCGGAAGCCAATGGCGTGTGCGAACCCGAGGATTAGTAGGACCCGA
>Ga0070741_10000486_pt1 | contig 145034 bp, 139 predicted proteins | sample Coa_R1_4_FD_66440 | JGI IMG/M metagenome (GOLD analysis project Ga0070741, IMG submission 66440) | Surface soil microbial communities from Centralia Pennsylvania, which are recovering from an underground coalmine fire - Coalmine... | ecosystem: Environmental > Terrestrial > Soil >... | reverse complement strand
GATCTGGAACTTCATCCCGAGGAACGTCCCGCGGATGTTCGTCGCGATGCCGCGGTCGAACTGCTCGGGGTCGATGTCCGCGAGCGGCGCCGGCCGCGGGCCGTCGGTGGCGTTGTTGAAGGCGTAATCCACCCGGCCGAACTCCGCCACCGCTCGGTCGACGAGCTCGCGCGCGGAATCGACGTCGGACACGTCGGTCTGCACCGCCAGCGCGCGCCCGCCGGCTGAGCGGATCGACGCGGCCACGTCCTCGAGCGCCGTCGCGTCGCGCGCAGCGACGACGACCGCCGCCCCGGCGCGCGCAAACGCATGCGCCGTCGCGGCGCCGATGCCCTTGCTCGCTCCGGCCACGATCGCGACCCGGCCGGTCATCCGCTCGTCACTTCCTCTTGATTGCATAGGTCCCCAGTCCCTTTTCCAGCCTTCCGAAGCCACGCCGCGCGAGGCGGCGAAATTCCGCTGCGAGCCCGCTGCCTGCCTTCCCCGCCCTCACCTGTGCGCGCACGTGCTCGACGAGCCCGCGGTGAAGCCCCATCAGCGCGTTCGCGACCACCACCGCCTCGATGTCGTCCTCCCCGGCGCGCGATTCATGCGCGAGGACGGCGGCCAGCCCCCGCGTGTGCCGCGCCACGATCTCGCGCTCGCGAACCTGCAGCGCTGTGCTGCCTGAGATCAGCCTCGACGCCGCCGCGATCGCGCGAATGCGCTGCGGGTCGTCGAGGTTGCGTGCGCTCTCGAGCAGGGCCTCCATGAACGCCGCGCTCGCCGCCTGTCCCATCGGCCGCCTCTCGACCGCCTCGACCAGGTGCGACTCGAACGAATCCAGGCCGCCGAAGAAGAGGTCCTCCTTGGTCGGGAAGTAGCTGAACACCGTCGGCTCGGACACCTCGGCGGCGCGCGCCACCGCCGCAACCGTCACGGCGTCGAACCCGTGCTTCGCGAAGAGGCCGTGCGCGGCCTCGAAGATCTGCGCTCGCAGCCTTTCCTTCTTGCGCTGCCGGAGTCCCGTGTCCATCGCCACGCACGAGATCCTACCACAATTACTTTAGTGACTTAAAGATTTGTGTCGCTAGCCGCCGGTATATTTGCTCGCACGATGATCGCGTCCGACGTCTACGAGGGCTGGCCGCGCGTCCAGGAGCGCCTCGTCGCGAGAATCTCGCAGCTCAGCTCGGACGAGCTCGCTCTCCGCGCCTCGCCGGACGGCTGGCCCGTATGGGCGCTGATCGCCCACCTCGCGGGCGCGCGCGTCTACTGGCTCTGCTCGGTGTGTGGCGAGCCAGGCCTGGAGACGACGCCCTTCGAGGACCCGGCCAACGACGGCTGGGAGGACCACCTCGACGAGCCGCGGAGCGGTGCTGAGCTCCTCATGGCCGTCATGACGTCGGGCGCCATCGTCCGCTCGTGCCTCGAGCGGTGGACGCCAGACATGCTCGCGGTCGCGTTCGAGCGGACCCGCAACGGGCGGGTCGAGCAGCACACCCGCGCGTCGGTCCTCACCCGCATCGTGATGCACGACTCGTTCCACGCCGGCGAGATCTCGCTCCTGCTCGGGACACGCGGCATCCGCTCGCTCGATCCGTGGGAGCCGCTCCCGTAAGCTCGATGCCGTGGACGTAAGCGAGGCGACATTCCAGACGGCGGTCATCGAGCGCTCTCGCGAGGTGCCGGTCGTGGTCGACTTCTGGGCCGCTTGGTGCGGACCGTGTCGCGTCCTCGGGCCAGTGCTCGAGCGCGAGGTCGAACGCCGGAACGGCGCCGTCGAGCTGGCGAAGCTCGACGTCGACGCCAACCCCGGGCTCGCTGAGACGTACGGCATCCAGGGCATTCCCGCGGTCAAGGCCTTCCGCGACGGTCGCGTCGTCGCCGAGTTCGTCGGCGCCCAGCCCGGCGCCATGGTGTCGCGCTTCCTCGACTCCCTGGTTCCCTCGGAGGCCGAGCAGCTCGCCGGCAAGGGGGACGAGGCGTCGCTCCGCAAGGCCCTCGAGCTCGACCCCGGCCGTGCCGACGCCGCGGTTCCCCTGGCCCGCATCCTGCGCGACCGCGGCGAGCTCCAGGAGGCGCTGCGCGTCCTCGAGAACGTCGGCGGCAGCTTCACCGCGGACGGCCTCGCCGCGCGCATCCGGCTCGAGCTGGCCGGCACAGCGGACGTCGCACCCGCGTTCACCGCCCTCGACGAGGGCCGCCAGGATCGCGCCCTCGACGTCCTCATCGGCGCGATCAGGCCCACGCGGCCCGACCGCGACGACATCCGGCGCGTCGTCGTCGGAATCCTGGACGAGCTCGGCGTCGACAACCCGCTGACCGCGACGTCGCGGGCGCGGCTCGCCTCCGCGCTCTACTAGACCGCCGGCTCCGGCGTCCTGAGCGCGAGCATCTCGCTCACCGTCTCCACGAGCTCGGTCATCTCGAACGGCTTCACGAGCGTGCGGTCGGCCGCGGGCGAGGCGGACGTCGTGTCGGTGTAGCCGGACAGCACCAGGACCGGCAGGCCAGCCAGCCGCTCGTCGGCGCGCACCCTGGCGATCAGCGCGGCGCCGTCCATGTCGGGCAGCCGGAGGTCGGTCACCAGCAGGTCGATGCGCAGCGTGCCGAGCACCGTGATCGCGGCGGCGGCGTCCGCGGCCTCGATCACCTCGAAGCTCGCCGTATTAAGCATCGTCGCGATCATCCGGCGCACGTGCACGTCGTCATCGACGACGAGGATCGTCTTGTTCATAAATGGCTCCATCGCGGTCTCAGGAAAATCGGACCGCGTGCATCATCCCCTCTCGACCACACCCGGGCGGGCGCGATCGCCTCAAGGGCGGGACATTACGCCCCGGCGCGGCCTGTGTCAAACCGAGCGGTAGATCGGCGCGGCCGCGTGTTGAACATCAGAGATGGGCGGTGAGCTCGAAGGCAGGGTCGCGATCGTCACGGGTGCGGGGACGGGCATCGGGCACGCGATCGCCGAGCGCTTCGGCCGCGAGGGCGCGATGGTCTGCGTCAACTACTTCGGCGGCGAGGACGCGGCGAAGGAGCTCGCCGAGGAGATCTCCAGGGGCTGCGGCAGGTCGATCGCGGTCCGCGCCGACGTCTCGCACTCGCAGGAGGTCTCGGCGATGGTCGAGCAGGCGACGCGCGAGCTCGGCCCGATCGACATCCTCGTCAACAACGCGGGCATCGAGAAGTACGCGCCCTTCGCCGACCTGAGCGAGGAGGACTGGGACCGCACGATCGACGTCGACCTGAAGGGCGCGTTTCTCTGCGCGCAGGCTTGCAGCCGCGTGATGAAGGGCCGCGGCGGGTCGATCGTGAACATCTCGTCGATCCACGAGGACTTCACGTTCCCCGGCTTCACTCCGTACTGCGTGGCGAAGGGCGGGATGCGCATGCTCATGCGCAACGCGGCGGTCGAGCTTGCGCCGCATCGCATCCGCGTGAACAACATCGCTCCGGGCGCGATCGCCACGCCGATCAATCGCGCGACCCTGGAGGATCCGCAGAAGATGAAGGAGCTCGCGAGCATCATCCCGCTCGGCCGCGTCGGCCGGCCTGAGGACGTCGCCGAGGTCGCGCTGTTCCTCGCCTCCGACCGCGCGAGCTACGTCACCGGCTCGACGTACTACGTCGACGGCGGCATGGTCCGCTACGCGTCGTCCCTGTAGACCTCGATCCCCCATCGCGCCACGTGCGTCTCGCCCGGTCGCAGGACCGTGAGGCCCTCGCCGGTCTGAAACGCGTTCGGCGCCGCGGTCATCGGCTCCACTCCGAGCGACCTGCGCCTCCGCGGCTCGTCCGCCAGCGTGTCGCCCGTGTACGCCATCACGTACGGGTACGCCTCGCCGAGGCGCACGGCGACCGAGCGTGAGCCGTCGGCCGTCGAGAGCCGCACGCGGGCCATGCCGTCCCCTTCGCGCGCGAGGTCGGTGTACGCCGTGTCGATGTGCATGGCGCCGATCGGTCGCGGCTTCGTGAAGTCGTAGCCGGTCCCGTCGACGGGGCTCCGGCCGGTGGGGATCTGGCGCTCGTCGGTCGGCAGCCAGGTGCGTCCGGGCAGCTCGAGCAGGCAGCCGTCGATGCTCGGCGCCCCGACGGTGACGTACGGGTGGAACCCGTTCGCGTACGGCAGGTCGGTGCGCCCGACGTTGCGGCCGCGGATCTCGACGTCGACCGCCGACGGCGACACCCGGTATTCGACCTCCACCTCCAGCGCGAACGGGTAACCGGTTCGCGGCGCCAGCACGATGCCGAGCACCGCGCTCGCGCCGTCGTGTCTGAGGACCGTCCAGCGCTCCCAGCGCGCGAAGCCGTGCAGCGCGTTTCGCTTGCTCGGCTCTGTCCACGGCACACCGTACTGCCGGCCCTCGAACTTGTAGAGGCCCTCAGACAGCCGGTTCGGCCACGGCACGAGCACCTGGCCGTACGCGCCACGCGCGACCTCGTCGCGGCCGTAGCCGTCGAGCACGTGCCAGTCGCCCGCCGTCAGCTCGCGCATGCCTCCGCCCACGGTCACCGCGGTCAGGGTGAGGTCGCCCGCCTTCATCACCACCTGCTCGCCGGAGGCGTCGAGCGGCGCATCGACGAAAGGCATGCGTCCAGTATCGCGCGCACCCGATAAGCTGCCCGCCGTGGGCATCCAGCTACCCCCGGGCGGGCAGGTTTCGGCCGACGGCCGCTGGCAGTGGGACGGCGACAAATGGGTGCCGCGCGCGACCGCGATGGCGCCGATGGTCCCGGCGGTCGCCCCCGCTGCGCTCCCCGCCAACAACGGCACCGCCGTCGCGTCGCTCATCTTCGGGATCGTGTCTTGGTTCGCCTGCCCGATCGCCGGCGGCATCATCGCGGTCGTCCTCGGCCACGCGGCGAGGGCGCAGATCCGCGAGTCGCACCAGGCCGGCGACGGCCTTGCGGTCGCGGGCCTGATCCTCGGCTATGCGCACCTCATCGTGTTCGGGCTTGTCGTCGTGGTCTGGTTCCTGATCCTCGGCGGCATGGCCGCGTTCCTCGCCGTCCTCGGCACGATCCCTGCGGCGTCGCCCTCGCCCTAGACCGTCCCGGCCAGCGCGGCGGCGATCCGCTCTTCGTCCTTATATGTGAGGCGCAGGTCCGCGGCGGCGAGCCAGCCGTCGACCTGGCTGGCCGCGCTCGCCCCGACGATCGCGCCGGTCACGTGGCGCTGCGCGAGCACCCAGGCCACGGCCACCGCGCCCGTCGTTGTCGAATGCTCGCGCGCGATCGGCACGAGGGCGTCGCGGAGCGCGAGGTTGCGCTCCAGCCGCGGGCTCGTGAACTCCGGGTGCGTCCGCCGCCAGTCGTCATGGTCGAGCTCGGCGATTCTCTCGGGCGTGAACGAGTCGGTCAGGAGCCCGACCTGCATCGGGCTGTACGCCAGCACGCCGATGGCGCGCTCGCCGCAGCAATCGAGCAGGCCCGAGGTCAGCGCGTCGCGGACGATGAGCGAGACCGGTGTCTGGAGCGTCGCGACGTGACCGACCGCTTCGCACCGCTCGAGCAACGCGGCGTCGAAGTTGCAGACGCCAACCGCGCGTGCCAGGCCATCCTCGACCAGCCGCAGCATCGCGCCCCACGACTCCTCGATCGGCATGCCGTTGACGTCGCCCGGCCAGTGGATCTGCAGCAGGTCGATGGCGTCGATGCCGAGCCGGCGCAGCGACGCCTCGCAGAACGCGCGCAGCGATGCCGGCCGCAGGTCCGAGAACGGCTTTGAGTCGGGCCCGTCCCACCACCGTCCGCACTTCGTGAAGACGCGAGGGCGCGAGGCGCCGAGCTCGCGGCACAGCCGGCCGACGAGCTCCTCGCTGTGCCCGCGCCCATACGTCGGCGCGGTGTCGATCCATGTGACGCCGCCGTCGACGGCGCTCCGCATCGCGGCGAGCGACTCCGCGTCTCTCGCCGGCGTGCCGGTGTACTCCCAGCCCGCGCCGCCCACGGCCCAGGCGCCGAAGCCGAGCCGGCTGATCGGAAACACGCGACGACGCTACATCAGCGGATGAAGACGAACTCGAAGCCCTGGAAGGCCGCGAACGCCGCGAGGCCCGCGACGGCGGCCCGCCACGTGCGCAGGCGCGTCGCGGACGCGACGGCGACCGGGTACGCGACGACAAAGAGCACCAGGTACGCCACGAGGGTCGCCCACGTGAACACGAACCAGCCTCCGGACGCGGAAGCGATCGACGCCTCCCATGCCTGCTCCGAGATCACGCCCGTGGCGCGCAGCGGCGACGTGATGAGGTCGGGAACGAGGGTGCCGAGCGTGCCGATTCCGGTCGCGAACGCCATTGCCCGGAGGAGCCGGTCGAAATCCGCGCGCGCGCCGAAGGCATGCGCCACGCCATAGGCGACGCCGGACCCGATGAACCAGGCGGCGATGATCACCGGCGCGTAGAACAGAGCGCCCCATGCGAAGTAGTCGGCGTCCGCGATGCGAAGGAAGGGCTCGGGCATCGGCATCGCGCCAGCGAACGCGAGCTCGAGCGCTACGACCGAGTAGCCGGCGGCCGCGATGCCGAGCATCGGATAGGCCAGCCGGGCGACGGCGGCGTGGCGTCGGGCGGCTACAGCCATCTGAGCCACACCGCGGCCGCGTATGACCTCCACGCGGCGCCGAACTCGGTCGCCAGCGCCTGCTCCTCGAGCGGCCCGTACATCCGAACGAACCCGTACATGACCAGGCCGAGCGGCACGCCGAGCCACGAGTCGAAAAGCAGGCCGGTGGCGGGCAGGACCAGCAGCGCGACGGCTGTGTACAGCGGGTGCTTGACCACGCGGAACGGACCGGTCGTGATGAGCCTGTGGCGCGGCACGTACGCCAGGATCAGCGCCGCCGACCACGCCCAGACGACGAGCCCCACGCCGAGCACGGCCGTGGATGCGAACCAGAGCCACTCCGGAGGACCGCCGACCGAGAACCACGCCGGCTCGGCGATGTTGACGACCACCGCGGCGAGCACGAACGGCAGAGTCGACAGCGCGATCCGGTCGCCGCTCCCGACGAGCAACGCAATCTCATCAAGCCGCCGCCTTCGCGGCCTTGAAGCAATCATTCGATGCGCCACCTCCACGTCGAACGCTGCGCCGCCGCCCGCGAGTGGTCGAGTGGCTTCCGCCCGGCGCCGCGGGGGCCGATCGGACGTACCGCCCTAGACTTCATCCCCGTGCGAGTGGTCGTCACCGGCGGGGCCGGCTTCATCGGGTCGCACATCGTCGACGCGCTGGTCGCGCGTGGCGACGAGGTCGCCGTCATCGACGACATGTCTGGCGGGCGCGAGGAGAACGTCAACCCCGGCGCCACCCTTCACCGCCTCGATATCGTCGACCCCGCCGCGGCGGACCTGATCCGCTCGTTCAAGCCCGCGGCCGTCTTCCACGAGGCCGCGCAGATGAGCGTCGCCCGCTCGGTGCGCGAGCCGATCTTCGACGCGAAGGTGAACGTGCTCGGCGGCCTGAACGTCGTCGAGGCGGCTGCCGACGCCGGCGCCCGCTTCGTGTTCGCTTCGACCGGCGGCGCCATGTACGGGGACGTCGACATCCTGCCCACGCCCGAGACGTGCCGGCCGTGGCCGGTGTCGCCCTACGGCGTCGCCAAGCTCGCGCTCGAGCACTACCTGCACAGCTTTCACGTGCAGGGTCGGATCGACTACATATCGCTCCGCTACGCCAACGTGTACGGCCCGCGGCAGAATCCCCACGGCGAGGCCGGCGTGGTCGCGATCTTCGCCCTGGCGATGCTCGAAGGCAGGACCCCGGTGATCAACGGGGACGGCCGCCAGACGCGCGACTACATCGACGTCTCGGACGTCGTCGCGGCGAACCTTGCCGCGCTCGACTCGAAGGAGCGCGAGGGCGTCTTCAACATCGGGACCGGCCGGCAGGCCGACGTGCTCACGGTCTTCGACGTGCTGCGGCGCAGCCTCGGCTCGAAGGCCGAGGCCGAGCACGGCCCGGCAAGGCCGGAACAGCGAACGTCGGCGCTCGACTCGACGCTCGCGGCGGAAAAGCTCGGCTGGAGCGCGCGCGTGGACCTGGAGACCGGGCTCGCGGCCACCGCGACCTGGTTTCGAGACCACCGCTGAGGGGGCGCATGCCAGTCCGTCTTGCCTACAAGTGGCAGGCAGCGATCTGCGTCGTCATCGGCATGTTCATGGCCGTGCTCGACAACACCATCGTCAACGTCGCGCTGCCGCGCATGCAGCACGCGTTCAATACCGACTGGCAGAGCGTCGTGTGGGTGGCGAGCGCCTACTTCCTTTCGTCGGCGGCGGTCATCCCGATCACCGGCTACCTCGGCGACCGCCTCGGATCGAAAGGCGTCTGGCTCGCCTCTCTCGCGTTCTTCACCGGCGCCTCCGCCCTGTGCGCGCTCGCACCGACCGTCGGCTGGCTGATCACCTTCCGGGTCATCCAGGGCATCGGCGCCGGCGCGCTCTTTCCGCTCGCGCTGGCGATCGCGTATCGCGAGTTCCCGCCCAACGAGCGCGGGCCCGCGGCAGCCGTCGTCGGCGTGCCGCTGCTCCTCGCGCCGACGTTCGGACCGACCATCGGCGGCTACCTCACGACGACGTTCGACTGGCAGGCGATCTTCCTCGTGAACGTGCCGTTCGGCCTCATCGCCCTGTTCCTCGCCTGGCGCATCCTGCGGCCGGACGCGCCCGAGATCGCGGCCCAGGGTCGCGGCTTCGACCTGGTCGGGCTGCTCCTCGCGATGGGCGGCACGCTCGCGCTCGTCTACGCGATCGATCGCGCGGGCACGCACGGCTTCTCCGACTCGGTCGTCGTCGGCCTGGCGGTCACGGGCGTTCTGCTCCTCGCAGGCTTCGCGGTCTACGAGCTGCGCTCGCGCGACCCCGTAATGGACGTGAGGCTCTTCACCAGCCCGACGTTCACGGTTTCGAACGTCGTCAGCTGGGTCATCGGGGCGGTCGGTCTCGGCAGTCTGTTCCTGATCCCGCTCTATTTCGAGAACGTCCTGAACAAGAGCCCGCTCGACACCGGCGTGATCCTGATCCCGATGGGCATGGCCGCCGCCGTGGCGGTCGCGATCACCGGCCGGCTCTACAACCGCGTCGGTCCGCGGCTGCTCACGATGATGGGGCTGGCGCTGCTCGCCATCGGCTCGATCGGCTTCGTGAACGCGGGTCCTAACACCGATCCGTGGTCGCTGACGCCGTGGCTGATCCTGCGCGGCGCGGGGTTCGGCATGGCGGGCATCCCGATCCAGAACCTGGCCCTGTCGGTGGTCAGCAACGTGGCGATGGCGCGCGCATCGTCGCTGTTCAACGTGACGCGGCAGATCTTCGCGGCGGTCGGCGTGGCCGGCCTGTCGAGCTACCTCACGAACCGCGCGACATCGATTGCTTCGCACCTGAGGATTGACACGCGGGACGGGACCGGGCCGATCGGCGCGTGCGTGCAGGCGACGCCGCACGACGTCGCGCTCGTACGAGGGTGCATCGCGCGAATCGTCACCGCCGAAGCTCTGAACGACGCGTTCGCCCTCGTCGTCGCGCTGACCTTCCTGACCATCCTCGTGGCGCTCCTGCTGGGCCGCGACCCGGCGGTTCGCGCCGCTGCGAAGGCCGAGGACGACGCCCGGCGTGAGCACGCGGTCATGGAGGCTTAGCCGAGACGGCCTCGCTCCGCCGTTCGCTGCCCGCAGGCGTCTGGTTGATGGCGCTCGGCGTGCTCGCGCTCCACCTCGCGACGAACGCGCAGTACGACTTTCACCGCGACTCCCTCTACTACATGGACAGCGCGCGACACCCCGCGTGGGGCTACGTCGACTACCCGCCGGTGACACCGACCATCGCGCGGCTGAGCCTGTGGCTGTTCGGGCCCTCGGTGTGGGGCCTGCGCCTCTGGCCGTCGCTGGTCGGCGCGATCCTCGTCGTGCTCTCGGCCGTCATCGCGCGCGAGCTGGGAGGCGGGCGGGGTGCGGTGATCCTCGCCGGCGTCGCCGCTGCGACAAGCCTCGTCCTATTGGGCGCGAACTGGCTGTTCCAGACCGTGTCGTTCGACCAGCTGGCCTGGGTCGCCGCGCTGCTGATCTTCGTCCGCCTCGTCCGCACGCACGACAGGCGCCTGTGGATCCCGCTCGGCGTCGTGCTCGGGGCCGGCCTCGAGACGAAGTACACGATCGTCGCCCTGATCCTCGGGCTCATCGCGGGCGTGCTGCTCACCCCACTGCGCAGCGACTTGCTCACGCCGTGGCCGTGGTTCGCCGCAGCGCTGGCGCTTGCGATATTCGCACCCAACCTCGTCTGGCAGGTGCAGAACGGCTGGCCATCGGTCGAGTACACGTTCAATCACAAGTCGTCGCAATCCGGCGATTTCTCTCCGCTCACATTCCTCGCCGACCAGCTGGCGCTCATCGGCCCGGTGGCGATCCCAATCTGGGTCGCCGGCCTCTACTGGCTGCTTCGCACCGGCGAGAGGCGTGCGCTCGGGATCGCCGCAGCCGTGCCCTTCGTCATCTATCTCTTCGCCGGCAAGAGCTACTACGTCGGCCCGCTCCATCCGTTCCTGCTCGCGGCGGGCGCGTGCTGGCTGGAGCAGTGGACGGCGCGGCGGCGCGCGTGGCTGCTACCGGCGGCCGAGATCGGTCTGATGGTGCAGGCGCTCGTGTTCATGCCGCTCGTGCTGCCTCTCCTGCCGGAGTCCGTGATGGCGCAGTCGCCCCTGCCGGGGATTCGCAAGGACTTCGCCGACACCGTCGGATGGCACGACCTCGTGAAACAGGTGGCGGGCGATTACGACGCGCTGCCGCCCGCCGAACGCGCCGGCGCGATCATCCTCACCGACAACTACGGCGAGGCCGGCGCGATCGACACGTATGGCGGCGCCGCCGGCCTGCCGCACGCCTACAGCTACGAGCTGACCTACTGGTACTGGAAGCCGCCGTCTCTCAGCGGTGACGTCATCGCCGTGGGCATCGACCGCACCTACCTGGCGACGTTCTTCGACACCTGCATCGACGAAGGGACGATCAGCAACGAGTACGGGCTGGACAACGAGGAGAACGGCAAGCCGATCAGCGTGTGCCACGGGCTGAAGATGTCGTTCGACGCGGCGTGGTCGCGGATGAAGGCGTTCCAGTGATCTTCGCCGCGACCAGGCCCGCGTTCACGTCGAATCGAACCGACACCGTGCTGCTCGCGGCGACGGCGGTCGTCTGGGCAGCGCTCGAGCTCCGGCAGGGTTTGAACCGCCGGGCGGGGGCGCAGAACCAGGACCGCGGCAGCCTCAACGTGGTCCGAGCGGTCAGCTTCGCCGCCGCCGTCGTTGCGGCGATGGCCCTCGGCGTTGACACCGCGCGTTTTCCGGTCACGCCGCCGGTCTTCGGGGTGGCGCTGGCGCTCATGTGGGCGGGGATCGCACTCCGGCAGTGGTGCTTCATCACTCTCGGGCGCTACTTCACGTTCACCGTGAAGACCAGCCCCGACCAGCGAGTCGTGACCGCGGGACCGTACCGCGTGCTGCGCCATCCGAGCTACAGCGCGATCCTCCTCATCCTGACCGGCCTCGGGATCACGTATGGAAACTGGCTCAGCCTTGCGGCGATCGTCACGATCTCCGCCGCCGGGTTGATCTATCGGATCCACGTCGAGGAGGCCGCGCTGTCCCAGGCGCTCGGCGCCGAGTACACCGATTTCGTGCGCACCCGGAAACGCCTCATCCCTTTTGTGTGGTGACGGCGTGAGGTTGACCGCGGTCATGTTCGACCTGGACGGGGTCCTCATCGACTCCGAGCCCGTGTGGGAGCGCATCCGGCGCGACTTCGCCGAGCGGCGCGGGGGCGAATGGAGCGGCGAGATCCAGCAGCGGATGATGGGCGCCCGCACGGCCGACTGGGCCGGCGCGCTCAGCGAGCTGGTCGGCGGAGCTGTGTCCCCGGAATCGGCTGCTGAGATGGTGATCGCAGAGCTGGCGCAGGCGTATCGCGCCGAGCCCCCACTGATCCCCGGCGCGGTCGAGTCGGTGCGCGGTCTGTCAGCCGAGTTCCGGCTCGGCCTCGTGTCCGGCTCGCCGCAGGTGCTCATCGACCTGCTGCTGGACGTGCTCGGCCTGACCGAATGCTTCGAGATCGCCATGTCCGCCGACGACGTATCGCACGGCAAGCCCCACCCGGAGCCATACCTCGAGCTCGCGCGGCGGCTGGGCGTGCGGCCGGACGAGTGCGCGGTCGTCGAGGACTCGGGCAACGGCATCCGCTCCGGCCACGCCGCGGGCGCGCACGTGATCGCGATCCCGCGCGGCGCCCATCAGCCCGACGCCGCGACGCTCGCGCTCGCCGAGCTCCTGCTCAGAGACATCGGCGAGCTGACTCCGAACGTCGTGCACGGCCTGGACCGCTGACCCGGCATGTCGGACGAGAGACCAGCATCGCGCCCGGTGGGCCGGCGGATGCTCGTCGCGATCGCGCTCGGCGTGATCCTCAACCCGCTGAACTCGTCGATGATCGCCGTCGCGCTCGTCGCGGTCCACGACGACTTTCACGTGAGCATCGGCACGTCGACGTGGCTCGTCTCGGCGTTCTACCTCGTCGGCGCCGTCGGCCAACCGTTGATGGGCCGCCTCGCGGACCTGCTCGGCGGCCGCCGCGTCTTCATCAGCGGCATCGCGCTGGCCGCCGTCGTGTGCGCCCTCGCGCCGCTGTCCCCGTCGTTCGGCTGGCTGGTGGCCGCGCGGGCGGTGCAGGCGCTCGCGACGTCGACCGCGTTTCCAGCGGGGCTCGGCCTGATCCGCGCGGCGAGCGGCCACCGCGTGCCCGCGTCGGCACTCGCCCTGCTGAGCGTCGCGGCGTCGACCAGCGCTGCGCTCGGGCCGACGATCGGCGGCCTGCTGCTCGCCACGTGGGGATGGCAGGCGATCTTCCTGATCAACGTGCCGGTCACCCTGACCTGCATCGCGCTCGCCCTGCGCTGGGTGCCGGCGCCTCCGCCCGCGGACACGGCGGGTGGGGGCTGGGCCGGCATCGACGCGCCGGGCGTGATCCTGTTCGCGGCGACCCTGACGCCGATCCTCGGCGCGCTGCTCGAGGCGGGGACCACCCTCGGATGGATCCTCGTCGCCGTCGTGCCAGTCGCGGCGGTGCTGCTAGCGGTGCGCGAGCTGCGCTACCCGTCGCCGTTCTTCGACATCCGCCTGATCATGCGGCACCCGGCGATCATCTCGGTCTTCCTCCAGTTCGCCGCGACGACCTTTCTTTTCTATTCGTTCTTCTTCGGGCTGCCGATCTGGCTCGAGCAGGTCGCCGGCTACGACCCCCGCGCCGCGGGGCTCCTGATCCTGCCACTGACCGGCATCGCGATCGTGGTCACGCCGATCGCCTCGCGGCTGGTCGAGCGCCTGGGCACGCGCGTGCCTCTTGTGATCGGGTCGGTGTTCATGCTCGCGGGCTCGCTGCTGATGCTCACGCTCACGCCCGGCGCGGGCATCTGGCTCGTCCTGCTCAGCTGCTTTGTGCTCGGCGTGCCGAACGCGTTCAACAACCTCGGCCTGCAGGCGGCGCTGTACGGCGTCACCCCGCCCGAGCGAATCTCGTGGGCGGCCGGGCAGTTTCAGACGTTCCGCTACGTGGGCGCGACCCTTGCCGGCGCGGTGCTCGGGTCGGTGTTCCGCGGCGGCGCGACCACGTCGGGCCTGCACGGAATCGCGGCGGTTCTCGCGCTCGTCGCCGCGGCGCTCATCGTCGCGAGCGCGCTTCGCGAGCGGCGCCGCGACGCCCCGGTGGTCGCAACGTGAGCGGCCGGTACGGATTGATGTGGTCGGGCGGAAAGGACAGCGCGCTGGCGCTGCAGCGCGCGCGTCAGCACGGCCTCGACGTCACGCGGCTGATCAGCTTCTTCGACTCCGCCACCGGTCGCGTGCGCTTCCACGCGACGCGCGTCGAGATGCTGGAGGCGCAGGCGCGCGCCGCAGGTGTCGAGCTCCGAGCGATCGGGACGCCATGGCCGGACATGGAGGCGCGTCTCACCGAGGAGCTCGCGTCGCTCGCGCGCGAGGGTTTCGCCGGCGTGGTGCTCGGCGACATCCACCTCGCCGACGTTCGCGAGTGGTACGAGAGCCGTGTACGCGTGGCCGGTCTCGAGCACGTCGAGCCGCTCTGGGGCGAGCCGCCTCTCGAGCTGCTGCGCGAGTTCGTCTCGACAGGCGGTCGCGCCGTGATCACGTGCGTGGACCTGTCGCGCCTCGACCGCTCGTGGCTGGGGCGCGTGATCGACGAGGCGTTGGTCGATGAGATCGTGGAGACCGGCGTCGATCCGTGCGGCGAGAACGGCGAGTATCACTCGTTCGCGTTCGCGGGGCCGGCGTTCGCGCAGCCCGTCGCGTGGCGCATGGGAGACGAGCGCGACGACGGTGCGCGATTCGCGCAGGTCGACGTCCTGTTCGACGCCGACCCGCAGGGCCACTTCCGCGCCGACGTCGAGCTGTCGAAGCGCGTCGATCCGCGGCCGACGTTCGAGAACCTCGCGCGCTCGACGGGCCTCGCGTACGACGACGTCGTGCACCACGCTCTAGCCCGCTACGCGGGCTCCGGTGCCGAGGCGCTGCTCGCCGTCGAGCCGCACGCGCTCCGCCGCCTGATCGAGGCGCGGAAGGCCGAGGACTGGGCGACCGTGGCCGGAATCATCGACTGGCTCGAGGCCGGTCTGAACGGCGAGTGATCGAAGCGCTACGCTGAACCGCCGTGCAGGTTGAGTACCGCCGCGGCGACGGCGTGGAGAAGGTGACCGGTCAGGCGCGCTACGCCGCGGACCTCGCGCTGCCCGGGCTGCTCGAGGGCCGGCTGCTCCTCGCGGGCCGGCCGCACGCGCGCATCCGCAGCATCGACGCCTCGCGCGCCGAGGCGCTGCCCGGCGTGCACGCGGTCGTCACCCACCGCGACGTGCCCGACCGCCGCTATGGCAGCGCGGTGAAGGACCGCTACCTCTTCGCGAAGGAGGTCGTGCTCTTCGAGGGCGACGTCGTCGCCGCGGTCGCGGCTCGCGACGCCGAGACGGCCGCCGCGGCCCTGAAGCTCATCGACGTCGACTACGAGGATCTGCCGCCGGTCACCGACGGCGAGGCCGCGCTGGAGAAGGACAGCCCGCTCGTCCACCCGGGGTGGGAGTCGTACGCGCTCGGCTACGACGGCATCATCCGCGACCGCAACGACTGCGCCTACGTGAACATCGTGAAGGGCGACGTCGACGCCGGCTTCGCCGAGGCTGACGAGATCGTCGAGGAGCGCTTCGTCTGCGACCAGTCGCACCCGGTGCCGATCGAGCCGCACGCGGTCGTCGCGCAGTGGAACGGCGAGCGGGTGACGATCTGGACGACGACTCAGGTGCCGTTCAACGCACGTGCCGGGGTTGCCGAGACGCTCGAGCTGCCGGAGAGCAGCGTGCGCGTGATCGTGCCGCACCTCGGAGGCGGCTTCGGCGGGAAGTGCGAGTTCCACTTCGAGGCGCACGTCGCCGCGCTGGCGCGGAAGGCCGGCCGGCCGGTGCGCCTGGTCTTCAGCCGGCACGACGAGTTTGTCGCGCCGGACAAGGTGAACCACCCGATGGTCATCGAGCTGAAGACCGCGATCAGACGCGACGGCACGATGACCGCGCGGACCGCGCGGGTCGTGATGGACACCGGCGCGTACGCGTCGGATGCACCGAGCATCGCGGAGATCGCGACCATGATGGCCGCGGGGCCGTACCGCATCCCCCACCTCAAGGTCGAGGCGCACACGATGTACACGCACAAGACGCCCGCGGGCTCGGTGCGAGCGCCTTCGGGCCCGCAGATCGCCTGGGCCGTCGAGCAGCACACCGACGAGGTCGGGCGGCGCGTCGGGCTGGACGGCTACGAGGTTCGCAAGCGCAACCTCCTCGCCGCGGGCGATGAGGGCCCGACCGGCCAGCGCATGACCGCGATCGGCGCGCTCGAGTGCCTGGACAAGGCGCGCGAGATGCTCGGCTCGTCGAAGAACGAGGGCGAGGGGCTCGGCCTCGCGTGCGGCTGGTGGTTCAGCTTCGCATCGCCGTCATCGGTTGAGCTGAAGCTCAACACCGACGGCTCCGCGACGATCATCACCGGCGCGCAGGAGAACGGGTCGGGCGCAGTGATGGGCCTCGCCCTCATCGCCTCCGAGGAGATCGGCGTCGACCCGGCGCGCGTGTCGATCGTCTACCAGGACACCGACGCGGGCACGTGGGACATGGGCAGCTCGGGCAGCCAGACGACGTTCAACAACGGCCGCGCGCTGATCTCCGCCGCGGGCGAGCTCCGCAAGCGGCTGTTCGAGATCGCGTCTGCCAAGCTCGAAGCCTCGACGCACGACCTCGAGATCGCGGACGGCGCCGTGCGCGTGCGCGGCACGCCGACGCGCGACGTCTCCATCGCCGACCTCGCGTCCGCCGCCTTCGGCGACGGCGAGCTCCTCGTTTCGCGCGCGTCCGCGACCACGATCCCGATGCCCGACAACTTCGGCGCGACCTGCGCGGGGCGCGTCGTCTTTCCGGCCTTCGTGGACCCCACCTTCGTCTGCCAGGGCGCGCGTGTCGCAGTGGACGCGAAGACCGGCGTCGTGCAGGTGAAGCAGATCGCGGCCGCCCATGACTTCGGTCGCGTGCTGAACGCCGCCGGCGCGCGCGGCCAGGTCGAGGGCGGGATCGTGCAGAGCATCGGCTTCGGCCTGACGGAGGGCACGCAGTACTCGGGAGGGAAGCAGCTCAACCCGCACCTGCTCGACTACAAGCTGCCGACCGCGGCCGACGCGCCGGAGATCAACATCGAGTTTCTCGACGTCGACGGCTCCAACGGGCCGCGCGGCGGCAAGGGAGTCGGCGAGCCGCCGATCATCGTCGCCGCCGCGGCGGTTGGGAACGCGATCACCGACGCGACCGGCGCGCACGTGCGCCACCTGCCGATGACCCCGCCCCGCGTGTGGCAGGCGCTCCGCGAGCGATGAGCGTCGAGTATTTCGAGGCGGCGGACCTCAAGCAGGCGCGCGACTACCTCGGCCGCAACCCGAAGGCCGCGGTGCTCGCCGGCGGAACCGACCTCGTGGTCGGCACGCGCAGCGGCAAGCGATCGCTGCCCGACGCGATCGTCGCGATCCACCGGCTGTCGGAGCTGCGCGGCATCGAGGAGCAGCGGCGCGGCGCGCTGCGTCTCGGCGCGCTGACGTCGCACGCGGACATCGAGTCGTCGGAGGTCGTCGTCCGCAGCTGGACGGCGCTGTCCGACGCGTCAGCCCTCGTCGGCTCGCCCGCGACGCGGCACCTCGGGACCATCGGCGGCAACGTGTGCAACGCCTCGCCCGCGATGGAGGTCGGCAGCCCGCTGCTCGTCTTCGACGCGCGCGTCGAGCTCACCTCGAAGCGGCGCAAGCGGACGCTTCCGTTCTCGGAGTTCGTGACCGGCCCGGGCCGCACCGCCGCGGAGGCCGGCGAGATGGTCACCGCGGTCCTGCTCCCCGCACTGAACCGTCGCCCGCCGGTCGGAAGCGCCTACCTGCGCCTCGAGTACCGCCAGGCGATGGAGATCGCGGTCGTCGGCGCCGCGGCGGCGCTCGCGGTCGACGGTCGCGGGAAGTGCAAGTGGGCGCGGATCGCGATCACCGCGGTGGCGCCGACGTGCCTTCGGGCCAGCGCTGCCGAGGACATGCTCGCGGGGCACAAGCTGACGGCGGACGTCATCGACGAGGCGGCGCGCGCGGCGGCCGCGGTCGCAAAGCCGATCGACGACGTGCGCGCGAGCGCGGAATACCGCCGCGAGATGGTGACCGTCATCGTGTCGCGCGCGATCGCGCGCGCGGCCGCACGCGCGCAGGCAGGTTCACGATGAAGCGCGAACTCTCGCTTCTCGTGAACGGCGTCACCTACCAGGTGGACGTCGAGCCGCATCGCAACCTCCTCTCGGTGATCCGCAACGAGGTCGGGCTCACGGGCGCCAAGGAAGGCTGCGATGACTCCGAGTGCGGCGCGTGCATGGTGCTGCTCGACGGCAGGCCCGCGAACTCGTGCTCCGTCCTCGCCATGCAGGCCGCGGGCCGCCGCATCGAGACGGTCGAGGGGCTCGCCACCGGCGGCAAGCTGCACCCGCTGCAGACGGCGTTCATCGAGGAGGGCGGCGTCCAGTGCGGCTTCTGCACGCCGGGAATGCTGATGAGCGCCAAGGCGCTTCTCGACTCGAACCCGCATCCGACCGACGCCGAGATCCGGCGTTACCTCAGCGGCAACCTGTGCCGCTGCACGGGCTATTCGGGCATCGTCCGCGCGGTGCAGAAGGCGGCCGCCGCCCGGTAGACCCGACGTCCGGGGCGTTTCCCGACTGGTGGGCGCGCAAGCGCCCGCCGCCAACACAAGATGGCCTCCGTAAGGGGGTATCGGGCCGGAGCTCGGCCGCTACGAGGCCTCCGCCTTCGCGGCGAGGTTGCTCAGCAGCGTCCCGAACTCCTTCGACACCTGGGGGCCGAGCATCCCGCCGAGGATCGGCCCGAGGGGTCCCTTGACCTCGACCCACTGACCGATCCTGCTGCCCGAGCCTGAGGGCTCGATGCGGCAGTTGAACCGGAACATGGTCCCGGGCACCACGCGCGTCTCGAGCGCGAACGAGCGCCCGGGCACCACGTCGACCAGGGTCATCTTGTGATGCTGCCCTGCCGGCGTGTTCATGACGCCGGTCGTTCCGGACGCAAACCCGCCGTTCCAGTCCATCGACGTCACGTTCGGGTTCCACTGCCCCCACGTGGACATGTCGGACCAGATCTTCCAGACCCTGTCCGCCGGCGCCTTCGATTCCACCGCCGTTCCGTATTCAGCCATCACTCGACTCCCATCGCGTAATCCGGACGTTCTCCCCTCCGACGAACGCAAACCGCGAAAATCGACAAATCATGGACCGAGTCGGCCTCCTGCTGCCTTCGCGCGAAGCGCTCCTGTGGCGGGGCGGCGACTTCCGGTTCCTCATCGACGCCGCCGTCAGGGCCGAGAAGGCCGGCTACGACTCGGTCTGGGTGGGCGATTCGCTCCTGGCGCGCCCGCGCGGCGAGCCGATCAGCCTGCTGTCCGCGATCGCGGGCGCCACGTCGAAGATCACCGTCGGCACGGCGGTCCTGCTCCCGCTTCTCCGCCAGCCGCTACTGCTCGCGCACCAGCTCGCCACGCTGGACCGGCTCGCCGAAGGCCGCCTGGTCATCACCGCGGGGCCGGGCAACGAGCTGCCGGGCACGCACGCCGAGCTGAAGGCGGTCGGCGTCCGCAGCGACCACCGCGTCGGCGACATGCTCGCGCGGCTGGAGCAGATTCGGAAGATCTGGCGGGGCGAGGACGAGGTGCAGCTCGAGCCGCGACCCGTGCGGCCCGAGGGCCCGCCGATCTGGCTCGCCGCACACGGACCGCGAATGCTCCGCGCGACCGGCGAGTCGTACGACGGCTGGATGCCGCTGCCGGCGACGCCGGAGCTCTACGCGAGCTGGCTCGAGGTCGTGCGCCAGGCCGCCGAGCGCGCCGGTCGCGATCCGGGCGCGGTCGAGGCTTCCGTATATCTAACGGTCGCGGTTGCGGACAGCGAATCGGACGCCGCGGCCGAGCTCGACGCGTACATCCGCGCGTACTACGGCGTGCCGGCGGAGGTCATGGCGCGCGGAATGGCGCTTCATGCTGGAACGCCGGAGCAGGCCCGAGAGTGGTTCGGTGCGTACCGGCGGGCGGGGGCCGAGCACCTGGTGCTCCGGCTCGCCCGCCCGCGCCTCGACGACTTCGACGCCGCGCTCACCGACCTCCTGGCCGCTGCTCGCTGAACGAGCGGCCGCGCAGCACTGACGCGGCGAGCAGCGCGAATCCGAAGACCACGAGGAAGACGGGCACCACGATTCCGAAGGCCGGCGCCAGCACGACGCCGCTGACGTGCATCACGCCTTCGAAGAACATGCCGAAGATCACCGCCATCGTGATCCCGATCGCGAACATGCGAAGACCGCGCTCCACGTGCCGCCGGTCGTGGCGTTCCGCGCCGATGATCGCGACCCCCAGGCCGATGGCGCCCGGGAAGATCAGCGCCCACGCGTAGCTCCACGCGGCCCAGACGCCGAAGGCGTTCTGCACCGCGAGGACCAGCCCCGTGACGAGCACGATCGAGCCGATGATCGCGAACACGCCGAGCGAGCGGCCCGCCAGCGAGACGAGGATCAGCGCGAGGCCGGGGACGATCACGAACAGCGGCCACTGCGCCGCCGCCATGTCGGCCAGCCCGAGCTGATACAGAAGGAAGAGCATCCCGGCGAAGACCAAGAGCGCGCCCAGCACAACGCCGGAGCTGTCCCGAGCGCCTGACTGCATGTGGTTTTCCATCACGGCCTGACCGTATTCGACGGGCGGCGCGGAGACGACGGCGTTCCAGCCCCCGACCCGCGGGCCGATCAGCCCGTTCGCGCGGCCATCTCGCTTTCCGTCGGAGGGTCGGCGCCGCGCCGGGTGCACGTGATCGCCGCCGCGAGGCAGGCGTACTCGAGCGCGCTAGCCAGCTCGGCGCGATCGAGATCCAGGTCTGGAGTCGCTCGGTCATGGTGGAACAGCCACGCGAGGAGCGCCGCGCCGAAGGCGTCGCCCGCGCCGATCGTGTCGACCACGTCGACGTTGACTGCGGGCACGTCGACCCGGTGGCCTTCGTGGACGGCGAATGCGCCACGCTGCCCGCGCGTGACCACCAGGAGTCGGGCCTGAGGCGGGGCGCCCAGCCATGCGATGTCCTCCTCGCTGGCCTTGACGATCGTGCTCATGGCGATCGCACGGCGAAGGTTCTCGCGGTAAACCGTGTCCGGGGCCGCGCCCGGCCGGACGTTCGGGTCGAGCATCACCACCCGGCGGGCACGTTCCCGGGCGACGAGGTCCAGCAGCGTCGATGCGATCGGTTCGAGCGCGAGGCCGAGGGTGCCGATGTGCAGCGCGGTCACGCCGGCCGGCAGGCGATGCGGCACCAGATCGGCGGTCAGCGCGGGCGCCGACGTGCCCTCGACCTCGAACTCGTAGCCGGCGCCGCCGCTCGCGTCGACGTGCGCGATCGCGCGGGTCGTCGGCTCGTGTCCGACGGAGACGAGGTCGAGCGCGACGCCGTCGGCGCGGAGCGCCTCGAGCAGGGTGCGCCCGTGGGCGTCGCCGGACAGGTGGCCGAGGAACGCGACCGGCACGCCGAGCCGCGCGAGCGCCCGCGCGGTGTTGAAAGGGCCGCCGCCGGGCGTGGCGCGCCCGCCGACGACGTCAATGAGCGCCTCGCCGCAGACGACGACCGCTTAGGGCTCTTCCTTGTACTGGCGAGCCCCGGTCTCGGGGTCCTCGTAGACCCGCGTGAGCTTGCCTGACGTCGGGTCCTTGAACACCTCGCCGGTCGGCTTGAAGAGCCCCTCCTTGTGACCGCGGTAGCGCCGGTCCCAGACGAAATAGCCCACGACCGCGAAGATCGCGACCACGGCGAAGAGGATCAGCTGCCCGGTCATTGCGAGACCGGCTCGATCACGGCGGCCGTGCCGTAGGCGACGACCTCCGTCATCGTCTGGCCCAGCTCGGAGGAGTCGAAGCGCATCATCACCACGGCGTTGGCGCCCATCGCCCGCGCGTTCTGGATCATGCGGTCGACCGCGTGACGGCGGGTGTCCTCGACCAGGCGCGTGTACTCGACGATCTCGCCGCCACCCAGCGAGCGGAGGCCCGCCATGATGTTGCCGCCGAGGCCGCGGCTGCGGACCACGACCCCGAAAACCTGCCCGAGCGCCCGCTTCACCTCGTAACCCGCGGGCCGCTCCGTCGTGGTCACCAGAACGGCGGCAACCTGCTGCGCCACGGCGTAAGCATGATCCACCGAGGGGCCGGCTGAGCGCGGACTTTGACTTACGTCCCGTCAGCTTCTAGGATCGGTCAGCTTAAGTCCGCGGAGAGGGTCGGGTTCAACACGAGGAGGAAAGGGTGCTCAGACGCAGGTTCTATACGGTTCTCACCTCGCTCGCCGTCGTGGCGGGCATGGCGGTCGCGGTGCCGCCGGCCAGCGCGTCGACCACCGCCGGGCTCAGCCGGCAGATCAGCTCGTCAGGCGTCACGTCGTACTCGCCGGCCGCTCCGGCGGCTGACGCGCTCGTGCAGCCGAACGAGCTCGGGCCGGCCGAGAGCGACACGGTCGACAACGCCACCGGGACGTCGCACTTCTTCAGCGTCAACCGGTCGCGCTCGATTCAGCACGCGTCGCCGAAGGTCCCGCAGGCGCCGATCGCCTCAGGCGTCGGCGTCACGAGCAGCGGTCCGCTGACGGTCCTCAGCTCCTTCGACGGGCTGAACCACCGCCAGAGCCGGCGCGCGAACAACGGGAACCAGTTCTCCCTCGAGCCGCCGGACCAGGGCCTCTGCGCCGGGAACGGCTTCCAGATGGAGACCATCAACGACGTCCTCCGCGTGTACCAGGCCGACGGCACCCCGCTCGCCGGGGCCGAGGACCTGAACACCTTCTTCGGCTACAGCCCCGCGATCATCCGCGCGCACGACACCGTGCCCGCGGTCTTCGGTGAGTTCTCGACCGACCCGAGCTGCTACTACGACAAGGACACGAACACCTGGTTCGTGATCATGCTCGGCCTCGACACCTTCTCCGACAGCGGTGACTTCAAGGGCACCAACTCCCTGAGCATCGCGGTGAGCAACACCGGCGACCCGACCGGCTCGTGGACGCTCTACAACATCCCCGTCCAGGACGACGGCACGCAGGGCACGCCGGACCACGGCTGTGTCGGCGTCGCGCCCTACGGCCAGGACACCACGCCGAACAACCCGAACGCGTGCTTCGGCGACTACCCGCACCTCGGCGCCGACGCGACGGGGTTCTACGTCACGACGAACGAGTACTCGTTCTTCGGCAACGACTTCCACGGCGCGCAGGTCTACGCCATGTCGAAGTGGCAGCTGGCCGCGCACGCGGCGTCGATCACCGTCACCCAGATCGACACCCACGGCATGGTCAACGGCAACTCGGGCTTCACGCTGTGGCCCGCGACCGCGCCGAACGACATCAACTCGACCGCCAACGGCGGCACCGAGTACTTCATGAGCTCGACGGCGGCTGACGAGGCGCACGGCAACGGCGTCGCGGTCGGGCCGCGCCAGTCGAACAGCATCCTGGTGTGGTCGCTCACCAACACCTCGAGCCTCAACGGCTCCCCGGCGCTCTCGCTGAGCGAAAGCTCGGTCGGAGTCGGCCTCTACGTCGTACCGCCGCGCGCGGAGCAGAAGTCGGGCGACACGCCGTTGATCGACTGCCTCAACAAGAAGTCCTGCGCGACCAACTTCCTCAACGGCATCCCTGACCCCTTCGCGCCTGAGAAGCTCTACCCGCTCGACAGCAACGACACCCGCATGCAGCAGGTGACCTTCGCGAACGGCCTGCTGTGGGGCGCGCTCGACACCGGCGTCAACCTGTCGGCCAACACCCGCGCGGGTATCGAGTGGTTTGCCGTCAACCCGGTGACCAACGCGGTCGCCGGCAGCGGCTACCTCGCCGCCAAGCAGGAGAACGTCACATACCCCGCGATCGCGGTCAGCCCGAGCGGCCAGGGCATCATCGCCTTCACGCTCGTCGGCCGCGACTTCTACCCGAGCGCGGCGTTCGCCTCGCTCAACGTGAACGGCACCGGTCCCGTGCAGATCGCGGCCGCGGGCGTCGGCCCGGCGGACGGATTCAGCGGCACCGCCTTCTACAACGCTCCGAACCCGCCCCGGCCGCGCTGGGGTGACTACGGCGCAGCGGTCTTCGACGGCACCAACTTCTGGATCGCATCGGAGTACATCGGTCAGACCTGCACGCTCACGCAGTACCTCTCGACCGGCGCCAGCTGCGGCGGCACCCGCACGGTGCTCGCCAACTGGGACACCCGGCTCACCGAGGTGAGCGGCTCCTAGCTCGACATCGGCAACCCGGAAGGCCGGTCGCAGAGATGCGGCCGGCCTTTCTCATCTCTGAGCCCTCGCCGGCCGCCCCGACTACGACAGCGCCGCGACCTCGGCTTTCGTCAGCTCGAGCTCGAGCGCGCCCATGTTCTCCTTCAGGTGCTCGAGCGACAGCGTGCCCGGGATCGGCAGCATCACCGGCGAGCGTGCCAGCAGCCACGCGAGCAGCACCTGGCGCGGCGTCGCGCCGTGCGCGCGCGCGATGTCCTTCACCACGCGCCCACCGTCCGCGCGGAGCGGAAAGAACGGCACGAAGACGATGCCCTCCTGCGTGCAGTAGTCGACGACGTCCTCGTACTTGCGCTCCTCGATGTTGTAGTGGTTCTGCACCGCGGTGATCGGAACAACGCTGCGCGCACGCTCGATGTCCTCGACGGTGACCTCGGAGATACCGATGTGGCGGATCGCACCGCGCTGCCGGTATTCGTCGATGGTCGAGAGGCTGGCCTCGATCGGCGTCTCGGGATCGACGCGATGAAGGTAGTAGAGCTCGATGGCGTCGACGCGGAGGCTGCGCAGGCTCTGCTCGATCTCGGCGCGCAGGACGTCTGGGCGCCCGCGTCCCGCGCCGCCGAAGCCGCCCTTGGTCGCGACGATCACACCATCGGACTTGCCGGCGAGCGCCTCGCCGATGGTCTCCTCGCTCTTTCCGCCCGTGTAGAGGTGCGCGGTGTCGATCATCTGCACGCCGGCCGCCACGGCGCTCCTGATCAGCTCGACGTTCTGCGGCGTGGGGGTCAGTCGATTGGTGCCGAGCCCGATGCGCGCGACATCGCGGTCGCCGACTCTCATCGACTCAAGTTTGACGCCTGCCTCATCTCCTCGAGGTGGTCGCGCATGTGGCGCGCGAAGTTCGGCACGAAGCGGCCGACGGTCAGGTCACGGCCGGATATCCCAAACGGCGCATGTCGCTCGAGCTCCTCGTCGGTGAGCGAGCGCAGGAAGTGGGCGGCCCTCGCCGTCGTGCGCTCGAGCATCTCGGAGACCTCGTCCTTCGTCACGCCGGTGCTGCGCTGCGCCTCGGCGTCGTTGTGCGCGTTGTGGCTGTCGGCGGTCTCGAGGATGGGGCGCGAGACGAGCACCTGGCAGATCCAGCCTGTCGCGATGTCGTTCCCGGCGGCGCAGTGATACGCGAGCGACGCAACGCTGCGCCCGTCGTGCGGTGATCTCGCTGTCCAGATCTCTTCCGGACATTCGCGTATGAAGCTCGCCACCTCGGCCGCCGCCGCCTCCAGGTCCGCCGCCACCGTCTCCTGTGCCGTCATGCCCCTACCTCCTCGCTCAGCGGCGCCCTGCGCGCCTCCACATCCGCCGAATATAGGCACCTTGCGACCCCGCGGCCCGGCCGTACCGCGTGGCGGTACCATCACTGGTGGCGTGGGGATGCTGCTGACTCGGAGGCTGGCTGTGGACCTGGGTCGCTGCTCCTCCTCCATCTGTTCGGGCTGAGTCCGGCACCAGCAGCCCGTCCGTAATCCGTCTCCATTGGAGGTATTTGCCGTGAGCACAACCGATGCATTGCTGCGCAACAACGAGAAGCACGCAGGCGGCTTCGAGAAGGGCCACCTGCCGATGCCGCCGGCCAAAAAGCTGGCGGTCGTCGCGTGCATGGACGCGCGGCTTGACGTGCACAAGATCCTCGGCCTCGACGAGGGCGACGCGCATGTGATCCGCAACGCCGGCGGCGTCGTCAGCGACGACGCGATCCGCTCGCTCGTGATCTCGCAGCGGCTGCTGGGGACCACCGAGATCATCCTCATCCACCACACGGACTGCGGGATGCTCACATTCAAGGACGACGACGTCAAGGCGCAGATCGAGAAGGACACCGGCATCCGGCCGCAGTTCGCGCTCGAGGCCTTCGGCGACCTGAATGAGGACGTCCGCCAGTCGATCGCTCGCATCGAGGCGAGCCCGTTCATCCCGCACAAGAACGTCCGCGGGTTCGTCTACGACGTGAAGACCGGCAAGCTCAACGAGGTGAAGGCAGGGAAGGTGGCCTCCCCCGCCTGAGCGGGGGAGGACCGAGGGTCGGGCTCGGCGCGGCTTACCGCCGCGCCGGGACCTGCTCCATCACCTTCAGCGATTCGCGGATGAACGCAGGGATGTCCTGCGGCTGACGCGACGTCACCAGGTTGCGGTCGACGACTACCTCCTGATCGACCACGTTCGCACCGGCCTTCTTGAGATCGCCCTGCACCGTCTTCCACGCGGTCATGCGGTGGTTCCGGTGCTCGTCGGCGGTCAGCAGCAGCTGCGGGCCGTGGCAGATCGCCAGCACCGGCTTGCCCGCCTGCATGAACGCCTTCACGAACTGGACCGGCGCGTCCTGGGCCCGCAGCTTGTCGGGGCTGTAGCCGCCCGGGATGAAGAGCGCGTCGAACTGGTCCGGCTTCACGTCCGAGAACGCCGTGTCGGTCTTCGTCCGCTCCCTCCCCTTGTCTCCCTCGAGCTCCTCCTGCGCCTTCATGCCCACGAGCGTCACCTCGTGGCCGGCGTTGCGGAGCGCGTCGTAAGGCTCCCTGAACTCGGAGTCCTCGAAGTCCTTCGCAAGCACGCATGCGACCTTCATGTCGAACCTCCTGAGCTGTGTTCCTGACTCCACCCTACGCGCGGTTGGGGGGTGGAAATCAAGTGCGGCTTCGGCAGGCGATTCCGTAAGGTGGCTGCGGTGGCACTCGATCAGTCCACGCCGCAGTTCATGACGCCGCTTGCGCACGCATACGAGCAGGCCGTGTCCGAGAACCCCGTCGACCTGGGCCTCTGGGGGCCGCAGAGCCTGGTGTGGCGCGTGCACCGCGACCGCTCGTTCCCGCTCGCCGGCCTGCGCTCGCTGATGGTGCAGGCGCTGCATCCGCTCGCGATGGCGGGCGTCGCCGAGCACAGCACGTGGAAGGAGGACCCGTTCGGGCGGCTCGCGGCGACGGGCGGCTACATCCTCACCGTGACCTACGGCGACACGCCGTCCGCGATGCGCGCGGCCGAACGGGTGCGCCGCGTGCACACGCACGTGCGCGGCACCGACCCGGCGACCGGTCTCCCCTACCGCGCGGACGACCCCTCCCTGCTGCTGTGGGTGCACGCGGGCATGGTCGAATCGATCGTCGAGATCATGTCGCGCTACGGCCGCGCGATCGACCCGTCCGACCTGGACCGGTACGTGGCCGAGATGGTGACATTCGCCGAGATCGTCGGCGTGCCGCACGAGGACGTGCCCGACAGCGTCGCCACCCTGCGCGATTACATCGCCTCGGTGCCCCTCCGCCAGGCCACGCCGGCGGCGAAGGACGCGATCGCCCTCGTCCTCGAGCCGCCAGGTCTGGCCCCGGAGATGCGCAACCTGTGGCACGACCTCGGCCAGGTCGCGATCGGGACGCTGCCCGGCTGGGCGCGCGAGATGTACGGGTTCGCGATGCCGCCCGCGGAGATGCTGGAGCGTGAGCCGGTCCGCCAGCTGATCGGCGCGGTCGACATCGCGTTCGAGTCATTGCCCGGGGTCGTCGAGGGACGCGAGCGCATCGAGCTCCGCATGCGGGCCTGATGCGGAGGTCGCGACTCGGTAGAGGCGCGCAGCTCGGGCGCATGGCGCTGAAGATCGGCGGCCGCTACGCCGCGCGATCGCCGCAGCTCGTGTTCGCATCGGTTGAGCGCAGGACCGAGCTTCGACACGACCTCGCGCTGCGTTCCGCCGAGGACGTCGCCGAGGCGCTCGGGTCGATGAAGGGGGCGCTCATGAAGCTCGGCCAGATGGCGAGCTACATCTACGAGGACATGCCGCCCACGTTCCGCGCGGCGATGACGCGCCTGCAGCAGAACGCGCCGCCGATGACGCCGGAGCTCTCGGCGGCGGTCATCCGCGAGGAGCTTGGCGACGAGCCGGAGCGCGTCTTCGAGCGCTGGGATCCGATCGCGATCGCGGCCGCGTCCATCGGCCAGGTGCACCGCGCGATCACGCGCGACGGCCGCGCCGTGGCCGTGAAGGTGCAGTACCCGGGCATCGCCGAGACGATCACGTCGGATGTGCGGAACGTCGCTCTCCTCCGGCGCGTCACGGCGGCCGCCTTCCCCGGCCTCGACACGCGCGCGCTCATCGACGAGCTCGCGGAGCGGCTGGGCGACGAGGTCGACTACGTCCTCGAGGCGCACAACCAGGAGATCTTCGCGGAGCACTACGACGGCCATCCGTTCGTCCACGTGCCGCACGTCGTTCCCGAGCTCAGCACGCGCCGCGTGCTGACGAGCGAGCTGGTGAGCGGGCACTCGTTCGAGGAGGCGCAGGGCTGGAGCCAGCACGAGCGCGACCTCGCCGGCGAGACGATCCACCGCTTCGTCCAGCGCAGCCTCTACAAGCTGCACGCGTTCAACGGCGACCCGCACCCGGGCAACTACGCGTTCCATGGCGCCGGCCGCGTCACGTTCTTCGACTTCGGCCTCACCAAGCACTTCACCGATGCCGACCTCGCGCCGCTCGTGGACGCCGTCCGCTACCTCGTGTTCGAGCACGACGGCGAGCGCTTCCGCGCGTCGCTCGAGCGGGCGGGGTTCCTCAAGCCCGGCGCGCCCGTGCCGACCGAGACGGTGGTCGATCGGTTCGGCCACTTCTACGGGACGGTGCTCGAGGACGCGCCCATGACGATCACGCCGGCCTACGCGTCGGCGATCGTGAAGAAGTTCTTCGACGCGAAGGGCCCGCTCGCGCCCTACAGCGACGTGCCGCGCACGTACGTCGTGCTGCAGCGCATCAACCTCGGCCTCTACGCCGTGCTCGGAAGCCTCAACGCGCGCGCGAACTGGCGGCGCATCGGCGAGGAGATGTGGCCGTTCGTCCAGGCGCCGCCGTCATCGCCGATGGGCATCGCCGAGAGGGAGTGGGAGCGGGCCCGCGGCCTACTGGCTCACCGCGCCTAGCGCGCCGAGCTCCTCCGCGACCTCGGACATCGCCATCGCCATCCCGGCCATCACGTCGCTCGGCGCGATCGTGATCCGCAGCTGTCCGCGAAGCCCGTACTCGGAGCCGCGCCGCACGAGGTAGCCGCGACGCATCAGCGCGTCGTACCACCGCTGGTCGTCGCCGCCGGGGTGCGCGAGCACGAAGTTGGCCTGCGACGGATGTGAGCCGATCCCGATCTCCGCGAGCGCGGCGGCGAAGCTCTCGCGCGAGGCGGCGACATCCTTCCGGCGCTTCTCGACCACCGCCATGTCCGCCAGGCACGCGGTGCCGGCCGCGAGCGCCAGCCGGTTGACATTGAACGGCTCGTGCACCGCATCTGCGCTCGGAACGAGGTCGGGGTGCATGATCGCGTAGCCCAGCCGGAGTCCCGCGATGCCGTACAGCTTCGAGAACGTGCGCAGGACGACGACCGGGCGGCCGGCCTCGACATCGGCGATGCGGTCCGGCCGCTCGTCCTCCGCGATGTAGTCCGCGTACGCCTCGTCGACGACCGCCACGCACCCGTCCGGCAGCCGCTCGATGAAGTACGCCCATTCGTCCCGCGTGAGCACGTCGCCGGTGGGGTTGTTCGGGTCGCAGACGAAGACGAGCTTGGCGCCCCGCGCGGCGACGAGCATCGCGTCGAGGTCGAGGCGGTGGCCCGCGGTGGGCACGCGGACGATGTCGGCCCCGGCCGAAGCGGCCGCGACGCGGTACAGGCCGTAGGTCGGCTGCGGGATGACGACGCGTTCGCCCGCGCTGACGAACAGCGAGACCGTCGAAAGCACGAGCGCCTGGATGCCGTGCGCCGGGACGATCGTCTCCGGCCGGGCGCCGACGCGGGCGGCGATGAGCTCGCGGAAGTTGCTGTACGCCTGCTCGGGGTACAGGTGCGCTCGCGCGATCTCGGCGACGATCGCCTCCCGCACCCCAGGCAGAAGACCGAACAGGTCCTCGTTCCAGTTGAGCTTCGCGATCTTCTCCACGCCGTACCGGGCGCGGAGCTCGGTCAGGCTCGGGCCCGGGTCGTACGGCTCGGCGGCGCGCAGCGGCGGCCGCACGAGGCTGCGGAGGTCCACCGCGGCATCGTAAGCCGCCGGTAACAAATCCCGCCGCCGCCGCATAGTGCTGGTGATCGTGATCGGAGCCGGTGTGGACGTCGGCGCGAAGGCCGCGGACAAAGACGGGTTCGTCGATGCGCTCGAGCCGCTGCTCCCGACCGCCTTCCGGCTCGCGTACGCGATGCTCCGTAACCGCGACGACGCCGAGGATGCCGTCCAGGAGGCGGCCGCGAACGCGTGGCGCAAGCGCTCGACGTTTCGCGCGGGCGCCGAGCTGAGGCCGTGGTTCCTCGCGATCGTCGCCAACGAGTGCCGGATGTCGATGCGTCGAAACCGGCGGTCGATCCCCGCGGAGGCGGCTCTGCCGCAGCCGGATTCGGATGAGGCGGCCGAGCTCCACCGCGCGCTCGCCCGGATCGACATGAAGAGCCGGCTCGTGCTCGTGCTGCGCTACTACCTCGACCTGCCCTTCGACGAGGTCGGAAGGACGCTAGGCATCTCGGCGGGAGCGGCCCGCGTCCGCGTGCATCGCGCGCTGCGCAAGCTGCGTCCGGCATTCGAGGTCGAGGAGGGACCTGGCGATGGATGAAGCGCGTTTCCGGGCGCTGATGCACGGCGCGATCGGCGATGAGGCGATGGGTCAGTGGCTGCCCGGCGCGGTCCGCAAGCGCGTCGCCCAGCCCGCCGAGCCGGCCTCGCGCGCCCGCGTCCTCGCCATCGTCGCTGCGTTCGCGCTCTTCGCGGTGCTCGCCCTCGCGCTCGTCCCGCGCATCCTGCACCGCGGTCAGTCGCCTGCGTCCGGCGTCGCGACGCCGAGCCGCGTCCAACCGCTGAAGTGCAGGCTTCCCGTGATCGTCTACGACCAGAAACCCGGCCCTGACCCGACAGATCCCCTGAACGGTGGCACCGAGGTGATGAAGCTGTGGGGATTCGTCGACACCAGCACGGGCGCGTTCACGCGGGATCCAAAGGCGTCGCCGACGAAGGGCATGCCGGTCGCACCCGTGTACACGGACGTGACGCCGGCCCGCACCGGGGCTGCGCCGCCGGTGCCAGCGCTCTCCTACAGTCCGGGCGCGCGGCGCTGGTTTCCGGTCGCTCCCGAGTGGGTTTCTCCCGACGGCCTCTCCTACGCGTACCTCGGCGACATCTACGGCAAGGACCTGATGCGCTACGACATCGCCACGCGCCAGAGCATCGACCTGTGGCATTCGGCGGAGCAGATCGACATCGTGAGGTGGACGGCGCGCGGCATTCTCGTCGATAGCGCCGTTTCGACGGGGCACTGGTTGGTCGACCCCGCAACCGGGGCGGTCACGCCGGCGCCACCTCCGATCAGCCCTCTACCACCGCCGTATCCCAAGAAGTCGTTCGGGAGCGCCGGGACGATCGGGACCACCACAGCCGGCGAGCCGATCGGCCAGGCCGAGGTGCTCAACGGCCAGACAGTGACGATCTGGGTGTACATCGACACCGCCGCCCACAAGAGAATCACGATCTACCACCGCACCGGTCCCGTGGGCAACCTCGTCACGGTCGATGGCATCACATGGCACATGGGGAGCGGCTTCGAGGCCGGCCGCTTGTTCGCCACCGCCGGCGGAATCTGGTTCGGCACGCTCGCGCCGACCACTTCGATGTGGCACTGGGATCCGACCAGGGGCCTGACCAGGGTCGACATCCACCTTGTCGACAAGAACCTCCTCCGGATCGTGCCGGCCGGGCCCTGCTTCTGAAGGCTACGATCCCGGCGCATGGCCGCGATCCCGAGATATGAGGACGTCGCGCGCGCGCGAGAGACCCTCGGCGCGCGCGTCAAGGTCACGCCGATGCTCACCTCGGCCTCGATCAGCGCCCTGACCGGAGCGAGCCTCGTCCTCAAGGCCGAGAACCTGCAGCGCACGGGCTCGTTCAAGGTCCGCGGCGCCCTCAACCGTCTGTCCGCGCTGTCGCAGGGGGAGCGAGGGAAGGGAGTCATCGCGGCGAGCGCCGGCAACCACGGCCAGGCCGTGGCCTGGGCCGCGCAGCAGCTCGACATCGCGTGCACCGTCGTCATGCCCGTCGGCGCGAGCGTCAGCAAGATCGCCGCCACGCGCGGCTACGGCGCGGCCGTCGAGCTTGCCGGCGACTCGTTCGACGACGCGGTCACCGCCGCCCGGCGAAGGGCCGGCGACTCGGGTGAGATCTTCATCCACGCGTTCGACGACCCGGCGGTGATAGCCGGCCAGGGCACGCTCGGCGTCGAGATCCTCGAGCAGGCGCCGGAGATTGACGCGATCGTCGTGCCGATCGGCGGCGGCGGCCTCGCGTCCGGCATCGCCCTCGCGATCTCGGAGCTGAAACCGAGCGTGCGGATGATCGGCGTGCAGGCCGCGGCGTGCGCGCCGTGGGCCGGCCGCACGCCGGCCGGTTACACGATCGCCGACGGCATCGCGGTCAAGCAGCCCGGCGAGCTGACGCGCTCGATCCTCGCATCGCGACTCAGCGAGGTACGCACGGTGAGCGACGAGCAGGTCGCTGAGGCGATCCTGCTGGTCCTCGAGCGCTCCAAGCTCCTGGTCGAAGGCGCCGGCGCCGCGGCCATGGCGGCGCTGCTCGACGCCGGCAATCCACCGAAGGGCACGACGTGCGTCCTCCTCAGCGGCGGCAACATCGACGCGAGCGTCCTTCTGTCCGTCGTCCGCGCCGGCCTGACTCGCGCGGGCCGCTACCTGATGCTGCGCGTGCGCGTGCCCGACCGGCCCGGCCAGCTCAGCCGCGTGCTCGCCTGCGTCGCGCAGCACGAGGGCAACCTCGTGTCGGTCTTCCACCAGCGCGAGGCCCGCGAGGACCTCGGCATCCTCGAGACGGACATCGACCTCACCGTGCTCGCGCGCGACACCGCACACAGCGACGAGATCCTCGCCGCCCTCGTCCAGCTCGGGATCAAGATCGAAAGACTGAACTAGCTGACGATCCGCGCGTCGAGCGCGATCGCGCCCGCGGGCAGCACCAGGAGCGGGTTGACCTCGATCTCCGCGATCGCGGTGCGCGCGGCCGCGAGCCGCGAGAGCGCGGCGGTCGCCCGTGCGGCGGCCGCGATGTCGAGCGGCCTTCCTCCGCGCGCGCCCATGAGCACCGGCGCGATGCGCAGAGAGCGGATCAGCACCTCGGCCTGCGACTCGGTCACCGGCGAGAGCGCGACCGCGACGTCGTTCAGCACCTCGGCGTAGACGCCGCCCGCGCCGACGAGCACTATCGGGCCGAAGCTGCGGTCGCGCCGCGCGCCGATCAGCAGCTCCACACCCGACGGCACCGGGGCCATGCGCTCCACCGAGTACGCGAGCGGCTTAAGCCGCGGGTGCATGTCGGCGAGCGCCGCGTCGAGGGCCGCCTCATCTTGAATGCCCACCCAGACGGCGCCCGCGTCGGACTTGTGCTCGGCGCCCATCGCCTTCAGCACGACGGGGTAGCCGATGCGCCGGGCGGCTTCGCGAGCCGCCGCGGCGTCCGCGACCTCGACCGCCTCGACGAACGGAATGCCCGACCGGGCGAGCACGTCCCGCGCAGCGAAGTAGCCAGAGCCGACGCCGTGCCCGTCGCGCTCGACCGGCGCCGGCAGGTTCCACGGCAGGGTCCTGTGCGCGAGCCGAGAGAGGACCCACGCCGCCGACCGCGTGTCGCCGTAGATCGGTACGCCCTCATCGCGCAGCGGGTCCAGCGTGGACGCGGCCGGGTACATCGACTGCACGACCAGCGTCGCCGGCGTGGTCGACACACCCGCCGCCATGTCGGCCGCCACCTCTGCCTCGCGCCTCGCGAGGCTCGCCTCCTCGACGCTGTAGCCGCCGAAGTAGCCAGTCAGGATCACGGAGTCGACCTCGCCAGATCGCGCGAGCGCGGTCACGGCGCGCGAGTAGTTGAGGAAGTCCTGCTCTCCGCCGCCCGCGAGGTCCACCGGATTTGCGACGGCGGCGTTCGACGGCAGCGTCGACGCGATCGACTGCTGCAGCGCGGTGGACAGCATCGGAAGCTCGAGGCCGTGCTCGGTCGCGAGGTCCGCCGCCAGCGCGACGTGGCCGCCGCCGTCGCCGACGACGCCGACCCTGCGACCGCGCGGCTGGCGCGGCGCGAGGAGGCCCTGCGCGAGGTCCATCATCTCGCGCGGCGTCGACACCCTCAGCATCCCGCCGGCGCGGCACGCGGCGTCGACGGCCACGGAGCCGCTGACGAGCGCTCCCGTGTGCGAGCGGGCCGCTCGCGCGCCGGCGGTCGACGAGCCGACGGTGAGCAGGACCACCGGCTTGCTCGCCTGGTACGCCTGCATCGCGGCCCGGACGAAGCCGCGGCCGTCCCCGAAGTCCTCCGCGTAGACCGCGATCACGCGCGTCGCGTCGTGCGCGGCGAGGTCCTCGATCAGGTCCGCCACGTGGAGATCGGCCTGGTTGCCGACCGAGACGAAGCGCGAGAAGCCGAGCCCGCGCTCCTCCGCGACGAGGGCGAGCTCGAGCGCCAGGTTGCCGCTCTGCGAGACGAGCGCGACCGGGCCGGCCGCGAAATCGCCGAACGCGAGGTTCACGCCGGTCGACGTGTCGGCGATGCCGAGACAGTTCGGACCGACCAGCACCGCGCCGGCCGCGCGCACGCGCTGCACGACGCGGTGCTCGAGCGCAAGCTGGTCGCCGCCCAGCTCGCCGAGCCCTGCGGTGATCGCGACGATCGCGCGGGCGCCCGCCGCGAGCGAGTCGTCGACCGCTTCCTCGAACTGCTCCGCGCCGACCGAGACGACGACGAGCTCCGCGGGGCCGGGCAGCTCGCGCAGCGACGGGTACGACCGCTCGCCGAACATCTCGCGGCCGGAGCGGTTCACCAGGTAGACCGCGCGCCGGTCGCTGCTCCGCAGCGCGTTCTGCGCCAGCCAGAAGCCCCACTTCCCCGGCGTGTCGGTCGCGCCGAGGACCGCGATCGACGCGGGCTCGAACAGCGGTCGGAGGTCCCGCCTCGCGGTCTCCGGAGTCGCTACCGTCCCTTCCACCGCGGCGCGCGCTTCTCGGCAAAGGCGCGCGCACCCTCCTTCTGGTCCTCGCTCGTGTACAGCTTCGCCACGGTCGGGAAGCCGTGCTTGGTCACCCTGTCGATCGCCTCGGCGAAGGTCATGTTCTCGCTCTCGCGCGCGACCTCTTTGATGGCGGCGAAGACGAGTGGCGGTCCCGAGGCGAGCGACGTGGCCAGCTCGCGCGCGCGGGCCATCAGCTGCTCGGCCGGCACGACGTGGTTGATCAGGCCCCAGCGCAGCGCCTCCTCCGCGTCCATCCAGCGGCCCGTGAAGAGCATCTCCATCGCGACGTGGTACGGGATGCGCTTCGGCAAGCGGATCGTGGCCGCGTCCGCGAGCGTGCCCGACTTGATCTCCGGCAGAGCGAAGCGCGCGTGCTCGGCCGCGATGATGATGTCGGCCGAGATCGCGAGCTCGAGCCCGCCGCCCACCGCCATGCCGTTGACGGCGGAGATCACCGGCTTGTTGAGCCCCGGCAGCTGCTGCATGCCGCCGAACCCGCCCACGCCGTAGTCGACGTCGGGCGGCTCGCCCGCGGCCGCGGCCTTGAGGTCCCAGCCCGCGGAGAAGAACTTCTCGCCGCCGCCGGTGACGATGGCGACGCGCAGCTCATCGTCGTCGCGGAAGCCCGCGAACGTCTCGCCGAGGGCGCGGCTCGTGATCGAGTCGATCGCGTTCGCGGGCGGCCGGTCGAGGACGACCTCGAGCACCGCGCCGTCGCGCGTCGTGCGGACCGGTCCGTCGGTGACCATCCTCACCCTCCGAGGGGCCTCAGCATGTCGCGCGAGATGATCATCCGGTGGATCTCGCTCGTGCCGTCCCAGATCCGCTCGACGCGCGCGTCACGCCACAGGCGTTCGAGGGGAAGCTCGTCCATCAGGCCCATGCCGCCGAAGATCTGGATCGCCTTGTCGGTGACGCGCGCCAGCATCTCCGACGCGAAGAGCTTCGCCTCCGAGATGAGCCGGTCGGCGTTCTTCTGGTTCGTCTCCAGCGCCCAGGCCGCGGCCAGCGTCAGGTAGTCGGCCGCGTCGACCTCGACCTGCATGTCGGCGAGCTGGAACGACACGCCCTGGAACTTCCCGATGTTCTGTCCGAACTGGATCCGCTCTGCCGCGTGCTTCACTGAAAGTTCGATGGCCCGGCGCGCCCGCCCGACGCACGTCGCCGCCACCGTGAGCCGGGTGCCGCGCAGCCACGTGTTCATCTCGTCGAAGCCGCCTCCCTCCTTGCCGAGCATCTGCGCCGACGAGACGCGGCAGTTCTCGAAGACGAGGATGCTGTTGTTGTAGCCGCGGTGCGAGACCGAACGGTATCCGTCCCGCACCTCCATGCCCGGGGTGTCGCGGTCGATCAGGAAGCCCGTGATGCGCTTCTTCGGACCGTGCTTCGTCTGCTCCTCGCCGGTCGCGATGAAGACGATCATGAAATCCGCGACGTCGGCGTGGCTGATGAAGTGCTTGGTGCCGTTGATGATCCAGTCGGCGCCGTCGCGTCGCCCGACGCACGTCATGCTCCGCACATCAGACCCGGAGTCGGGCTCTGACATCGCCAGGGCATCGATCTTTTCACCGCGAACGCTCGGGTAGAGGTAGCGCTCCTTCTGCTCGTCGTTGCACCCGATGAGGATCTCCGACGGCCTGCCCCAGAACAGGCCGAGGCCCATGTTCGCGCGCCCAAGCTCGCGCTCGAGGAGCGTGAACGTCACTCGGTCGAGGCCGCCTCCCCCGTACTCGGCCGGGATGTTGGGCGCGTAGAAGCCGAGCTTCTGCACCTTCTTCTGGATCTCGCACCCAACCTCGCGATCGACGTGGCCGGTGCGCTCGACCTCGGCCTCGAGCGGATAGAGCTCACGCTCCACGAACTCGCGGACCGTGTGCACGATCATCTGCTGCTCTTCGCTCAGGCCGAAGTCCATGTGTCCTCCACTCTCCTCCGATAGGTCGCCACCGCGGTGACCGCCGTGAGCGCGCAGAGCGCGCCCGCCGCGACGAACGGCGTCACGAATCCTGAATTCTCGGCGATGCCGGCCATCACCACGGGCCCGACCGCCCCGCCCGCGGCCCAGGCCGCGTTCATCGCGGCCACGCCGATCGCCTGCGCGCTCGGCCCCGGCGCCGCGGCGTCGGCGACCATTGCGGCGGTCGGCGTCCACAGGCCGGAGAGCACGGTGCCGTTGATCACCGACGTGATGATGAGCGGAGCGAGCGACGCGTACAGCGGCAGGAGCGGCAGCGTCGCAGCGGCGACCGATAGCAGCACGACGGTCGGCAGCAGGCGGCCGACGCGGTCGCTCAATCGCCCCGTGAATACGTTCAGCACCGCGGCCAGGAGATAGCTGACGCCGACCATCCACGCAATCGTCACCGCGGTGCCGCCGAGCCGGGAGACGAGCAGCGGCGTCAGCGTCCACGCCGTGCCACCGGAGACGCCGACGACGAACAGCGCGCCGTTGCCCAGCGCCGCCCGGCGGTTGCGGAGGAGCGCGACAAGCGCGCGCACCGAGCCGCGAACCGGCTCCGAGGGGGGCGCGACGGCCGGCGCGAGGATCGCGAGCAGCGCGATCACGACCGCGAGGGCGCCGAAGACGACAGGCCGGCCGACGTTCGCGGCCAGCGCGCCGACGAGCGGGCCGAACACGGTGCCGACCAGCGCCGAACCGACCGCCGCCCCGATGACGGCGCCGCGCCGCAGCTCCGACGTCGTCCCTGTCAGCCACGCGAGCGCGCCGGCCCACGCGACGGCGCCGCCGAAGCCCTGCACGAACCGCGCCGCGTCGATCACGACGCCGTTCGTCGCGAGCCCGAAACCGAGCGTCGCCGCGATGAGCAGCGCCAGCCCGATGAACGCCGTCGTGCGCACGCCGGCGCGGTCGACGAGCGCGATCGACGGCACGGCGCCGGCGACCACGCCGGCCGGGTAGGCGGCGACCAGGATTCCGAGCTCGGCCGTCGTGAGGTGCAGCTCCAGGACGAGGCGCGGGATCAGCGGCGGCACGACCGCGAAGAACCCGGACTCGACCGCGAACACGCCGCCACCGAAGAGGACCAGCCGGAACGGCGTCATGCGAACGCGGCCGCGAGGGCCTCGGCGCTGTCCTCGAGCATGCGGCGCGCGCCGGGCAAGACGCCCGGCATCCGATACGCCGTATGGATGAGGCCTGGATAGACGAGGTGGCGCACGTCGACCCCGGCCTGCTTCAGGCGCTCGGCGTACGCGTCGGCCTGAGGGCGCAGGTCGTCGAGCTCGCACGACAGGATCAGAGCCGGCGCGACGCCGGAAAGGTCGGCGGCCAGCGCCGGCGAGGCGTCCGGGTCGTCCGCGGGGTGACCGCCGAGGTACTGGCGCATCCAGTGGCTGTCGAAGCGGAGGTCCAGCGCCGGATAGACGAGAAGCTGCAGCCCCAGCGGGATGCCGGAGTCTCGCGCGCGGCGCGCGACGACGGCGGCAACGTTGCCGCCCGAGCTGTCGCCGCCGATGGCAAGCGGCTTCGGCAGGTTGAAGGCCGTCCATCTCGTCGCGGCCCACGCGTCCTCGAGCGCGGCGGGGAACGGGCGCTCCGGCGCCTTCGCGTACTCGACCGCCACGACCGTGCACGGCGTGCGCGCGCACAGAAACCGGGCGACGCCGTCGTGCGAGTCGAGCCCGCCCACGGCCCACCCCCCTCCGTGGAAGTACGCGAGCGTTCCCCGCGGCGGTTCAAGCGGCTCATAGACGCGCGCGCGGATCCCGCCCGCGATCTGCCGATTCTCGGCGGATGCAACCTCCTCGACCGGGCCAAACATCAACGGCGCCTCGCGATCGTTCACGATCCGCGCCTCGGCGATCGGCATGCCTTCTAGGTGGTCGAGGGAGACGAAAGTGCTCAGCAGGTCGCGCTCTTGCGTTCCCCCACCCTCCTCCCGGCGCGTTCGGGACGCGGCAGCGCCGCGTGCGCCGCCGCGAGGCGCTCCACGCGGCCAATCACCGCGGCGCTCGCCGGCCCGCTGCGCCCCGTGGACCGGTCGACGTGGATGAGCATCGTCTCGGACTCCGCGACCGCGTCGTCCGTGCCCGGGCGCACGAGCCGGTGATGCACGTGCAGGCGCCGCTCGTCGGCGGCCAGGACCTGGCTCGTCACCTCGACGAGGTCACCGGCGTGGAGCTCGTCGAGAAACGACACGTGCGACTCCGCCGTGAAGTACGCGCCGGTGGTCGCGAGGTAGTCGCCGTCGACGCCCACGTAGCGCAGCACCGCGTCGGTCGCCTCCGACATCACCTCGAGGTAGCGGCTCTCGGTCATGTGGCCGTTGTAGTCGACCCACGCCGCGGGGATGCGCGCGCGATGAAGCCGCAGCGGCCGCGAGAGGTCGTCGCCGTCCTCCATGACCCGCGGATGCGCGAGGTCGAAGAGGGCGCGCTCGTGCTCCGCGAGCACCGCCCCCGCGCCCGCGTGGCGCGTTCGCAGCGCCTGCAGAACCGCGACCAGGCACTCGTCGCGATAGCGCTCGAGCTCGTCGATGGAGCGTCCGGCGGCCTGAGCGTCGGACTGGTCCGCGATGCGGTTCAGCAGCTCGTCGGTGAGCTCGGGCACGTCCGTGAGCTTCGACCACGGCCATTTCAGCGACGGCCCGAACTGGGCCATGAAGTGGCGCATCCCGGCCTCGCCGCCCGCGATGCGGTACACGAGGAACGTGCCCATGATCGACCAGCGCAGCCCCGCGCCAAGGCTGATCGCGTCGTCGATCTCGCCCGCCGTCGCGACGCCGTCGTTGACCATCCACAGCGCCTCGCGCCACATCGCCTCCATCAGCCGGTCCGCGATGAAGCCCGGCACCTCGTTGCGGACGTGCAGCGGCGCCATGCCGACGGACCGGTATACCTCGGCGGCGCGTTCGACGGTCGCCGCCGACGTCTTCTCTCCGCCGCACACCTCGACCAGTGGCAGCAGGTAGACGGGGTTGAAAGGGTGGCCGACGACCAGGCGCTCCGGGTGCTCCATGTCGAGCTGCAGGCGCGACGGAAGCAGGCCCGAGGTCGAGGACGCGAACACAGTGCCCGGCGCAGCGGCGCGGCTCGCCCGCGCGTAGAGGGCGCGCTTCAGGTCCTCGCGCTCGGGCGCGCTCTCCTGCACGAAGTCCGCGCCTTCGACCGCGGCCTCCGGGGTCTTGACGACCTCGAGCCGGCCCTCGTCCGGAAGCGGCATCAGCGTGAGGCTCTGCCACGCGGCTCGCGCGTTCGCGAGCATGCGCGCGACCTTCCGTTCGGCGTCGGCGTCCGGGTCGTAGATGCGCACGTCGACGCCGTGGAGGACGAAGCGCGCGGCCCATCCGCCGCCGATGACGCCGCCTCCGAGCAGGCCGACCTGGGCGGGCCTACCCAACCGGCTGCTTCAGCCTGAGCTTCGCCCGAACCTCATCAGGGCCGAGGACGCGCACGTTCATCGCCTCGAGAATCGTGACCGCTCGCGCGACCAGGTCCGCGTTGGTGGCGAGACGCCCGCGGGACAGGTAGAGGTTGTCCTCGAGGCCGACGCGCACATTGCCGCCCGCGAGCACCGCCATCGCGGCGTATGCAAGCTGCATGCGGCCGATCGAGAAGGCCGAGAAGATCGCGTTCGCGGGCAGGCGTCCGACCAGCGCCATCAGCGTGTTGATGTCGTCGGGCGCGCCGTACGGGATGCCCATGCACAGCTGGATCAGCGGAGGGTCGTCGATCAGGCCCTCGGCGATGAGCTCCTTCGCGAGCACGAGATGGCCGGTGTCGAAGACCTCGAGCTCCGGGCGCACGCCCCACGACTGCACCTTGCGCGCCATCGCGCGCAGCATCGCCGGGGTGTTGGTCATCACGTAGTCGCCGCCCGCGGCGAAGTTCATCGTCCCCATGTCGAGCGTGCAGATCTCGGGCAGCAGCTCCTCGACGTGGCGCAGCCGCTCGGAGGCGCCGGCCATGTCGGTGCCCTCGCGCGAGTAGGGCAGCGGGCTCTCGTCGCCGCCGAGCACGAGGTCGCCGCCCATGCCGGCCGTGAGGTTGAGGACCACGTTCTCGCCTGACGCGCGGATGCGGTCCACGACCTCCTTGAAGAGCTTCGGGTCGCGGCCGCCCTTCCCTGTCTGCGGGTCGCGGACGTGGATGTGCACGATGGCCGCGCCGGCGCGCGCGGCGCCGAGCGCCGATTCGGCGATCGCCTCCGGCGTCACGGGCACCTTCTCGCTCCGCGCGGTCGTGTCGCCCGCGCCCGTGATGGCGCAGGTGATGAAGGCCTCGAAGTTCAAGAGTTTCTCGCCGCTGGGTTCGTCAGCATCAGCCGCGGCATCGGCGACCGGAGCCAAGGAACGGGTGGCGTGAGGAGGAGCGCACCTGAAGGTGCGTGACGACGAGCGCCAGGACCCGTGACGCAGGCTTTAGCGGCGAAGCCGCCCGGGCGCCTAGGCCGCGGATGTGCGACGAACATCGGCGGCGAGAAACTCATACCGACTCGGCGGTCTCCAGCGCGACTTCGAGCGACGGCGTGTCCGAGAGCAGACGGCGCGTGTACTCGTCCTCGGGCTTCGCGAGGATCGAGTCGACCGGCCCGAGCTCGATGATCCGGCCGCGGCTCATGACCGCGACCCGCTGGGCGATGGAGCGGACGAGTGGAAGGTTGTGCGTGACGAAGAGCATGGCGAGTCCGAGGTCGCGCTGCAGCGAGCCGAGCAGCTCCACGATCGCGGCCTGGACGCTCACGTCGAGCGCCGACGTGACCTCGTCGCAGATCAGGACCTGCGGGTCGCAGACGAGCGCGCGCGCGATCGCCACCCGCTGGCGCTCGCCGCCGGAGAGCTGGTCGGGGTAGCGGTGCGCGTAAGACGACGCCAGAGATACGCGGTCGAGCATCTCGGCGACCTTCTTGTCCGCGTCCGCCCCATGCGTTCCGAAGAGCTCGAGCGGCTGGCTGATGATGTGGCCGATCGTGCGGCGCGGATTCAGAGACCCGTACGGGTTCTGGAACACGTACTGGATCGTGCGGCGCTGCTCACGCGGGCGGTTCCGCGCAGCGTTCGCGAGCGGCGCGCCGTTGAGCTTGATGTCGCCGCTCCAGGTGGCGTTGAGCCCGGCCACTGAGCGAGCCAGGGTGGTCTTCCCCGAGCCCGACTCGCCGACCAGCGCGAGGCACTCCTGCCGCGCGAGCTCGAAGTTGATGTCGTGCACGACCGTTGCCCGCCGGTAGCCGGCGTTCACGTCCTTGAGCGTGAGCACCGCGGCCTGGGCGGCACGCTCGTCGCGCGCAACCTCGGCGGCGTGGCGCTGCATCTGCCCCCGGACCTCCTCGGCGCGTACGCAGCGCACCTGGTGGCCGACCGCGATCGCACGCAGCTCCGGGAGTGCGACCTTGCAGCGATCCTGCACGTAGCTGCAGCGCGGCGCGAACACGCAGCCGGGGGGGCGCCGCGCGGGTGCCGGAGCGCGGCCCGGGATGCCGACGAGCTCGCGGGTGCCGGTGAGGTGCGGGATCGCGAATATGAGGCGCTGCGTGTACGGGTGCGCTGCGTTCTGGAACAGGTCGAGCACGGGGCCGATCTCGACGATGCGACCCGAGTACATCACCGCGACGCGGTTGGCCAGCGTCCCGACCACGGCGAGGTCGTGGCTTACGTAGAGCGCCGCGACCCCGTGCGCCTGCGCGAGCTCGCGCACGGTCGAGAGCACGTGCGCCTGGGTGGTGACGTCAAGGCCGGTCGTCGGCTCGTCGAGCACGATGACGCGCGGCCGGCACGCGAACGCGATCGCCAGGCCCACGCGCTGCTGCTGGCCGCCGGACAGCTCGTGCGGGTAGCGCTTCAGGAAGGCGGGATCGTCCGGAAGCGCGACCTCGCGCATCATCTCGGCGACGCGGGCGGTCCGCGCTGATCCGTCGGCGCCGAAGTTGTGCGCCTCGAGGATCTCGCGCATCTGGGTGCCGATCGTCAGCGCGGGGTTCAGAGCAGCCGCGGGGTCCTGCGGTACGTACGAGACAAGGCCGCCGCGCAGGTGCGCGAGCTCCCCCTCGCTCATCTTCAGCACCTCGGTGGTGCCGATGCGCACCGAGCCGCCGGTGATCTCGACGCCGCGGCGGCAGTGGGCCAGCAGCGCCAACCCGACGGTGGTCTTGCCCGAGCCCGACTCGCCGACCAGGCCCAGCACCTCGCCCGGCGCGATCTCGAACGAAACGTCGTCGACGATCACCGTCTTGGCGCCTCCAGACATCGATATCTGGAGCTTGTCGACAGTCACGGTTGGAGCCGTCATTCGGCACTCCTCAGGCGGTCGATGCCGGCCGCGGCGCGCGCGATGCCGTCACCGATCATTCCGGTGGCCATCGTCAACAGCGCGATCGCGAGCACGGGGAGCACCACACCCCAAGGCTGCACGGAAAGCGCGATGTAGTTCTCCTGGATCATCACGCCCCAGTCGGCGCCGTTCGGGTTGGGCGTGAAGCCGAGGAACGCGATCGCCGCGATGAGGCCGATCGAATAGGTGAGGCGGAGGCTGCCCTCCACCATCAGAGGGCTCAGCACGTTGGGCAGGATCTCGCCGAAGAGGATCTTCCACCGCGGCACCCCGATGGCCTCCGCAGCGCCCACGAAGTCCCGCTCGACGATAGGCTGGGCCGCCGCCCGCGTGACTCGGGCCGCGCGCGGGATGTTCGTGAGACCTACCGCGAGGATGATCAGCCAGTAGGACGGGCCGAGCGTCGCGATGACGACCAGCGCCAGCATGATCGACGGGAACGCAAGGATCACGTCCATGCCGCGCATGAGCACGTCGTCAGTGGCTCCCTTCGTGTACGCCGCGAAGAGTCCGATCGCGATGCCGATGGCGAGACCGAGGATCGTGGATGCGAGGGCGAGGAACAGAATCTCGCGGCCGCCGTCCAGGAAGCGGCTCCATACGTCCTGGCCGATGTGGTCGGTGCCGAACAGGGCGCCTGGCGCCGGGCCCTTGTTGGGGAGCAAGCCGAGGTAGTCCTGCGGTCCGTGGGGCGCGAACAGCGGCCCGAAGACCGCGACCCCGGCGACCAGGACGAGCAGCGCCAGGCCGACGCGAGTGCGCCCGAGCGTGAGCGCGTTACGGAGGACGCCACTTGGCTTCCTGGGCTGTACAAGCGGCGGCTCGTTGGTGGCGAGCGGGTTGTAGACCGACATCAGAGTCGCGTCCTGAGCTTGGGAGTGACGAGGATCGTGGCCACGTCGGCGAGCAGGTTGAGCACGATGTAGAGGCCGGCGATGAGCATCGCCAGCGCCTGGACCACGGGAATGTCGTGATTGAACACGCCGTCGCGGAGGCCGCTCCCGATACCGCCGTAGTTGAAGACGTACTCGATCACGATGATCCCGCCGGCGAGGTACGCGAGGTTCAGGGCGATGACCTGGAACGTCGGTCCGAGCGCGTTCGGAAGGGCGTGGCGGATGATCACGACCCGTTCCGGCAAACCCTTGAGGCGCGCCATCTCGACGTAGTCGCTCTCCAGGACCTCGATCATCGATGCGCGCATGATCCGCGCCACGTAAGGCGTGACCGCGAGGACCAGGGTCAGGACCGGCAGCACCAGGCCCTGGAGGTCGTCCCACGGTCCCGCCCCCGGGGGTATCAGCGTCACCGCAGGCAGGACGTGGAGCACCGTGGTCGCGAACAGGACGACGAGAAGGACGCCGACCACAAACTCCGGAAGCGCTGCGAAGACCAGCGTGATCAGCGACATGGCGACGTCGAACGCCTTGTCGCGCCGCAGCGCCGCGTAGGACCCGATCGCGATGGAGAGCGGAATCGAGATGCCGCCCGCGATGAGGACGAGGAAGGCGGAGTTGACGACCTTGTCCTTGATGAGGGTCGCCACGGGCTCCTGCGCCGCGAGCGATGTGCCGAGGTCTCCGTGCACCAACCCTCCCACCCACGTGAGGTACTGGACGATGAGCGGCCGGTCGAGGTGAAGCTGCGCCCGCAGGGCGGCAAGGCTCGCCGGCGTGGCTGAGCGGCCGAGGATGGCCCGCGCCGGATCGCCCAGCCCCTGCGTCGCCAGGAACACGACGATCGACACCAGGAAGAGGACGAGGATGCCGAGCAGGATGCGGCGACCGATGAACCCCCAGATCGGGCTCACGGCCGGCGCCGACGAGACCGGACGGGCCTGGATGGCAGGCCCGCCCGGGGTCGGCGTTGTCAGCTCGGCGCTAGCCGAACCAGATGGTCCTGAAGCCATGGCCGAAGGAGTCCAGGTTGAGGGTGCCCTTGCTGGGCTGGAAGCCCGAGACCTTCGTGCTGTAGCCGTCGACCAGGTCGTTGAAGAACGGGATGATGTAGCCGCCCTGGTCGTACTCGAGCTGCTGCATCGAGTGCACGAGCTGGCAGCGCTTGTTGGGGTCGGTCTCTGCGAGCGCCTGGTTGTAGAGCGCGATGTAGTTCGAGTCCTTGGGTGGCCAGTGCGTCTCGTTGTAGGGCGCGGTCGGGATGCTCCCGTTGCCGACCTGCGGCAGGTAGCTGCGGGTGCCCCAGAAGTCGACCGAGAAGCCGAGCTTCAGGTACTGGTCGCCGTAGTAGTTCGGATCGTTGTGGACGTTGACGGTGATGCCGGCGGCCTTCGCCTGCTGGGCGAAGATGTTCGCGCTGTCGACCATGCCGGCGGCGCCGTCCGTGGTGTGGAGGTCGAAGGTCGCACCCGACATGCCCGCCTTGGCGAGGAGCGACTTGGCCTTGTCAAGGTCCTGCTTTCGCTGAGGCAGGTCGGACGCGTAGCACGCGTCGAAGGGTGCGTACAGGTCGTTGGCGACTCGGCCGTGACCGGACAGCACCTGGTTCACGAACGCCTGGCGGTCGACGATGTAGCGGAACGCCTGGCGCACGTCGTTGTTGTCGAACGGCGGGATGTCGATGGCCATGCAGAGCGGGAGCCAGCCGCCGCCCGGTGACTCGAGCACCGAAAGGCCGGCGTGCGCCTTCACGGCGTCGACCTGGGCGAACGGCACATCCGTGATGGCGTCGACCTGGCCGCCGAGCAGGGCGTTGACCTGCGCCGCCGGGTCCGAGAAGTCGATGATCGTGACCGTGTCGAAGTACGGCTGGCCGCTGCGCCAGTAGTTCGGATTGCGCTCGTGCACGCTCTGCTGGCCGGGTGTGAAGCTCTTCAGCTTGTACGGACCGGTGCCGACCTGCGCCTGCGTCGACGGGTCCGCCGCGTTGTAGCGCTTGTAGCCGGCCGGAACGATGCCGTTGTAGTACTGGCCGAGCTGCTCGCCGATGGTGGAGTCCGCCTGCTTCAGCTTGAACCGCACGGTGCGGTCGTCCATCTTGGTGATCTGGTTGGGATCGATCGTCGAGAGGCCTGCGGCGCCGAAAAGACCGTTGCTCTTGTCGAGCATCCGCTTGAACGAGTAGATGACGTCGTCAGCATTGAGAGTCTTGCCGTCGTGCCACTCGATGCCCTGCTTGAGGCGGACGGTCCACTGGTCGGGCGCGTCCTGCGTGGCGGATTCTGCGAGGCCGTCCGTTCCGAGCTTGTAGTTCTCGTCGTACGACAGGAGAGTCTCGTACGCGGTGACGAGGCGCGCCTGGTCGGGCTTCGTGATGATGTTCTGCCCGTCCATCATGTCCTTGGCGCCACCGCCGGTGACTCCGAGCCTGAAGTTGCCACCGCGCTTCGGCGTGCCTCCGGTGTTCGACGCGCCTGTCGTGCCGCACGCGGCAAGCACGGCCGCCATCGAGGCTCCCGCGGCCAGCATGCCCATGCCGATGAGCATCTGGCGGCGTGTGATCGTCCCCCGCAGGTGCATGTGCTCGAGGGTCCGCCTCTCGTCCATATCTACTTCCTCACCTCTGCTTTGTGAATGACGCCGTCGTGCCGGCCCGATTCCGAGCCGCTGATCAGCCGCGACGTAAGGCGAAGGTGTTTCGCGACGAGGTCTGGCGTCCTTGGATCTCGTCGCCGCAGTGCCTCGACAAGTTCTCGGTGATCCCCGGCGTACGTGCTGCCGGGATAGGGCGGATGAGCGCGCAAAAGCATGCGCGTTTCGGCCGCAAATGTCTCGTGCGCCCTCGTGAGCCGCTCGCTGCCGGCCATGCGCACGAGCTCGTGGTGGAAGCGAAGATCGGCCGCGATGGTCGCCTCGGACGGCCGGCTCACGCCGTCGCCCTCGGCCTCCATCTCCTCGATCGCGGCCTCCAGCGCCGAGGTGTCGATCGGGCCGGTCGACTCGAGCAGGTTTCTCACCGCCCAGGTCTCGATCGCCTCGCGCGCGACGTAGACGTCGAGCCGGTCGGCGATGGTCTGGTCGGGGACGAACGCGCCCTGGTGCAGCCGGTACTCGACGAGCCCCTCCTGGACGAGGTGGCGGAGCGCCTCACGGACCGTCCCGCGGCTCGTGCCGAGCTGCTCGACGAGGCGCTGTTCGCGAAGCGGCGAGCCGGCGGGGATGCGACCGTCCACAATCGCGTCACGGATGATGCGCCGGACCGATTCGATGGCCGACTGGCCCTCGAACCTCGGCAGCGCCCACGACTCCGCTCGCGAGGAGGCGTTTTGTAGGATCGTCGGATCATAGGACGATCTGGGAGAAAGTCAAGAACCCGATGAACTTCCTCGTCGTGATCGCCGACCAGCTCAGCCCGAGGGCCCTTCCGGCCTACGGAAACCGGGTGGTGAAGGCGCCCGCCGTGTCCGCGCTCGCGGAGTCGGGGGTGGTCTTCGAGCACGCCTACTGCAACTTCCCGCTGTGCGCGCCGTCGCGCGCGTCGTTCATCACCGGCCTGCTCGCCTCGCAGACGGGCGTGTTCGACAACGGCGCGGAGCTGGCCGCCTCGCTCCCGACGCTCGCGCACCGGCTGCGGGCCCGGGGCTACCGGACCGCGCTCGCCGGCAAGATGCACTTCATCGGCCCCGACCAGCTGCACGGGTTCGAGCAGCGCCTCACGCCGGACATCTATCCGGCGGGCCTGAACTGGATCCCCGACTGGAGCCTCCCGCTCGATCAGACGCTGCCCTGGTACCACGACATGTCAAGCGTGTTCGGCGCCGGCATCGCCGAGCGGAGCCTGCAGCTCGCGTACGACCAGGAGGTCGCGGCGGCGTCGCTGCGCGCGGTGCACGACCTCGCGAGCACCGCGGCGGAGCGGCCCTTCCTGCTCATCGCCTCCTTCAGCCAGCCGCACGACCCCTGGGAGGTGCCGGCGGAATACTGGCATCGCTACGAGGGCGTGACGATCGATCCGCCGCGCGTCGGCCACATCCCCGACGGCGACGTCGACCCGCACACGCATCGCGTGCGGGAGATGTGCGGCGCGCTCGGCGTCGAGGTGTCCGCCGGCGTGCTGCTCAACGCGCGGCGCGCGCACTACGCGTCGATCAGCTGGGTGGACGACCAGGTCGCGGCGCTGGTGGGTGCGCTGGAGGATTCCGGCGTGCGCGACGACACCGCGGTCGTGTTCATGGCCGACCACGGCGAGATGCTCGGCGAGCGCGGGGACTGGTACAAGATGTCGTTCTTCGAGCCGTCGGTGGGCGTGCCGCTGATCTTTAACGCGCCTGGCGCGTTCCCGCCGCACCGGGTGCCGCAGAACGCGTCGCTGCTGGACCTCGCGCCGACGCTCGCGGAGCTGGCCGGCGCGGATGCGACGGGGTTGGAGGGAAAGAGCCTCGCCGGCGTGCTGCGCGGCGGTCGATCACGCGACGACGCCGTCTACAGCGAGTATCTCGCCGAGGCCGCGGTTGCGCCGGTGGTGATGGTCAAGAGCGGCGCGCTCAAGTACATCGCTTCGCCCGCCGACCCCGAGCTCCTCTTCGACCTCGACGAGGACCCCGACGAGCTCGTGAACGTGGCGGCCGACGCGAAATACACGAAGCGGCTGGATGCGATGCGCGAGACGGCGGCGAAAAGATGGGACCTGCCGTCGCTGCACGGCGAGATCGTCGAGAGCCAGCGCCGGCGGCGGCTGGTGGCCGATGCGATGAAGGTCGGCCCGGTCCCCCACTGGGACCTCGGCGACGACAACGGGCCCTACGTCCGGGGCGAGGACTTCTGGGCGCCGTTTAAGCGCTTCAAGCAGTGACCACGGCGCCGTCGGGGACCGCGCCCTCGAGCACCGCGCGGACCGCCATCGCCGCGCGCCGGTAGACCTCGCGCTCGGCGCGGGGGCTGTACCACGCCGAGTGCGGCGTGACGATCAAGCGCGGATGGCGAGGCGCGGGCCGTTGTGCCGTCGGCGGCTCTTCGTGCAGCACGTCGAGCGCGGCGCCGCCGAGCGCGCCTGATTCGAGCGCCGCGATGAGCGCGGCCTCGTCGACGAGCGCGGCACGAGCGGTGTTGACCAGGAACGCGCCGCGCGGCATCAGCGCCAGCTCGCGGGCGCCGATGAGCCGCTCCGTCTCCGGCGTGCGCGGGACATGCAGCGTGACGACGTTGCAACCTTCGAGCAGCTGGTCGAGCGTGACGGCGCGCGCGCCGGCGTCAGCGACGTCGACGTCCGCGACCAGCGGGTCGTGCGCCCACACCTCCATGCCGAGAGCTCGCGCACGCGCGGAGACGGCGCGGCCGATGCGCCCGAAACCGACCACGCCGATGCGCGTCTCGTCGACGCGCGCCAGCGGTCCGGCGGCATGGTCGTCCCATGCCCCCTCGCGAACGGTGCGGTCCAGCGCAACGATGCCGCGCACGAGCGCAAGGGCCAGCGCAATCGTGCTGTCGGCCATCTCCTCGACGCAGTAATCCGGCACGTTGGTCACCCAGATCCCGCGCCGTTCGGCGGCGCGCACGTCGATGTGGTCGTAGCCGACGCTGCCGGTCGCGATGATGCGCAACTGCGGAAGGCGCTCGATGTCGGATTCGTCGACGCGGTCCCACGTGATCAGCGCCACCACGTCATCGCCCCGCCAGGGCGGCGCGCCCGCCTCGACGGTCACCCCTACCGGAGCGAGAAGCTCCTGCATCACCTCGACCGGATAGCCGCAGACGAGGACGCGCAACGTCAGGCCGTCGGCGTCCACATCGCGAGGCGCTCGCGCAGCACGACGACGGACGGCCCGTCGACCGCGAACGCCCACTCCAGGTCGCTGCCGAGCCGGTCGGCGGACGTCGCGCGCACCGGCACGCCGAACGCGGTCACCAGCGCGACGAAGTCCGGCTGCGCCAGGTCCACGCCGTGGTTTGCCTCGTACGCGTCGCGCTGGTACTCGCGGAGGATGCCGTAGCCGCCGTCGTCGACGATCAGCAGCCGCACTGCGAGCCCATGCTGCCGCGCGCTGGCGAGCTCCGAGATGCCGTACATGAAGCCGCCGTCGCCACAGACCGCGAGCACCGGCGTGCCGCGCAGCGCCGCCTTCGCGCCGAGCGCCGCGGGCCACGCGAAGCCGAGCGTGCCCGAGCCGAGCGGGTACATGAAGCGGCGCGGCGCGTAGGTGGCGAAGTGTGCGGCCGCCCAGTAGCCGAGGATCGTCATGTCCCAGGAGGTCACAGCGTCACGCGGAAGCGCAGCTCGAATCGTGTCGAGCAGCCCGCGCTCGAGCGCCGTTTCCTGCGCCTCGAGCCCGCGCGCGATGCGGTCCCTCACCGCCCTCGCGCGGTCCGCCCCGCCGGACGCGGCGCGAGGCTCGACCTTCTCGACCAGCGCCCGCAACGTCGGTCGCGCGTCGCCGACCAGCGCGAGCGCCTCGTAGGTGGCGCCGATGCGCGCGGGGTCGGCGTCGACCTGGATGAGCCGCCCTTCGAACTTGAGCCCGTACTGAGCGGTCGTCTCGGCGCCGAGCTGTGTGCCGACCGCGAGCACCACGTCCGCGCCGGCGACGAGCTCCTTGAACGCCGCCTCGTCCGCGGCGGAGCCGGCCGAGAGCGGGTCGTCCTCGGGGAAGGCGCCCTTGCCCATGTACGTCGTCGCGACGGGCGCGTCGAGCTTTGCCGCGAGCTGCGCGAGCTCGTCCCACGCCGCCGAGCGGAGGACGCCGCCGCCGGCCCAGATGACCGGCCTCGTCGCGGCCGAAAGCAGGCGCGCCGCCTCGGCGATCGCGGTCCGATCCGCGACCGGAACGCCCAGCGCGGTGCCGTCGAACGTGCCGACCTCGGCGTCCGGCGCCGGGGCTGTGAGCACGTCGTACGGCACTTCGACGTAGGTCGGTCCCGACGGCGCGGCGAGCGCGTGGCGCCACGCCTGGAAGATCGCGTCCGGGATCTCGGCGGCGCTCATCGCGCGCCCGGCGGATTTCACGATCGGCGCGAACGACGCTCGCTGATCCGGCAGCTCGTGCAGGTAGCCGCGGCCCTTGCCGATCAGATCCGAGGGGATCTGCGAGGAGATCGCGACGACCGGCAGGTGAGCGCTCGCGGCCTCCATCAGGCCGGTGAGCGAGTTGAGCGCGCCCGGGCCGGTCGACAGTACGAGCGGCGCGGGCTTGCCCGTGACGTGGGCCCAGCCCGCGGCGGCGAAGGTCGCGTTGAGCTCGGTGCGCATCCCGTACGTGCGCAGCTCGCTCTCGCGCAGGCCCTCCCAGATCGGTAGCGCATGGACGCCCGGAAGACCGAAGACCGCGTCGGCGCCGAGCGCCGCCAGCGACTCGACGACCACGTGTCCGCCCGTTCTCAACCCGGTGCGGGAAGCCATAGCGCGCAATATTGCGCCACCGCGATGAGGGCTGCTGTCTGCCGCAAATTCGGCGCGCCGCTCGTCCTCGAAGAGGTGAAGCTCGCACGGCCTGCCCGCGGCGAGGTGACGGTGCGCGTGCAAGCCGTCGGCGTCTGCCACAGCGACATCACCTACATGGACGGGCGGTGGGGCGGTCTCCTGCCCGCGGTCTACGGACACGAGGTCGCCGGCGTCGTCACGCGCGCGGGCGCCGGCGCGCGCCTCGCCGAGGGCGACCACGTCGTCGTCACGCTCGTCCGCTCGTGCGGCATCTGCTTTTTCTGCACGCGGGGCGAGCCGACCCAGTGCGAGGGCAGGTTTGCGCTCGACACGCGCGGCGCAATGCGGACCGCGCGCGGCGGCCGGCTCGTGCAGGGCCTTCGCGTCGGCGGCTTCGCAGACGAGGTGACGGTCCACGCCTCGCAGGCGGTGCGCGTCCCGGCCTCGATCCCGTTCCCGAGCGCGTGCCTCCTGAGCTGCGCCGTGGCGACCGGCGTGGGTGCCGTGCGGAACACCGCGCAGGTGCCCGCGGGCGCGAGCGTCGTGGTCGTCGGCGCCGGCGGGGTCGGGATCAACAGCGTGCAGTGCGCCGTGCTGGCGGGCGCCGGCCCGATCATCGCCATCGACGTCTCGCCATCGCGGCTGAGGACCGCGCGGCGCTTCGGCGCGACGCACACGCTCACTCCAGACCGCGCGGCGTCCGTGAAACGGATCACGCGGCGCGGCGCCGACTACACGATCGTCACATCGGGCAATCCCGCCGCGGTTCAGCTCGGGCTCGGCCTGTCGCGCCGCGGAGGAACGGTCGTCATCGTGGGCATGACGGCGAGCGACGAGACCGTCGCGATCAACCCCGGCGACGTTGCCGATTCCGCCACCCGCATCCTCGGCTGCAAGCTCGGCGCGAGCCGCCCGCAGGTCGACATACCCGAGCTGGTGGACCTGTACTCCTCCGGCAGGCTGAACCTTGACGAGCTCGTGACCGCAACGTTCCCGCTCGAAGGGATCAACGATGCGATCACCGCGACGCGCCGCGGCGAAGGGCTTCGCAACGTGGTCGTGCCATGAGCGGTGCGCCGCGCATCGTGTCGGTCGAATCGTTCTCCAACGAGCTCGTCGGGCTCGTGCGCGTTACGGCAGAGGACGGCGCCACGGGGTGGGGACAGGTCGCGCCCTACAACGCCGACATCACGTGCGCCGTGCTCCATCGCCAGGTCGCGCCGCACGTGGTCGGCTCGGACTCGATCGAATTCGCCGCGCTCTCAGAGATCGTGTCCGAGCGCGAGCACAAGTTCCCGGGCTCGTACATCTTTCGCGCGCTCGCGGGCGTCGACACCGCGCTGTGGGACATGCGCGGCAAGCGCGAGGGCATGCCGGTTTGCGAGCTGCTCGGGGCTGCGCCCCGCCGGCTCGACGTGTACGCGTCGAGCATGCGGCGCGACATCACCCCGCGCGAGGAGGCCGAACGCTTCGCGCGCCTGCGCGACGAATTCGGATTCCGCGCCTTCAAGTTCCGGATCGGCAGGGAGTGCGGACACGACGAGGACGAATGGCCGGGCCGCACGGAGGAGATCGTGCCCGCGATCCGGCGCGCGCTCGGCGACGAGGCCGCGCTGCTCGTCGACGCGAACAGCTGCTACTCCCCGAAGCGCGCGATCGCGGTGGGCCGCATGCTCGAGCAGCACGGCGTCGAGCATTTCGAGGAGCCGTGCCCGTACTGGGAGCCGGACCAGACGCGCGAGGTGACGCAGGCGCTCGACGTGGCCGTCGCCGGCGGCGAGCAGGACTGCATGCTCCCCGAGTGGCGGCGGATGATCGACGGCCGCGTCGTCGACATCGTGCAGCCCGACGTCTGCTACGTCGGCGGTCTGACGCGGGCGCTCGAGGTCGCGCGCATGGCGGCGCGCGCCGGCCTTCCATGCACTCCGCACTCCGCGAACCTCAGCCTCGTCACGGTGTTCACGCTTCACCTCTTCGCCGCGCTCGAGAAGCCCGGCCGCTACGTCGAGCTCTCGATCGAGGGTCCGGATTACTACCCGTGGCAGGACGCGCTCTACGAGCCGGTCCTGGTCGCGCGCGACGGCGCGGTCGCAGTGCCTGATGGCCCCGGGTGGGGCGTCGAGATCTCCAGGGAGTGGCTCGAGAGGGCGGACTACACGTCGACCTTCGCCGAGTGAACGCGTACGCGTCGCTCCTCGCGAACCCGGACGTCCGCCGCCTGCTCGCGGGCGCCGGCGTCGCCCGCCTCCCCACCGCGATGCTGCCGCTGTCGATCCTGCTGCTCGTCGTCGAGACGACGGGATCGATCGCCGTCGCCGGTCTGGTGAGCGGCGCCTTTTCGCTCGGGCGCTCGATCGTGTCGCCGTCGGTCGGCTCGCTGATCGACCGCGCCGGCCAGACCCGTGTGCTGGTCGCCGGCAGCGCGCTACAGGCCGCGCTCGTCATCGCGCTCGTCGCCGCGGCGGAGGCGCACCTGAACCTCGTCGCCGTCATCGCGATCGGCGCGGTGGCCGGCGCCGCGTCGCCGCCGGTGCAGGCCTCCCTGCGAGCGCTGTGGCCGCAGGTCACGCGGCCGGCCCAGCGGGACGCCGTCTACTCGTTCGATGCGACCTCGCAGGAGCTGATCTTCATCAGCGGCCCGCTGATCGTCGCCGCGATCCTCGGCTTCGCGAAGGCCGGCACCGCGGTCATCGCGAGCGTCCTGCTCGGCTGCGCCGGCGTGGCGATCTACGCGACCGCCCGCGCCGCGCGCGACGCTCCGCGGGCGCGGTCGCGCCTGTCATTCGGCGGAGCGGTGCTCGCGCCGGGAGTCGCCGCGCTTGCCGCGTGCAGCGCGCTCGCCGGCTTCTCCTACGGCGCCCTCACCTTCGGGGCGTCCGCGCTCGCGGTCCACCTCGGCCAGCGGCAGTCGTCAGGGCTGCTGCTCGCCGCGCTCAGCATCGGCAGCATCACCGGCGGGCTCGTCTACGGCTCGCGCTCGTGGCGGCTGGACATCGTGGCGCGTTTCCGGCTGCTGTTCGTGCTGTGCGCCCTTGCCGCCGCTCCGCTCATCGCGACCGGCTCCATCGCACTCGCCATCCCGGCAGCGGTGCTTGCCGGGTTGCCGATGGCGCCGCTCTACGCGGCGTCGTACGTGCTCACCGGCCGGATCGCCCCGCACGACCGCATCACCGAAGCATTCACGTGGACAAGCTCGGCGTTCGCCCTCGGCGTCGGCCTTGGCTCCGCGATCGGCGGCGTCGCGGTCGGGTCAGCCGGCGTCCGCGCCGCTTTCGCGCTCGCCTGCGCGGCTCCACTCGTGGCCGGGTTGCTCGTTCCGCTCATCCGCGGCGGGAGCGCTCGGCCCGAGCGCGCGCAGACCGGGGACCGCGAGCAGCGCGAAGAGCACGCCCGCGGCGCCGGCCACGTAGAACGGCGCGCCAACTCCGATGCCGAACAGCGCGCCGCCGACGACTGACCCGACCGCCTGCGCGGCGCTCATCGCGGTGCCGACGACGCCCTGGGCCTCCGCCTTGCGATCGGGCACCGCGTCCATCAGGTAGGCGTTCATCGCCGGGCCGTTGAAGGCCCACGTCGTCGCCTCGCCGGCGCCGACGACCATCACCAGCGGGATGTCCCTCATGAACGGATAGAAGGGGCCGATGAGCGACCCGACGATCACCGACCCGATCGCGACCCAGCGCCGGTCCCAGCGGTCCGCGACCCAGCCCGCGAGCGGGGTCGCGATGAGGAAGGGAAGCGCGAAGAGCGTGAAGGAGATGCCGATGACGGGGTCCGACGCGTTGAGCGTGCGCATGTAGAGGCTCCAGATCACGTCGTAGATGCCGATCAGCAGGCCGAGGCCGACCGAGATGATCGCGACGGTCCTGACCGCGGACTCCATTCGTGTCCGGCCGAAAATGTTCAGGCCCCCGGTGCCCGTGGCCGCGACCACCTTGCGGACCGACCAGCGCAGCGTCACGGCGATCACCAGCGCCGCGAGCAGGAGGGCCACCCCGGTCGCGATGAACACCGCCGACCTGCCGAAGATCGCGAGCAGGCCGCCGATCGCCGGCCCCGCGATGAACCCGGCCATCTGGCAGCCCGAAACCCACGCGTAGGCCTTCCCCATCTCCTCGGGCTCGACCAGGTCGCCCACCGCGGCGCGCTCGGCCGGGGTCGCGGCGGCGAAGCCCAGCCCCTGCGCGACCCGGAGGACGATCAGCCACTCGACCGGAAGCGGGAGCACGAAGGCCACCGACGCGACCGCCGCCACGGTGAGGCCGACGACCATCATCTCGCGGTGCCCGATGCGGTCGGCGAGCCGGCCGGCCGGCCACTGGCCGACCGCTTGCGCGACGAGCGCCGACGCAACGATCACGCCCACCAGCGCGAACGAGGCGTGGCGTTCGCGCAGGTACAGAGGCAGAACCGGCAGCAGCGAGCCGATCCCCGTGCTCGACACGAAGATCGCGGTGTAGATGCCGATGAGCGCGGCTCGATGCGAGGTCGCGGGCATGACGGAAGGTTAGCTGGGGCCTACAGTTCCGGCTGTGAGCACCGAGAGCGCGGATCTCGTGGTTGTCGGCGCCGGAACCATCGGTTCGTGGGCCTCCTATTTCGCGAAAACGGATGGGGCAGGGCGCGTGGTCGTCCTCGAAAGGGGACGCGCCGGCGACGGCGCCAGCAGCCGCGCCGCGGGCATCGTGCGCGCGCAGGGTGGCACGCCGGCGGCGGTGGCGCTCGGCCGGTGGAGCATCGATTTCTACCGCAGCCAGCGCGACCGGATCGGCACCGACTCCGGCTTCCGCGAGCTCGGCTACCTGCTGTTGGCGATGAACGATCGGGACGTCGCCGAGGGCAGGGCCCGCGTCGCGATGCAGAACTCGATGGGCGTGCCCTCGGTGTGGCTCTCTTCCGATGAGGCGATCGAGCACAACCCGCTGCTCGCGCGCGATTCCTTCGTGGGCGCGAGCTACCTCGCGACCGACGGCTGCATCGACCCGCCGCGGAACGTGCGCGCGTACTCGCTCGCGATGCAGCAGGCGGGCGTCGAGCTGCGCGAGGGCGTGGCATTCAGGGGACTGCGCACGGAGGGCGGGCGGCTCGCGGGCGTGATGACGTCCGAGGGCGCGATCGACACCGACCGCGTGATCCTCACCGGCGGGCCGACGCTAGGCGAGGTCGGCGAGATCGCCGGCGTGCGCATACCGGCGGGCGCGGTGCGGCACCAGGTCGCGGTCACCGAGCCGCGGCCCGAGTTCCAGGTCGAGCGCCAGGCGATGGCGTTCGACGTCGGCGCCGGCCTGTACTGGCGCCTCGAGGACGGCGGGCTGCTGTTCGGCTTCAGCAACCCCGACGAGCCGCCCGGGATCGCGCGCGAGATCGACTGGCCGTACATGGCCGAGATGCGGCAGCGGCTGGCGGCCTTACTTCCGATAACCAAGGACCTCGCGCTGCGCAAGGCGTGGGCGGCCACGATCGACTACACGCCCGACCATCAGCCGATCCTCGGCCCGGCGCTCGATCGCGAAGGCGCTCCGATCGAGGGGGTGACGGTCGCCTCGCCCGGCGGCCACGGAATGATGTGGGGCCCGGCGGTGGCTAAAATTGCCGCAGATCTTGCGCTCGAAGGACGTACCGCGCTCACCGACCTGAGGGACCTCGGGCTCGATCGATTCGACTCGCAAGGCGTGAGCCGGATCGCTCCCGACCCGATCGCGCTGCCGTTCCCTACGTCCACCCCGGTCACGCGCTGACGGCGCGTCCGCCGGCCTGAAATTGGAGCAACCAACATGAGCACGACCGTCGATCTGCTCAACGACGTCGTCCCGAAGCTGATCGCGCGCGAAGAGGAGAAGTTCATCGCCGCGCGCAAGAACTCCGACCGCCTCTGGAAGGAGGCGCGCGAGTACATCTCGAAGGGTGTTCCGTCGTCCTTCCAGGACGCGCCGCCGCAGCCGCTTTTCGTCGACCACGGCAAGGGCAGCAAGGTCTGGGACGTCGACGGGAACGAGTACGTCGACTTCCACAACGGCTTCGGCGTGATGGTCGTCGGCCACGCCCACCCGCTCGTCGTCAAGGCCATCTCCGAGCGCGCGGCCAAGGGCACGCACTTCGCGCAGCCGGTCGAGGACGACATCATCGTCGCGAAGGACCTCGCGCGGCGCTTCCGCCAGCCGCAGTGGCGGTTCACGAACAGCGGCACCGAGTCGACGCTCGACGCGGTCCGCATCGCGCGCGGTTTCACCGGTCGCGACCGGATCGTGAAGATCGAGGCCACGTACCACGGCCACCACGACACGCTGATGGTGTCGGTCGAACCCAAGCCGGACAAGATGGGCCCGGCCGACGAGCCGGCGTCGGTGCCGCAGACGGGCGGCATCCCGAAGGAGGTCTCCGACCTCACGTCGGTCATCGCGTTCAACAACCTCGAGCAGCTCGAGCGCATCTTCAAGCGCTACCCGAACCAGATCGCGGCGCTGATCGTCGAGCCCGTGATGATGAACCTGGGCATGGTGCTGCCGGAGGACGGCTACCTCGCGAGGGCCAAGGAGATCTGCCACGCGAACGGCGCGCTCCTGATCTTCGACGAGGTGAAGACCGGCGCGACGCTGACCGCCGGCGGCGCGACCGAGCACTTCAACGTGGTGCCGGACCTGGTCGCGCTTGCGAAGGCGATCGGTGGCGGCGTGCCGTGCGGCGCGGTCGGCGGGCGCGCCGACGTCATGGCCGTGATCGACAACGACCAGGTCGCGCAGTACGGGACGTTCAACGGCAACCCGCTGACGATGGCGGCCTCGCGCGCGACGTTGACCGAGATCCTCACGCCGCAGGCGTACGCGCACTTCGACGCGCTGAGCGAGGTGCTGAGCGGCGGCCTGCGCAACGTCATCAAGGAGTACGACCTGCCGTTCCACGTCATCGCGATCGGCGCGCGCGGCGGCATCACCTATCGGAAGGACCGCGTGCGCAACTACCGCGACTACCTGACGATCGACAAGCGCTGGGCGTACGCGTCGTGGCTGTACCAGTGCAACCGGGGCGTCCTGATGGCGCCGTTCGCCGAGGAGAACTGGACGCTGTCGGTCCAGCACTCCGAGGACGACGTGCAGCGGTACGTCGACAACTTCAGGGAGCTGGCGAAAGACCTCCGCTCGTAAGAAACATGTGGCGGGTCGCGCGTTCCAGAGACGTGCGGCCCGCCGCCCTCGCAGCGCTGCTTTTCTGCGTCGCATGCGCATCCGCGCACCCCACCGCCGCCGCACCGAGCACTCCGCAAACGGCCGTGCCGAGCGCTCCAGCCGCACCGGTCGCCGAGCCGTCACCACAGCCGGACGTCTGCGGCTACTGGACTCAGACGTACCAGACGCTGGCGGCGCGCTACGGCGAGATCCGCGACTGCCTCACGACGGATGGGACGCGCCGGCTCTGGCTCATCTCCACGCTTGGCAACGCTCGCAGCCGCGGCGTGATTGCGATCTTTCGGTGCCGTTCCGATGCCTGCACAGACGGCAGGACGGACCATCCAATCGGTGGTTGGCAGATATTTCCGGCGCCGTTCGCGGGCGGCGTCACCGTTCTCGGGCAGCCATCGCCGTCACTGCTGATCATCGACAACGGCGGCCACGAGATCGAGTTCGACCTGCACCTCTTGCGATTCCGCACCTGAGCCGTCAGCGGGGCTCTTTGCGGGCCCCGCTGAGACACGTCTGACGACAAACCGGCGGGTTAGATCGTCTGGCGGCGGCCCTCCGTCCCGGCCAGCTCGAACGTCGGCGCGAGCGGAGTCCCGGGCAGGTCGACCACGTAATCGTCGGGCTGCGTGGCGTCCACGCCCGCGGTCCGGGCGGCGAGCACGCGCAGAGCCACGGTGACGACGGCCGAGACTCCGAGGTTGAGCACCAGCGCGGTGAGCGCGATGTAGCCCGTGGGACCCAGGAATGGGATCGGCGCGGTCGAGCCGGCGAAATGCGCGACGGTCGGGGTCGAAACGCCGTAGGCGGTGACCGTGCCGTAGACCATCCCCGCCAACCAGCCGGCGATCAGGCCCCAGCGATGCATCCACCGCGTGTACAGGCCGATCGCGACCGCGGGAAACGTCTGCAGGATCCAGATGCCGCCGAGCAGCTGGAGGTTGATCGCGTTCTGGGTGTTGATGCCGAGCACGAACGCGAGCGCGCCGAACTTCACCACGAGAGATGCGAGCCGCGAAACCTGTGCCTCCTCGGCGTGCGAGGCCGCGGGCCGGAAGAAGTCGCGATAGATGTTGCGCGTGAAGAGGTTCGCGGCCGCGATGGACATGATGCCGGCGGGAACGAGCGCGCCGATCGCGACGGCCGCGTAGGCGACGCCCGCGAACCAGCTCGGGAACTCCTGCTGGAAGAGCAGCGGCGCCGCGAGGCGGCTGTTCGTCGTGTGGATGCCGGCGGCGATCGCCATGAAGCCGAGCAGCGCAATGAACGCGAGCATCAACGAATACAGCGGCAGGAAAACCGTGTTGCGGCGGATGGTTTCGCGGCGCTTCGAGGCGAGCACTCCCGTAACCGCGTGCGGGTACATGAACAGCGCCATCGCCGAGCCCAATGCCAGCGTCGCGTAGGCCCAGTACGACTTCGCCGAGGGCAGCAGCGCGAAGGTCGACGGCGTGTGCTTCGCCGCGGCGGCCGCGGCGACGGTCTTCGCGTGTCCCTCGACCGCGGCGAATATCTTGTCGTAGCCGCCGAGCTTGATCGGGATGTACACGACGGCGGCGATCACAACGATGTAGATCAGCGTGTCCTTCACGAACGCGATGAGCGCCGGCGCCCTCAGTCCGGACGTGTACGTGAAGGCCGCGAGGAGCACGAACGCGATGATCAGCGGAAGGTCCTGCACGATGCCGGTGCCACTGCCGAGGCCCATCACCTGCAGCACCGACTGGATGCCGACGAGCTGCAGCGCGATGTACGGCATCAGCGCGAGGATGCCGGTCGCGGCGATCGCGAGGCCGAGGAAGCGAGAACCGAACCGCGCCGTGACGAAGTCGGCCGGCGTTACGAAACCGTGCCGATGGCTGACGGACCAGAGGCGTGGCATGAGGATGAAGACGATCGGCCACACCAGGATCGTGTAGGCGACCGCGAACCAGCCGGACACCGCCCCAAGCGCGTACATCGCGCCCGGGACGGCGATGAACGTGTACGCCGTGTACAGGTCGCCGCCGAGCAGGAACCAGGTGACGAAACCGCCGAAGGAGCGTCCGCCGAGGCCCCACTCGTCGAGGCTGTTCAGCCGCTCGGCGCGGCGCCAGCGAACCGCCGCGAAGCCGACGACGGTGACGAACACAAAAAGGATGGCAAAGATCGCGAAGGCGACCGCGTCGAACTTCATGGCCACAGCCCCCTGCGCCGGCGCGGCATGACGACAAGCAGCATGTACGCGACGCCCTGGCAGAGCGCGTTGATGAAGAGCCAGGCCAGCGAGTACCAGTAGAAGAACGGGATGCCCCCGAGGTCGGGCGTCAGCTTCGCGTAGCTCGGCACCCACAGGAGGGCCACGAATGCGGATCCCAGGAGGATCGCGCTGACGATGTAGGCGACCGGCGCCTCCGCCACCCTGGGCGGGCGGCCCCCGGTCGTGACGCGAACGCGTCCACGGTCGTCCATGACGTCACCCCAATACCCGCTGTGTCGCGGGTTAATCCCGAAGCCTTAACAATCGTATATCGAAAAGTCGGGACTTGGCAGCAATTGGGGCGGCCAGCGGCTCGGCTGGTTTGGCGCCGGCGGGGCGTCTCGGGGCACGCGCAGAGGCACGCGTGGCGTCAGACGGGCGTTATGGGCGCTAGCTCACGTACGGGCCGGGGCCGCGCTTCAGCAGGCCCCGGGCGACGACGACCCGCTGGATCTCGCTCGTCCCCTCCCAGATCCGGTCGACCCGGACCTCGCGGTAGTAGCGGTTGGCCACGTGCTCCTGCATGAAGCCGCGCCCGCCGAAGATCTGGAGCGCACGGTCGGCGACGCGCGCGATCATCTCCGAACCGAAGAGCTTGGCCATCGCAGCCTTGCCGTGGATGATCCGCGGGTCGACGCCGCGGTCGAAGTCGGCCGCCACGGCGTAGGTCATCAGGCGTGCGGCCCACAGCTCGGCGAGCGAGTCGGCCAGCGGGAAGGCGACGCCCTGGTTGTCGGCGATGGGCGCGCCGAAGGCGGTCCGCTCGAGGGACCATTGCCGCGCCAGCTCGATCAGCCGCTCGGCCGCGCCGCAGCTGCGCGCGGCGATGAAGATCCGCTCGGCCGTGAACCACGCCTTCGCGCCGGCGTCGCCGCTGGCGGGGACGCGGTCGCGGTCCGGCACGCGGCAGCCCTCAAACGTCATCTCTGCGTGCTTCGAGACGTACGGGTCGTGCATGAAGCGCGGAAGGCGCGTGATCTTCACGCCCGGGTTGTCCCTGGCGACGAAGAACAGCGACTGCTCCTCGCCGGTGCGCGCGAGGACGATGAAGTACTGCGAGTTGTCGGCGTCGGTGATGAACCACTTCTCGCCGTCGATGACCCAGTCGGAACCGTGCTTTTCCGCGCGTGTGCGGATCCCGCTCACGTCCGAGCCCGCCTCGGGCTCGGTGATCGCCCACGCCTCGCGCTCGTGTCCGTTCAGCGTGGGCACCACCCAGCGCTGCACCTGGTCCTCCGTCGCCATCTCGACGAGCTCGCGCGGCCCGCGATCCGCGACCGCGAAACCGAGACCGTTCGTGGCACGCCCGGATTCCTCCTCGATCGCGACGAGCGCGAGCATCGACAGGTCCCTGCCGCCCAGCCGCTCCGGCATGTTGTTGAGCCAGAACCCCTCGGCGCGCGCGCGGTCCTTCACGCGCAGGTAGGCGGCGCGGTCGAACGTCTCCGTGCGCGCGACCTCGGCCTCGAGCGGCCACACCTCGCGCTCGATGAACGCGCGCGCCGACTCCTTCATGGCCCGGATGTCGTCCGGCAGCGCGAACGGCGACTGCACTCGCTCCTCGACCTTGCTCATCGCACCATCTCCCCGAGCTGCTCCGCGTAGCGCTCGTCGCGCCACCGGAGCGCCGCCTTCAGGCCCTGGGCCGCAACGATGCGGTCGAACTCGCGCTGCTCGGGCGTGTCGGCCGAGTTGAGGATCGACGAGAGGTCGAGGTTCGTGGCGACCGCCGTCCGCAGGCCCATCGCCTCGTACGCGCGGACGAGCGCGAGCTTGGTGAGCCGCAGGACCGGCAGTGGCGTGGGCGCGATCTTCCTGACCAGCTCATCGACGGCGGACTCGAGATCGCCGGCCGGCACGACGCGATTGACGAGCCCGCAGCGGTGCGCCTCCGCGGCGTCGATCGTGTCACCCGTGAAGAGAAGCTCGTTCGTCTTCTTCTGGCCGAGGACGAACGGCATGATCAGCGCCACCGGACCGGAGCCGTAGCGGATCTCGGGCTCGCCGAAGCGCGCGTCCTCGGTCGCGACGATCATGTCGCACGCCATCGCGAGCTCGCACGCGCCGGCGAGGCACCATCCGCGCACCGCGGCGATGGTCGGCCGCGGCAGCGCCCACAGCTCCATCGCGAGGTCGACATCCTGCGCGAGCACCGCGTGCCAGCGCTCGGCGCCCTCGATGCGGTCCTCGACCTCCTCCGCGAGGTCGTAACCGGCCGAGAACGCGCGCCCCGCGCCGGTGAGCACGACGACCTTGATCGAATCGTCTTCCGCGATCTCGCGCAGGCGCTCGCGCAGCGCGCGCACCACGGCGCCACTGAGCGCGTTCAGCTTCTCCGGACGGTTGAGCGTGATCCAGGCCGCGGGTCCGCGGCGCTCGAACAGGACGACCTCGTCTGTCATGAGTCCCCTCCAACGACGACGAGCGCGTCGACCGCGACCACGCCGTCCCTGCCGACGACCACCGGGTTCACGTCCACCGCCGAGACCTCAGCATGATCCAGCGCGAGGTCGCCGAGCGCGACCAGGATTGCCGCGACGCCGTCCAGCCGCTCATCCGGCACCAGCGGCGAGGCGGCCGACGTGCGGACCATCTCGCGCGCCATGGCCTGGTCGAGCGGTCCGAGGCAGACGGATTTGCCGGGCAGCGTCTCGGCCGCGCCACCGCCTACGCCGACGACGATCACCGGCCCATGGTCGCGGTCGCGCAGCATGCCGGCGAACACCTCGGCGCCCGCGGCCGCCTGCGCGGCGACGAGCACCGGGCCGCCGAGCCGCGCGGCGGCCGCCGCGACCGCCGCCTCGTCGTGCAGCCCGAGGACGACGCCGCCCTCGCGGCTCTTGTGCGCGGGTCCGTCGCGCTTGACGACCACAGGGAAGCCGATGCCGCGGGCCGCCTCGGCCGCCTCGGCCGGCGCCGCCGCGCGGGCACGCGGCGCGATGGGGATGCCGTAGCGCTCGAGGATCGCGCCCGATTCGAACTCCGCCAGCGCGCCCGATGGCAGTTGATCCACCGGGCGCGGCGCGCGCGACGCCGGCCGGCGCGCCTGCCACGTCGACACCGCGGCCAGCGCGCGCATGCCGGTCCGCGCGCCGCGAAGCAGCGCGACGTCGCGCTCGGCCGCTGCGCGCGCCACCTCCGAAGGCGGGTCGTTGGTCTGCACCGACGTCACCGCCGGCAGCACGTCGGTGCCCTCGACCGCGTCCGCCAGCGCGTTGAGGATCAGCACCGCGTTTTCCGCCTCGGGCTGCCCGAGATACTGCGACTCGTCGACCTGCGCCACCAGGACGTCGAACTCGCCGGACTCCGCCAGGAGGCGCAGCGTGCCGGGAAAGACCTTCTCGACGTCGTCGATCGCCCACGCGTCCACGGGGTTCTGCGGTGCGACGTAGTTCGGAAATGCCGCCTGCAGGCGAGCGACCAGCGGCGGCGACAGCGGCGCAAACGGCAGGCCGGCAGCTTCCGCCTGGTCCGCAAGGAGGGCGCCCTCACCACCGGAGTTCGTCACCCCGCCCAACCGCGAACCGCGCGGCCGGCGCCGCCGCGCGAGCAGCTCGAGCACCTCCACCATCTCGGCGTAGTCCTCGACCTGGATGACACCGTAGGCGCGCAGGACCGCCGAGAAGGCGGCGTCCGAGCCGACCACCGCGCCGCTGTGCGCGAGCACCGCGCGCGCGCCGCCCGCGGACCTCCCCACCTTCAGGCAGACGACCGGCTTGCCGGCGTCCGCAAGCAGACCGAGCGAACGCGCGAACGCGTCCGGGCGGCGCACGTTCTCGAGAAACAGGGCCACCGCGCCCGTCCTCTCGTCGCGCGCGAAGAGCTCGCAGTAGTCCGCGACGTCCGTGACGTGCTCGCCACCGGACGACACGACGCAGCGGAATCCCGCGCGAGGGCCGATCGCGATCAGCGCCTCGCCGATCGATCCGGACTGCACGACGGCGGCCACGTGCCCCGGCAGGAACGTCGGCGGGATCGTCCCGATCCAGAACGACGCGGCCTGCGGCACCGCGACGCCCATGCAGTTCGGGCCGACCATCGCGGCGCCGGCCTCCTGCGCCATCGCCGCGACGCGGCGGGCGACCCCGGGCCCGGCCGCGCCGGCCTCGTTGCCAAGGCCGGGGACGATGAATGCGCGCACGCCGGCGGCGAGCGCGTCGCGCAACGCGGCCTCGATCCGACCGTGGCCGACGAGGACGAACGCGACCTCGGGCGCGAACGGCATCTCCGCGATCGACGGGTAGACCTCGACCCCGCGCACCGCGCGGCCGCTCGGGTGGACGCCGGCGACCGGTATCCCGCGGCCCAGCACGTTGTCCACGACCTCGGGCGCCGTGCGCTCGCCGAGGCCGACGATGGCGGCCGACCCAGGAAAGAGGAGCGGCCGCACGGACGGCCTCGCGTCCAGCTCTAGGACCGCAGGATCCTCCCGTGCTCCGGCAGCCACGCGAGCTCGAGCCTGCTGCCGAGCGCCAGCCGGTCCTGCCGGTGGCGCGTGTGGACGTTGCTCTCGATCGCGACGAGCCTCACGTCCGGTCCGAGCTCGACGAGGTACTGCGTGGCGGTCCCGAGGTAGACCGTCTCGACCACGGTGCCCTCGACCCTCGCGTGCGCGCCGTCGCCGCGCCCGACCTGCAGCTTCTCCGGCCGCACGCAGACGAGCACGGACTCCCCGGCGCGCATGCCCGAGTCCAGCTGCGCCGGCACGAGCTGGCCCGTGCGCAGGCGGACCGCGTGGTCCTCGACGACGCCGGGCAGCAGGTTCGAGATGCCGATGAACCCGGCGACGAACGCGTTGGCCGGCTGCTCGTAGATCTCCTCGGGGGTCCCCGCCTGCTGCAGCACGCCCTCGTTCATGACCGCGATCCGGTCCGACATCGTCAGCGCCTCCTCCTGGTCGTGCGTCACGTAGACGAACGTGATGCCGACCTGGCGCTGGATCTGCTTGAGCTCGATCTGCATCTGCTTGCGGAGCTGGAGGTCGAGCGAGCCGAGCGGCTCGTCGAGCAGCAGGACCGCGGGGAGGTTGACGAGCGCGCGAGCCAGCGCCACGCGCTGCTGCTGGCCGCCCGACAGCTGGCGCGGCCGCGACGCGGCCTTCCCCCGCAGCCGCACGAGGTCGAGCACGTCGCCCACCCGCTTCTTGATCTCGGCCTCGGCGACCTTCTTCCGGCGGAGCCCGAAAGCCACGTTGTCCCACACCGTCAGGTGCTCGAAGAGCGCGTAGCTCTGGAACACCGTGTTGACGTTGCGGTGATACGGCGGGACGCGCGCGACCGACCTGCCCTCCAGGAAGAGCTCGCCCTCGTCGGGCTGCTCGAAGCCGGCGATCATGCGCAGCGTCGTCGTCTTGCCGCAGCCTGACGGGCCGAGCATCGAGAAGAACTCGGCGCGTCCGATGTCGAGGGTCAGGTCGTTGACCGCGGTCAGCGCGCCAAAGCGCTTGACCAGGTGGTCCAGCCGAACGGTCGGCGTCTCGACGGCGATGCTCATTCGGCCAGGAACGTGAGCCGAGCCCGCTGCTGGCGCGAGTAGATGAACAGGGCGAGGAGGACGATGCTGATCGTGACCAGCATCATGATCGTGCCGATCGCGTTGATCTCCGGCGTCACGCCGAAGTGGATCATCGTGTAGATCCGGATCGGCAGCGGCTCGAGGTCGATTCCGGAAACGAAGTAGCTCGTCACGAAGTCGTCGAACGACATGACGAAGACCAGCAGCGCCGACGCGATGATCGCGGGCCACAGCAGCGGCAGCGTGACCAGGCGCATGGCCTGCAGGTTGGTCGCGCCGAGGTCCTGGGCTGCCTCCTCCACCTCACGGTTGAGGGACGCGAGCCGCCCGCGGACGATGATCGTCACGTACGGGATCGACCACGTGATGTGACCGAGCGCGACCGTCGTCAGCGACAGGCCCAGCTTGAAACCCAGAGGCGTGAGGATTGAGCCCACCTCGCTGAACACGAGCAGCAGAGCGATCGCGGTGACGATCTCCGGGCTCACGAGGTTCAGCAGCATCAGGACGTCCGCGGGACGGTTGACGCGCGAGTTCGAGCGCACGAGGCCGAACGCGAGCAGCGTGCCGATGACCGTCCCGGCGAGCATCGTCACGAACGCGACCTCGATGCTCGCCCAGAGCGAGCCGAGCATGCTCTGGTCGTGGATCAGCACGTCGTACCAGCGCAGGCTGAAGGTGGCGAAGATCTGCGTCGATCGCTTCGAGTTGAACGAGAACAGGAAGACGACGAAGATCGGCGCGAACAGGTACAGGAAGACGACCGCCGTGAAGAACTTGAGGAACCGCGGCTGGTCAAACGCGCGAGGGCGGGGTGGCCGTCTGCCCGTGGCGTCCGCCGGCGCGGAGCTCAGCGGCGCGGTGGCGCTGCGCTCGACGGCGGTCGCCATCAGAAGGCCTCCGACGGTCGCGCGGCCGAGCGCATATAGATCACGATCAGCACGGACAGGATCGCCATCAGCACGATCGTGAGGGCGGCGCCGAGCGGCCAGAAGCCGCCCGCGGTGAACTGGTCCTGGATCAGGTTGCCGATCATGTAGGTGTTCGGCCCGCCGAGGATCTGCACCGTCGCGAAGTCGCCGACCGCCGGCAGACCCACCAGCACGGAGCCGGCGATCACGCCCTGGATCGTCGCCGGCCACGTGACGTTGAGGAAGGTCTGCAGCGGCGTCCCGTAGAGGTCCTTTCCGGCCTCGATGAGCGACGGGTCCATCCGCTCGAGCGCCGCGTAGATCGGCAGGATCATGAAGGGCAGGTAGTCGTAGACGAGGCCGCCGATGACGGCGGTCGGCGTGTTCAGGAAGATGACGGGCGGGTTGCCGTGGAAGCCCAGGAAGCGAAGGGCGCCGTTGACGACGCCCTCGTCGCCGAGGAGGACGAACCACGCGTAGATGCGCACCAGGTAGTCGGCGAACCAGGGCAGGATGATCAGCACGACGAGCAGGTTCTTGAAGCGGCCCGCGTAGCGGGCAATCATGTAGGCGACCGGGTAGCCGATCACGAGGCACAGCAGCGTGGTGGCGACCGAGAAGCCGACCGACCGCAGCAGCACCGGGATGAACAGCGGGTCGAACGCCTGGGTGTAGTTCTCGGGGTAGAACCCGAATACGGGCCGGCCGAGGAAGTCGGTGGTCGCGAGCGAGATCGCGATGACCATCCCGAACGGCGCGATGAAGAGGACGAGCAACCACAGGCCGCCCGGCAGAAGCAGCAGGCGCCAGAGCCGGTTGGCGCTCACCTCAGAACGCGCGTGGCGCCGAGGCCGAGTTCACCTCGGCCGACAAACAACGCAAAACAACCAGGCGCCTGCCAATCGTGGCGCGCCGCCCCCGGGATGGGGTTCCGCGGGGAAGGGCCGCAGCCCTTACCCGCGCCTTCTTTAAGAGACACGCGCGGCGCCGAGGCCGAGTTCAGCTCGGCCGACATACAACGCACAACAACCAGGCGCCTGCCAATCGTGGCGCGCCGCCCATGGGATGGGGTTTCGCGGGGAAGGGCCGCAGCCCTTACCCGCGCCTCGTTAGCCGTAGACGATCTTCCTCCACTCCGACAGCCACAGCTGGAGGTTCTGCCCGGTCGGGACGATCTCGCGCAGGCCGCTGATCGCCTGGTCCAGCGACACCTGCAGGAACGGGTAGTCCTTGCCGATCGTCTGGTTGAAGTGCTGCAGGCCGGTATTCGTCACCTGCGGATAGCCGAACCAGTCCACGTTCGCGGTGGCGTTCGCGGGGTCGAGCATCCAGTCGATGAACTTCATCGCCGTGCCCGGGTGCTGCGCGTTCTTGAGGATCATCATCGTGTCGTTGCCCGTGGGCACGCCTTCCTTGCACGTCTGGTAGGTGATCGTCGACGGGTCGTCGACCTGTGAGATGACCTGGTACACGTCACCCGACCACGCGTGGTGGATCCACGCGGTTCCGCCGACGGTGTTCGTGATGTCGTCCGTCTCGAGCCCGCGCAGCTTGGACTTGATCTGCAGCACGTTGGCCGAGGCCGCGTCGAGGTCCGACCGGTTCTTCGAGTTGATGTCCTTGCCGTTGCGCAGGAGGCTCATGCCGAGCACCTCCTGGAAGTCGTAGAGCAGGAACATCTTGTCGCCGTACTGGCCGATCAGGTTCCAGAAGTCGCTCCAAGAGCCGGTCATGCCCTGGACCTTGTCCTTGCGGTACATGATCCCGGTCGTCCAGATCGCGTACGGCGCGGTGTAGAGCGCGTTCGCGTCGTACCACGGGTTGTTGAAGTAAGGCGGGATCTCGGGCCAGTTCTTGAGCTGCGTGTGGTCGAGCGGCTGCGCGAGGCCGGCGCGGAGCATCGGACCGACGTAGTCCGCCGTCGGGAACGTCAGGTCGTAGGCGTTCCCCGCGTTGATCTTCGTCAGCATGTCCTCCATGTTGTCGAAGTTCGGCTGGTTCACTTTGATGCCGTAGTGCTTCGCGAAGGCGTCGATGACGTCGGGCGACATGTACTGCGACCAGTTGAAGAGGTTCAGGTCGCCGTCGATCTGGGCCGTCGCGTACTTGATCGGGGTCGGTGAGCTGGAGGGCGTGCTCGCCACCGAGCTCGATCCGCAGGCAGCCGCGATCCACGCCGCCGTCCCGCCGAGGCCGAGCGCCGCGCCCGCCTTGAGGAAGTCCCGCCGATTGATGTCCCGGTCGAAGATGCCAGACGCCATCCGTCAGCCCTCCAAGCGCAAATTGCGCACAGCCTGCGTGATCAGGGCAACCTATCCCTGATCGGCGCCCTTGTCAAATTGCCGGACAATCCTACGGTTGCGCGTATCAAATGGCCCGGCTAGAGTTGGCTGACGCCGTCCGCTAGCGGGAGGTTTTCGCCGTGTACGACGCAATCGTGATCGGCGGTGGACACAACGGGCTGGTGGCGGGGGCCTATCTCGCCCGGGCCGGCGCCAACACCCTCGTGCTGGAGGCCCGCCACAAGACCGGCGGAGCGGCGGACACGAGCCAGCCCTGGCCCGAGGCACCTGAGTTCAAGGTCACCACGTACTCGTACGTGATGAGCCTCATGCCGGACACGATCATCAAGGACCTCAGCCTGGTACGGCACGGCTACAAGGTCTTTCCGATGGGCCCGTACTTCCAGGCCTGGCCCGACGGCCGCTCGCTGATGCTCCACGCCGACGACGCGAAGCGCAACCACGAGCAGGTGGCGGAGTTCTCGAAGAAGGACGCCGAGATGCTCCCGAAGTGGGACGCGTGGCTCGCCGACCTCGCGAAGGTCATGGGGCCGCTGCTCATGACGGTGCCGCCGCGCCTCGGCTCGACCAACCCGGCGGACCTGATGGACCAGATGCGCCTGGCGTGGAAGCTCCGCGGCATCGGCCCGCGCAAGGTCGGCGACCTGACGCGGCTGATGACGATGAGCATCACCGACCTGCTCAACGACTGGTTCGAGTCGGAGGAGCTCAAGGCGTGCCTCGCGGTGAACGGCATCATCGGGACGTGGGCGGGCCCGGACGAGCCGGGGACGGCGTACGTGATGGCCCACCACTCGATCGGCGACGTCGGCGACGGCCACCTCGGCAACTGGGGCTTCCCTGAGGGCGGCATGGGCGCGGTCTCCGACGCGTGCCGGCGCGCCGCGGAGGAGTTCGGCGCCGACATTCGCACCGACGCGCGGGTCGACCGCATCCTGGTCCGCGGCGGGCAGGCCGAGGGCGTCGTGCTGGCCGACGGCCAGGAGATCAGGGCGCCGATCCTGGTGACGGCGATCCACCCGAAGATCACATTCCTGCAGCAGATCGACCGCAAGGAGCTGCCGCCGGATTTCGTGCGCGACATCGAGAACTGGAAGACGCGGAGCGGCGTCGTGAAGATCAACCTCGCGCTCGCCGAGCTGCCCGACTTCAAGACGATGCCGGGCACCAACCAGCAGGAGCACCACACCGGGTCCGTCGAGCTGTGCCTCTCGACCGAGTACGCGGAGACGGCGTTCCAGGAGGCGCGCACCGGGAAGGCGGCGACGCGGCCGTTCGTCGACGGCGTCATCCCGACGGTCTTCGACAAGACCCTCGCGCCGGACGGGAAGCACATCTTCTCGATGTTCACGCAGTGGGTCCCGCACGACTGGAACCGCGAGCCGCATCGCGAGGAGCTCGAGGCGTACGCGGACCGCATCGTCGACGGCTACAGCGAGCTCGCGCCGAATCTGAAGGGGGCGATCCTTCACCGCCAGGTGCTCGGGCCGTACGACCTCGAGCAGGAGCTCGGCCTGATCGGCGGCAACATCTTTCACGGCGAGCTTTCCGTCGACCAGCTCTTCCATATGCGCCCGGCGCCCGGTTACGCGGACTTCCACACGCCGATCCGCGGCCTGTACCAGGCCAGCTCGGCCACGCACGCGGGCGGCGGCGTGTGCGGCGTGCCCGCCTACCTCGCCGTGAAGCAGATCCTCCGCGACCGCAAGCTCGGCAAGAGCGCGCGCAACGGCAACGGAGCGGTGGCGATCGCTCCGGGCGCCGCGATGGCGACGACGTCCGCGAGCTCATGAGCGCAAACCCCGCCGCGGCGCCGATCGAGCGCGCTCTCCTCGAGCCGTCGCTCGCCGCGTTCCGCGAGAGCTACACCCTGCCTGGCGTCGCCTACACGTCCGACGCGTTGTTCGCGTGGGAGATGGAGCGATTTTTCGACGCGTCGTGGGCGTGCCTGGGCCGCGCCGATTCGCTCGTCCAGCCCGGCACGCGGATGGCGGTCCGCGCCGGGCGCGGCTCGATCCTTCTCTCGCGCGACGAGGCCGGGATCCTCCGCGCGTTCCACAACATCTGCCGGCACCGCGGCCATGAGCTGCTTCCGGTGGGCGGTTCGGCAAACACCGCGCTGATCGAGTGCCCGTACCACGGGTGGACGTACCGGGCGGACGGATCGCTCAAGTCCGCGCCCCGGCTCGGCCACCGACCCGGCTTCCACGTGCAGGATCACGGGCTCGTTCCGGTCCGGGTCGAGGAGTGGGAGGGCTGGCTCTTCGCCAACCTCTCGGGCGACGCGCCGCCGCTGCGCGAACACCTTGGGAACCTCGCCGACATCCTCCCGGCGTGGGCACCCGGCGGAATGGTCGAGGCCGCGCGCATGGACTACACCATCGAGGCGAACTGGAAGCTCGTCCACGAGAACTTCCAGGAGTGCTACCACTGCCTCGAGATCCACCCCGAGCTCTGCCGCGTCAGCCCGCCCATGAGCGGCCTGAACATGGTCTCGACCGGGATGTGGATCGGCGGCTGGATGGACCTCGCCGAGGACGCGGTGACGATGTCGCTCACCGGCCGTGGCGGCGCGCCCGTCATCCCGACGCTCAACGCGCAGCAGTCGAGGCGGGTCCACTACTTCGCGGTGTTTCCAAACCTCCTGATCAGCCCGCACCCGGACTACGTGCTCAGCCACCGGGTCGAGCCGATCGCGCCAGGCCGCACCCGGATCGAGTGCCGCACGCTCTTCCCGCGCGAAGTCGTCGAGTCGCAGCGGTACGACCTCCGCTATGCGTCCGAGTTCTGGGACGTGACCAACAAGCAGGACTGGGCGGCGATCGAATCGATCCAGCGCTCGGCCTACTCGCCGGGCTTCCGGCCGGGCCCGATCTCCGAGATCGAGGAGGCGGTTTTCCAGTTCTTCAACATGGTCGCGACCGGCTACGTCGAGGGCGGGCCGGTGACGCCCCGCCGGCCGACGATCCTCTACGAGCCGGTGCGATGAGGACGAGCGTCTTCCAGTCCGCCGAGATCGAGGCGCTCGTCGCGCGCGCGAAGGCCACCGCTGACGGCTACGTCAACGACGCGGTGACCAGCGACCTCCTCAACGTCGGCGTCTACGTGCTCGCCGCTGGCGCGGTCGACGGCCAGACGCCACATAAAGAGGACGAGGTGTACTACGCGGTTCGCGGACGCGGGCGCTTCGTGTGCGAGGGCCACGACGAGGCGGTGGCGCCCGGCTCCCTCCTGTTCGTGCGCGCGGGCGCCGAGCATCGTTTCCACGACGTCGAAGAAGAACTGGTCCTGGTCGTGTTCTGGGCGCCGCCCCATGAGGAGCCGTGATGGAAAACCAGACCGTCGCCACCAAGCACCCGACGAGCACGACGCTTTACTTCGGGCCCTGGTACCGGAAGTCGCCCTTCTTCGACGCGACGTTGCGTTACGGGTGCTCGGCCTACGACATCTACAACCACACGTACCTGCCGTCCTACTACCAGGACCCGGTCGTCGAGTACTGGCATCTCCTCGAGCACGTGACGCTGTGGGACGTCGCGGTCGAGCACATCGTCGAGATCACCGGCCCGGACGCGTTCAGCTTCACCAACATGCTCACGTGCCGCGACCTCAGCCGCTGCGAGGTCGGTCAGTGCAAGTACGCGCCGATCATCGCGAGCGACGGCGGCATCATCAACGACCCGGTCCTGCTGCGCCTCTCCGAGAACCGCTTCTGGCTTGCGCTCGCGGACAGCGACGTCGCGCTGTGGGCGCGCGGCGTCGCCGTGAACTCGAGCCTCGAGGTGACGATCAGCGAGCCCGACGTCGCGGCGCTGCAGATCCAGGGCCCGGACTCGAAGCACGTGATGCACACGCTGTTCGGTGACCGGCTTCAGGGCCTGCGCTACTACTTCTGCACGGAGACCGACCTCGACGGCATCCCCGTCGTCGTCAGCCGCACCGGCTGGACGGCCGAGGTCGGCTATGAGATCTACCTGCGCGACTCGTCCCGAGGCGACGAGCTGTGGGAGAAGATCATGCGGGCCGGCGAGCCGTTCAGGATCATGCCGATCGCGCCGTGCGAGCCCCGGCGCATCGAGGCCGGGATGTTCAACTACAACTCCGACATGCGGCTCGAGAACAACCCGTTCGAGATATCCGGCATGGAGCGGCTCGTGGAGCTCGACACGCCCGCGTACTTCATCGGGCGCGACGCGCTCGAGCGGATCAAGAAGGAAGGCGTCGGCCGCAAGCTCGTCGGTGTCGAGCTCGGCGGCGACGCAATGGCCGCCGAGCTCAGCGAGTTCTGGCCGGTGCACCACGGCGGGCGCCGGGTCGGCCACGTCACCGACGCGGTCCACTCGCCCCGACTCGAGCGCAACATCGGCTACGCCTGGGTGCCGATCGAGCTGGCGCCGGTGGGCACCGAGCTCATCGCCGTGTCGCCGAACGGCGAGCTGCCGTGCCGCGTGGCGGCGCTGCCCTTCATCGACCCCAAGAAGTCGATCCCGGTCGCCTGACATGGAGACGGCCAGCGGCGAAGCGATCCGCTCGCCCTTCTACGCCGCGCAGGAGGCGCTCGGCGCGACGTTCATGGAGGAGGGCGGCTGGTACTGGACCAACGGCTTCGGGGACCTCGACGCCGAGTACCGCGGCGTGCGCGACGACATGGGCCTGTGGGACGTGTCGCCGCTGGTCAAGTGGGAGTTCAACGGCCGTGACGCGCTCGAGGCGGCGGCTCGGTTGCACACAAACGACGTCCGCGGCCTGAAGGTTGGGCAGGTTCGCTACGGCGCGTTCTGCGACGCGCACGGGCTCATGGTCGACGACGGCACCGTCTTCAAGTTCTCCGACGAGCACGTGTGGGTGATGACGAACGCCCGCGACCACGAGGAGCACTTCGCCGAGGTCACGCGCGGGCTCGACGTGAGCATCGAGTTCATCGGTCGCGAGCTCCCCCACCTCGGCCTCCTCGGCCCGCACTCACGCGAGCGGCTGGCGCCCGCGTGCAGCGTCGACATCAGCGGCCTCCGTTACTTCCACTTCATCCCCGACGAGGTGAAGGTCGGCGGTGTGCCGTGCTGGCTCTCGCGGACGGGGTTCGGCGGCGAGCTTGGCTACGAGCTCTTCTGCAGGCCCGAGAACGCCGAGGCCCTCTGGCAGGCCGTGATGGAGAAGGTCCGGCCGACGCCGTTCGGCGTCGAGGCCATCGAGGTGCTGCGCATCGAAGCCGGCCTGGTGATCACCGACTACGACTACGAGCCGCATGAGCGCACGCCCTACGACTTCTCGTTCGACCGCATGGTCCGGCTCGACGGCGGCGACTTCAACGGCAAGGCCGCGCTCGAAGAGGTCGCGGCGCACCCGCCGCACCGGTTCAAGACCCTGCGCGTGGAGGGGGACGAGGTTCCCGGCTACGGCGCCGAGGTGCTGAGGGACGGCCAGGAGGTCGGGGTGCTGACCAGCCCGACCCAGAGCCCGCGCTTCGGCGTGATCGGCCTCGCCGTGCTCGATACGAGGCACGCAGTGGACGGCACGGCGGTCGAGGTCGCCCTGCCCCACGGCAAGCTAACCCGCGCCACCGTCGACGCGCTCTCGATCTTCGACCCCGAGAAGAAGCGGCCGCGTAGCTAGCCGCCCGTCTCGTACGTTGGAGTGCTTGCGGATGTTCCTGAAGCACGTCGCTGCCCTCGCCGCGATCGCGATCCTCGCCGCCTGCTCCACGTCGAGCCAGGCGGTCGTGAGCTCGCCGTCACCGTCGCAATCGCCATCGGCCGCACCGACACCGCCGGCGTCGCCGGCGTCGCAGCTCGGCCCCGGCGGCCTCACCCTCGACGAGGAGGTCGGAGCGGTGATCATGGCCGGCTTCCAGGGCCCGCTCACCGATTCGGTCGTCGCCGACTTCAACCGCCACCAGTACGGCGGCCTTCTCGTGGTGAACCTGAACCACAACGCGAGCTCGGCCTCTCAGCTGACCGCGATGATCCAGAGCCTGCGCGGCGCCGAGCGCCATCGCCTCATCGCCGCCACCGACCAGGAGGGCGGCTTTGTGTGCATCGCGATCAGCACGGTCCCGTGCTCGCCGATGCCAGTCGGCCAGTCGGATACCACGCGCATGGCGTCGGCGCTTCGCGCCCTCGGCTTCGACCTCGACCTCGGGCCCGTCTCGGACGTGTGCAACAACAGCAGCTCGATCATGTGGGGCCGCTGTTACGGCACCACGCCGAGCGGCGTCGCCTCCGCGATCGGCGCCGTGGTCGACGGCATCCACGGCGCTCACATGCTGTCGGCGGCCAAGCACTTCCCCGGCCATGGCGACACGTCGGTGAGCTCGGAGACGCAGCTGCCGCGCATCGACGAGAGCCTTGCGACCATCGACCAGCGCGGACTGGTCCCGTTCGAGGCCGCGGTGGCCCATCGCACCGACTTCGTGCTCCTCGGCCACCTGTTCTACCCGTCCATCGACCCGCACCGTTCGGCCGACCTCTCGCCCGCGACGGTGCAGATCCTTCGCGGCCAGCTCGGCTTCAAGGGCGCGATCCTCTCCGACGACATGGAGATGGGCGCGATCACGGCGACGACGCCGGCGCCGGAGGCCGCGGTCGAGTACCTGCTGGCGGGCGGCGACATGGTGATGATCGCCCACCACCTGAACGTCGCCGGCGCCACGTACGACGCGATCAAGGCGGCGGTGCTCTCCGGCCGGCTGCCCCGGCAGCGCCTCGACGACGCGGTCGCGACGCTGCAGGCCGTCGCCGCCGCCTGACGATCTCGCATTACACGTTAAGCAACTCGCGTTAATTGGCGCCGCGGCGACTCAGAGTTGCTACTTTTTGCGCACCTTGGTTACCCAAACGGGCAGTGCGGAATGGGTGTGGGAGGGCGACCCCGCCGCCCGCCTGCTCGACGAGCTCGCGGCGGCGGGCCCGGGACCGGACGACATCCTGCAGACCGCGGTCACCTTCCTGAGCACGGTTCGCCCCGGGACGTGGGTTGCGCTGGCCATGAACGCCGACCCGAGCACCTCGCGCGTCTACATGGCCGACGAGGCCGACCCCAGGCGCGGGGCGTGGATCGACCAGTACATGGTCTCGCTCGGCAAGCGCGGCACCGTGCCGACGGTCGGGATGTCGCGCAAGGTCATTGAAACCGGTGAGCCGATGCTCGTCCCGTCCGTCGACATCGAGCGCTACCTCGACTTCATGACCACCGCCGCCCGCGCGTGGATGGCGAAGCACCCGGCTCCGCCAGAGCTGAGGACGCTCGGCACCGTCATCGTGCCGATGCGCGCGCACGGCGTCGCCATCGGCACCCTGCAGCTGACAGCGTGGAACTCGCAGCCGCTTGATGCTGACGACGTCGAGTGGATCCAGAAGGTCGCCGACCGCCTCGGAACGGTGGTTGACAACGCTCGCGCGCAGGAGGAGTCGGCCAGGCGGCTCGACCGCCTGTCCGCGCTCGGCAGGATCGCCATGGCCGTCGCCGCGAGCCAGGACCTGCGGTTGACGCTGCAGCTCACGCTCGAGAACGCGACCTCGCGCCTCCGCGTCGACGCGGCGGACGTGCTGCTCATCGACGAGGGCAGGTCCGACCTCTACCTCGGCGCGGCGGTCGGCTTTCGATCGGTCCTGGCCGCCGACTTCAGGCTGCCCCTGCCGGCCGACCTCAGCGAGGCGTCCCTGATCGGCCGTCGCTTCGACCGCCAGTACGACGCGCGCACGGACCCGGACTGGACGGGGCAGTTCCGGCGCCGGGCGCTCTTCGTCCGCGAGGGCTTCAAGAGCTACCGCGCGGTGTCCCTCGTCGCGCACGGCCGGCTCATGGGCATGCTCGAGCTCTTCCAGCGCTCGAACCTCGAGGTCGACCAGGAGTGGCTCGCGTTCCTCGAGGCGATCGCGGCGCAGGCGGCCATCGCGGTGCGGATGTCGAATCTCGCGGCGTCCGTGAAGCCCACGCCCGCCGGCGGGCGGGCCGCCGAGCAGCGCCCCGACCTCTCGGAGCTCGACTGGCGGATCGTCAACCTGGTCGTCGAGGGCGCCACCAACCGCGACATCGCGGCCGCCGTCCACCTCAGCGAGAACACGATCAAGTTCCACATCCGCCGGCTGCTCGACCGCCTGGGCGCCGTGAACCGCACGGACCTGGCGAGAAAAGTCACACAGTCGAGCTGGCTTTAACCGTCCGGTTAATCTTCTACCCGGTCGGGTAGCGGATTACATCCAACCGATAAGCCGACCCATCGCTCCCGATTTCTAGCCTGCTTGACAGCGGGACGGCTGAATTGGTGGGGGAGATGAGATGGCAATACCTGGGTCGGTCGCTGCCGGCCGCGCGAGCGCGCGTGGCGGCCGGTTTGACGCCGAATTCGTGCTCCAGGGCCGCAGGCGGGTCGCGGCCGTGGCCCTACTGTGCGCGGCGGGATTCCTGTTCATGACACCTCCTTTCGTGGCTGTGCTCGTGATCGCGGGACTGGTGCGCTGAGGGGATGACCTGGTGACGCACGTCGCAGGCGTGGCGCTGGGGCCGTACCAGCTCATCGAGCGCATCGGCCGCGGCGGCATGGGCACCGTGTACCGCGCCTACCACCCGGCGCTGGACCGGATGGTCGCGATCAAGGTGCTCCCCGAGGCGTTCTCGGACGACAACGAGTTCACCGAGCGCTTCGTCGAGGAGGCGCGGTCGGTCGCCCGCCTGAAGCACCCGAACATCCTCCAGGTCTTCGACTTCGACCAGAGCGACAGCCGCTCCTACCTCGTGATGGAGCTGGTCGAGGGCGGCCGGCTGAGCGACCGCCTCGGGCGGCCGATGGAGCTGCGCGAGGCGATCAAGCTGCTCACGCCGATCGCGAGCGCGCTGGACTACGCCCACAACCAGGGCATCGTCCACCGCGACGTGAAGCCGTCCAACATCCTGCTGCACGTCGACGGCACGCCGGTGCTGGCGGACTTCGGCCTCGCCAAGCTCGCGAGCTCGTCGCGCAGCCTCACCGCCAGCGGCACGGTCGTCGGGACACCGGAGTACATGTCGCCCGAGCAGAGCGCGGGCGAACCACTCGGACCGGCGTCCGACCGCTACTCGTTCGCGATCGTCGCCTACGAGATGCTCACCGGGCGGGTGCCGTTCCAGGCCGACACGCCGGCGGCGGTCCTTCTCTCTCACCTGAACAAGGCGGTGCCTCCGGCGATCGAGCTGCGAGGAGAGCTCGCCGCGCACGTCGACGCGGCGCTCCAGCGCGGGCTCGCCAAGGTGCCCGAGGAGCGCTTCACGACCACGGCGGCGTTCGTCGCGGCGCTGACACCGGCGGCGTGGCCCTCGTCCCTTCCCGAGGACCGCGCCCCGGCGGCCGCCCCGAGCCGGCCCGCCGCGAGGTCGCGTCACCGCGTTCCTCAGGTGCTCGTCGTCGACGACGGGCCCGCAAACCGTGAGCTGATCGAGGCCTGCCTGGCCGGCATCGACTGCGAGGTCCGGCCCGCCGAGGACGGCGAGGCGGCGCTGCGAGAGGTTGCGATGCGGCCGCCGGACCTCGTCCTCCTCGACGTGCAGATGCCCGGCATCAACGGCTACGACGTCTGCCGGCGGATCAAGGCCGACCCGAAGACGCGCCTGATCCCGGTCGTGATGATCACCTCGCTCGACCGCACCGCGGACCGCGTCGAGGCGCTCAACGCCGGCGCCGACGACTACATGTCCAAGCCGGTGGAGCGCGTTGAGCTCGTGGCCCGCGTCCGTTCCGCGCTGCGCCTCAAGTCGGTGTACGACTCCCTCGACAGCGCCGAGCAGGTCATCTTCTCGCTCGCCGCCGCGGTCGAGGCCAAGGACCCTTACACCGAGGCTCACGCGCAGCGAGTCGCCGAGACGGCGCGCCGGGTCGGCAAGGCGCTCGGCGTGGAGGACGAGATGCTCGAGGACCTCTATCGCGGCGGCCTGATCCACGACATCGGCAAGATCGGCGTCCCCGACGCAGTGCTCCTGAAGCGCGGTCCGTTGGACGAGAACGAGATGAAGCTGATGCGCGCGCACACGCTGATCGGCGCCGACATCGTCTCGCCGCTCGCATCCGCCGAGCACCTCCTCCCCGTCATCCGCCACCACCACGAGCGGTTCGACGGCCAGGGCTACCCCGACGGCCTGCGCGGGCAGCAGATCCCGTGGCTGGCGCGCATCGTCGCGGTGAGCGACGCGTACGACGCCCTCGTCAACGACCGGCCCTACCGGCCGCGGCGCTCTCGCGAGGAGGCGATCGCGGTGCTCATGAACGGGGCCGGGAGCCAGTGGGACGCGGAGGTGGTCGACGCGTTTCTGCGCGAGGTCGGCTCCATCCCGCAGAGGAAGGCGGCGGGCGTCCAGTGAGCTGCCGGATCCTCATCGTCGAGGACAACCCGGCCAACCAGCTTCTGGCCGTGGCGGTGCTGGAGCGGGACGGCTTTGAGGTTCGCATCGCCGAGTCGGGGCCGGACGCGCTGAGGGCGATCGGCGAGAGCCGCCCGGACCTCGTGCTGATGGACATCCAGCTCCCGGAGATGGACGGGCTGTCGCTGACCCGGATCCTCAAGGCGGACCCTGCCACCGCGACCATTCCGGTCGTGGCGATGTCCGCCCACGCGATGGTCACCGACCGCGACCAGGCGATCGCGTCCGGCTGCGCCGGCTTCATCGCCAAACCGATCGACACCCGCGTCTTCGCCGACCAGCTCCGCGGTTTTCTGCAGCAGCCCGCAGCGGCGGAGAGCGCCTCCTGACGAAGCTGCTTGTCGCCGACGACGACCCCGCAAACGTCGAGCTCCTCACCGTCTACCTCGAGGGCCACGGCTACGAGGTCGCGGGCGCGATGGACGGCAATCGCGCGCTGGAGCTCGGCCTGTCAGGCGAGTACCACGTCGCGATCATCGACGTGCACATGCCCCTCTACGACGGCATCGAGCTGCTGCAGATGCTGCGCCGGCGCTACGTGCTGCACCCGATGAAGGTCATCGCGCTGACGGGGGATGGCACGCAGCTGACGCGTGACGCCCTCGCCGAGGCCGGGATCGACGGCTTCCTGATGAAGCCGGTTGACCTGAAGGAGCTCCTCGAGAAGGTGGAGGGGCTGACCGCGACCTAGCGCGTCACCAGCGGGTGACGACGACCTTCTTTCGCGTGTAGAACTCGATGCCGTCGGTGCCATGCACGTGCAGGTCGCCGAAGAAAGATGCCTTCCACCCGCTGAACGGAAAGAACGCGAACGGCTGCGCGATCGGGACGTTGATGCCGGTCATGCCGGCCTCCACGCGCTCGCGGAAGAGGCGGGCCGAGCGGCCGGACTGGGTGAAGATCGTGGCCATGTTGCCGAGCGACATCCGGTTCGCCTGGTCGATCGCATCCTCGAGGGTCGCGGCCCGCGCGAGCGACAGCACCGGCCCGAAGATCTCCTCGTGGCCGACGGCCATGTCGCCGGTCACGTGGTCGAGGATCGTCGGGCCGAGGAAGAAGCCGGGCCGCTGCATCTGCTTGCGGCCGTCCACCAGCAGGCGGGCGCCCTCGGCCAGGCCCTTGTCGACGTAGCCCGCGACCCGGTCCCGGTGGTCGGCGCGGATCAGCGGCCCGACCTGCACGCCGGGCTCGTCGCCCGGGCCGACGACCATCTTCGACGCGGTGTCGATCAGCGGGTCCATGACCTGGCCGGCCGCGCGGCCGACGACCACCGCCACCGAACCCGCGAGACACCTCTCGCCGGCGTTGCCGAAGGCCGAGTTCGCGATGGACGACACCGCGAGGTCGATGTCCGCGTCCGGCATGACGACGATGTGGTTCTTGGCGCCGCCCAGAGCCTGCACGCGCTTGCCGTTCGCGGCGGCCGTCCGGTAGATGTGGCGCGCCACCGGCTCGGAGCCGACGAAGGAGATGGCGCGCACGTCGGGGTGCTCGAGCAGCGCATCGACCGCCTCGCGCGCGCCGTGCACGACGTTGAGCACGCCCTCCGGGAATCCTGCTTCGAGGAAGAGCTCGGCCAGCCGCGCGGCGCCGAGCGGCGTGCGCTCCGACGGCTTCAGCACGAAGGTGTTCCCCGCGACGACCGCGAGCGGGAACATCCAGAGCGGGATCATCACCGGGAAGTTGAAGGGCGGGATGCCGGCGCACACGCCGACCGGGAACCGGTAGAGGTCCTGGTCGACGCCGCCCGAGACGTCGCGCAGCGTGCGGCCCTGGAGCAGCGTCGGCGCGCCGCAGGCGAAGTCGACGACCTCGATGCCGCGGCGGACCTCACCGCGCGACTCGTCGAGGGTCTTGCCGTGGTGGCGGGTGACGATCGCGGCGAGCTCCTCGAAATGCTCCTCGAGCTCCTGCTTGAAACGAAACATCAGGCGCACGCGCTCCATCACCGCCGTGCGCGACCACGACTGGTACGTGTGCACCGCGGCCTGGACCGCGGCGTCGACGTCGGCCGCGCCGGACAGCGGGACCTGGTCGATGACCTCGCCGGTCGCGGGGTTGTAGACCGGGAGCGATTTCGTCCCGTCCGCCGCCTCCCGCCGCTCAGACCCGATCAGGTTCGCGATCATGCGTCAACTCTCCAACAGGAATTGTCGCGCGTGCGCGACCGCCACCGACGGTCACGGCCGCGACCAGCGCCATGGCAACCGCTCCGGCGGCGTAGCCGGCGAACGCGGCCTGGATGCCGAAGGCGCCCCAAACGAAGCCTCCAGCGACCGGCCCGATGAAGATTCCGAGGTTCTCGAACTCGCCGTAGAGGCCCATGACGAGGGCGTGGCGCCGTTGCGGGGCCGCCTCCGAGATCCACGCCGTGGCGGCGGGCCAGACGAGCGCCGAGCCGACCGCCCGCAGGGCGGCGCCGGCCACGATGGCGCCGAACGAGCCCGCGATCGCGTAGACCGCGAACCCGGCCGCCGAGATCAGGCCGCCCGCCACCATAGTCGGGCGGCGACCCCAGCGGTCGGACGCCATCCCGCCCGGCACGAGGAGAAGGCCGGCGAGCAGCCCGACGACCAGCATCGCCGTGCCCGCGGTGGCGGCGGACTGGTGCAGATGGTTCGTGACGAGCAGCGGCAGGAGCGCGATCTCGCCGCCGGCGCCGACCTCGGCGAGGAGCACGATGGCCGCGGTGATCAGGAGGACCCGCACGAAGCCCCGGCCGCTGTCATCGGACACGGGCTCGACGTCACCCTCCAGCCCGGCCCAGATGCCGCGCGTCTCGCGGTAGCCGCGCAGCGCGAGCGCGAGGAGCCCGGCGCTCGCGAGCGGCAGGACTGCCGTGATCTCGAGCACGGTTCCGATCGGGAGGCGGTCGATGAGAGCCCCGCCCGCACCGGACCCGAGCGCGCCCGCGACGACCCACTGCGCGGAGATGAACGCGAGCCCGGTCGCGCGGAGCGATGGCGGCAGCGTCGTGCCCAGGAACGACCGCCCGAGCGGGCCGGCGGCGACCATCATCCCCGAGGCGATCAGGTAGCCGATCGCGACCAGCGGCACCGTGCCCGCGTGCGCCAGCACGAAGATCGCGACGGCGTACAGCAGCTGCGAGGTGATCAGCGGCACGCGGTAGCCGAGGCGGTCGGCGATGGCGCCCCACCCGCCCTCGAACAGCACCATCCCGAGCCCGAACATCGAGAGCGCCACGCCGGTGGCGACGGGCGATGCGTGCAGCTGCCGCAGCTCGAGCGGGATCGAGATCTGGGTCAGGCCTGTCGCCAGGGTCGACGGGATGAACGCGGCGACGAGCGCGCCGCTGCGGCTGCGCAGGAGGCGCGTCATCCGGAGACGAAGTACGCGCTGATGCCGATGACGGCGTACGCGCCGACGAGCTGCAGGCCCTCGAGCCAGTTGCTGCGCCCGTCGAGCGAGATCACGACGACGATCACGGTCGCGACCCCGACGATGGCGACCTCGAACGGCGTGAAGACGAAGTCCATCGGCTTTGCGAGCACGAGGCTGATGAAGACGAGCAGCGGGGCGATGAGCATCGCGACCTGCGTCGACGAGCCGACCGCAATCTCGAGCGTGACGTCTACCCGGCGCTTGACGGCGAAGAGCACCGCCGAGGCGTGCTCGGCCGCGTTGCCGATGATCGGGATGAGGATCAGGCCGACGAACACCGCGGGCACGTGAAGCGCGGCGATCGCGGGGTGCAGCGCGCCGACGAGCATCTCCGACTCCACGGCCACGAGTGCCGCGGCGCCCGCGAGCACGGCGACCGCAAGCCACATCGGCCACGACGGCGCCTCGTCCTGCTCGGGGGTGCGGAACAGGTGCGCGTGGGTCACCTGCATGAACGCGAGCGCGGCGAGGTAGAGGACGATGAGCACGCCGGCCACCACCACGCTGACGACCTCCTTCTCGCTCTGCCCCACGGTCGGCGTGCTGAGGACGAGGATCGCGGGGACGACGAGCGCCGCCACCGCGAGGACCATCGACGACGAGTGCACGCTCGCGGCCTGCGCACTGAAGGTCATCTCCTTCTGGCGGATGCCGCCGGCCACGAACGAGAGCCCGAGGACGAAGAGGAGGTTGCCGACGATCGACCCGATCAGCGACGCCTTCACGATCGCCACGTCGCCCGACTCGATGAGGAACACGGCGACGATGAGCTCGGTGAGGTTGCCGAAGGTTGCGTTCAGCAGACCGCCGGCGCGCGGCCCGAGGCGGACCGCGATCTCGCTCGTCGCCTCGCCGATCAGACCCGCGAGCGGCACCACCGCAAGGGCGGCGGTGACGAACGTCGTCGTCTGATGGCCGGTGAGGTCGGCGACGATCGAGATCGGGACGAAAACGAGAAGCCACAAGAGCGACGGGCGGCGTGCTGCGGCGACCAGCCGGGACATCGAGGCCTAATAGTGAGGCGTCGCATAATTCCGGGGTGGCCACGGCGCTCTCCCTCTCGCACCTCGGCTCGTTGATGCGCGGGGTGCGGAGCGTCGACCAGGTGGGCGCCGAAGAGCGCGCGGCGTCGCTCGCGAAGCGCTCGATCAAGAAGTCGTCCAAGCTCTGGGCGCTCGACCTCGCCATCCGCTGCATGGACCTCACGACGCTCGAGGGCAACGACACCCCGGGGAAGGTCGCAGCGCTGTGCGCGAAGGGCATCCGCCCGAAGCCCGGCGACGCGACGATCCCGTCGGTCGCAGCGATCTGCGTGTACCCGGCCCGCGTGGCGGACGCGCGCGCACACCTCGGCACGAGCGGCGTGCGAATCGCGTCGGTCGCCACCGCGTTCCCGTCTGGCCAGAGCTTCTTGTCGATCAAGGTGAGCGAGACGCTCGAGGCGGTCGAGGCCGGCGCGGACGAGATCGACATGGTGATCGACCGCGCGGCCTTCCTCTCCGGCGACTACCAGACCGTATTCGACGAGATCGTCGCGGTGAAGGAGGCGTGCGGCGACGCGCACCTCAAGGTTATCCTCGAGACCGGCGAGCTCGGCACGTACGACAGCGTGCGGCGCGCGTCGATCCTCGCGATGGCGGCCGGCGCCGACTTCATCAAGACGTCGACCGGCAAGATCCAGCCTGCGGCGACGCTGCCCGTGAGCCTCGTGATGATGGAGGCGATCCGCGACTTCGTGCGCGAGACCGGAAGGCCCGTCGGCTTCAAGCCCGCGGGCGGCATCCGCACGTCGAAGCAGGCGATCGCGTACCTGGTGCTGCTCTACGAGACGCTCGGCCCGGACTGGATGACGCCCGAGCGGTTCCGGCTCGGCGCGTCGACTCTGCTCAACGACGTGCTGATGCAGATCGAGAAGGAGCGCACCGGCGCATACCAGTCCGGCGATTACTTCACGGTGGACTAGCCGGTTGGCGATCACCAAGCACCGTCGCGCCGCCGAGCTCGCGAAGCAGGTCTTCGACTACGCGCCTGCGCCGGAGTCGATCGACCACGTGAAGATCGAGCCGCGCTACAACCTCTTCATCGGCGGGAAGTGGGTCACGGCGCACTCCAAGAAGCGCTTCGCCACCATCAACCCCGCGACCGAGGAGAGGCTCTCGGAGGTCGTTGAGGCGGACGAGGTCGACGTCGACAGGGCGGTGCGCGCCGCCGATCGCGCGTTCGACTCGTGGTCGCGCCTCGCGCCCGCGCGGCGCGCGCGCTACCTCTTCCGGATCTCACGCATCCTGCAGGAGCGTGCTCGCGAGCTGGCGGTCGTCGAGACGATGGACGGCGGCAAGCCGATCAAGGAGTCGCGCGACGTGGACATTCCGCTCGCCGCTGCGCACTTCTTCTACTACGCCGGCTGGGCCGACAAGCTCGAGTGGGCTTTTCCGAACCGCAAGCCGCGGCCGCTGGGCGTCGCGGGCCAGGTCATCCCGTGGAACTTCCCTCTGCTGATGCTCGCGTGGAAGATCGCGCCTGCTCTGGCGGCCGGCAACACGGTCGTGCTCAAGCCGGCCGAGACGACGCCGCTGTCGGCGATGCTCTTCGCGGACATCTGCCAGCAGGCCGAGCTGCCGCCCGGAGTCGTCAACATCGTCACGGGCGCGGGCAAGACGGGCTCGCTCGTCGTGCAGCACCCCGGCGTGAAGAAGGTCGCCTTCACCGGCTCGACCGAGGTCGGCAAGCTCATTCAGCGCTCGCTCGCCGGCACCGGCAAACGCCTGACGCTGGAGCTCGGCGGCAAGGCCGCGAACATCGTGTTCGAGGACGCGCCGCTCGACGCCGCGATCGAGGGCATCGTCAACGGGATCTACTTCAACCAGGGGCACGTGTGCTGCGCGGGCTCGCGCCTGCTCGTGCAGGAGTCGATCGCGGAGCCGCTGCTCGAGAAGCTCAAGCTCCGCCTCGGCACGCTGCGCCTCGGCGACCCGCTGGACAAGAACACCGACATCGGCGCGATCAACTCGAAGGCGCAGCTCGACAAGATCACCGGGATGGTCGAGTCGGGCGTCGAGGAGGGCGCGGAGCTCTTCCAGCCCGAGTGCCGGCTGCCCGAGCGAGGCTTCTGGTTCCCACCGACGCTGTTCACGAACGTGTCGCAGTCCTACCGGATCGCGCGCGAGGAGATCTTCGGCCCGGTCCTCTCGGTGCTCACGTTCCGCACGCCCGCCGAGGCGGTCGAGAAGGCGAACAACACGCCCTACGGCTTGAGCGCGGGCGTGTGGACCGACAAGGGCTCGCGGATCCTCTGGATGGCCGAGCGCATGCGCGCCGGCGTCGTCTGGGCGAACACGTTCAACCGGTTCGACCCGACGTCGCCGTTCGGCGGCTACAAGGAGTCTGGGTTCGGACGCGAGGGCGGACTGCACGGGTTGCTTCCCTACGTGGAGCTCAACTGATGGACGTGCGCAAGACCTACAAGCTATTCGTCGGCGGCGAGTTCGTGCGCTCGGAGTCGGGCCGCGCCTACCGCGTCGACGGCGCGGTCAACGTGCCGCGTGGCTCGCGCAAGGACCTGCGCGACGCGATCAAGGCGGCGCGCGGGGCGTTCCCCGGCTGGGCGGGCCGCACGGCGATGAACCGCGGCCAGATCCTCTACCGAGCGGCCGAGATGCTCGACGGCCGGCGATCGCAGTTCGTCGAGGTGCTCGGCGGCGGGCGCGCGGCGGCGCGCGAGGTCGAGCAAGCGGTCGACACGTTCGTCTGGTACGCGGGGTGGACCGACAAGCTCGCGCAGGTCACGGGCAACACCAACCCGGTGGCCGGGCCCTACTTCAACTTCACGATCCCGGAGCCGACCGGCGTGGTCGGCATCGTCTCGCCCGCCGAATCACCGCTGGCGGGCCTGGTTCGCCGTGTCGCACCTGCGCTCTGCGGCGGGAACACGGTCGTCGTGCTGGCCCCGGAGGCGGCGCCGCTGCCCGCGCTCACCCTCGCCGAGGTGCTCGCGACGAGCGACTTCCCCGCCGGGGTTATCAACGTCATCGCCGGCTACCACCGCGAGCTGCTGTCGTGGCTCGGCGCGCACATGGACGTGAACGCCGTCGACGTGTGCGGGTGCACGGCCGAGGAGATCGCGGCGGTCGAGAAGGCCGCGGCGGAGAACGTGAAGCGGGTCATCAAGGCGCCGGCCGGGGAGATGAGCCCGCAGCTGATCGCGTCCTTCATGGAGATGAAGACCGTCTGGCACCCGATCGGTGTCTGACGTACAGCGCCCAGAGCCCGAATAGAAACCCGATTAGAAAGAAGACGGCGCCGGCGAGGAGGAACGCCGGTTCATTGTCGAAAGCGGCTTGTACGTGACAGGACCAGTCTGTGCCCGCCCGATCGTCGCAAACGGCATCGGCGTGGAAAAAGCCGAAATAGAAGGCAGCGAGACCGGTCCCAAAGCAGACGATGGCCGGAAGCACGAATCGCGATGAGGCACCGCGCAGGCCCGCCGTCATGAACCGGGAAACGCATCTGTCGCCGGCGAGTTACGGTCACAAATTGGCTGACGGAAGGGAGCCGCGACTGGCGTCTAATCGCTGACATGGTTGCCGCGCCGGCCGCGAGCGTCGCCCTCGTCGAGGCCGCGAAGGCCGGCGACGAAGGCGCTTTCGAGCAGCTGCTGCAGCCACTCCTCGATCCCGCCTACAGGCTGGCGTGCGTGATGGTGCAGGACAGGCATCTCGCCGAAGACGTCGTGCAGGAGGCCGCCTTCAAAGCGTGGCGGAAGCTGTCGCAGCTGCGGGACGGCCCGCAGATGCGGCCGTGGTTCCTGTCCATCGTGGCGAACCAATGCCGGTCAGAGAGGCGCTCTCGCCGGTTCGCGTCGCCACAAGACCTGCGCGACGTTCCGGATGAACCATCACCGGATGACGCGGCGGTCGCCGGCATCGAGCTGCGAGCCGCCGTCCGTGCGATGGATGTCGACAAGAGGTTGATCGTCGTGCTGCACTGGTACCTCGATCTGCCGGTCACGGAGATCGCCGCGATCTCCCACGTCAGCGTGCACGCCGCGGAAAGCCGGCTCGTGCGCGCGACCCAGGAGCTCCGTTCCCGATTGGAGGCTGGCCGTGGAAGACACTGAGCTGAGATCGGCGTTTCACGCCGCCTACGACACGACCATCACACCCGCGCCGTGGCTCGCCGCGTCAATCAGCAAGGGACTGCATCAGAGGACGCACCGCACCGCCGTGCAGGTCCGCGTTCGACTGGGCTGGGTCCTGGCGACGGTCGCATTGGTCCTCATCGTGGCGATCGCGATCGCCGTCATCGTCGGACCGCGGCTGTTTGTCCAGCCCACAGTTCCCGGCGCGCAAGGCTGGTCCCCTTGCGGGCCCGTGGACAACACCATCCCCCACGTCGCCGGCTTACCGGACAACCCAAGCCCGCTGCCCGCAGCGGTACCGCCCGGTTATGGCCATGAGTGCGGCGGGTACGCCGGGTCGACCGACTCGCCGGCGGCGCTGGCTGAATACTTCCGGGGCGCTCTGACAGGCGCCGGCTGGTCGGTGAACACGGTGGGCACGACGCAGGGCTTTGTCGTGACGACGTGGGTTCCCGACCCCAAGGTGACCAGCGGCCCGGAGCCCGGCTACCGGCCGGCCTTCACCGGGCTGACCGGAGACGACGTTGCGAGCGCGAGCACGCGGCTGGATGCCAACGGGACCTCGTGGCTCGTGGACGTGCGGCTGACACCGCAGGGTGCCGCCCTCTTCGCGCGGCTCACCCAGGCCAACGTGGCCGCGTGCCCGACGGAGTTCGCCGGCTGCCCCGAGCGGCACCTGGCCGAGTGGATCGGTCTCACCCAGGACGACATCGACCACTGGGAGGACTTCGCGTACGCCAATCATGTGTCCCAGCCGTTCGACAGCGCGGGCGGCGCTCAGAACACGGATCCGAAGCTCGTGGTCGATGCGGTGACGCTGCAGCTGATCACCGGCGGAGTGTTCGAGATGGGTGCATCGAGCCGCGAGTCGGCGGACTACCTCGCGCTGGGTTTCAACACGCGCTTGCTCGCCAGTCACACACAGCTGACCTTCACGAAGGGCCATGCGTTCGGCGTCATCGACCTCGTGCCCGCCGGCGACGTCACAGCGATCTGGGTGCGCGTCGTGAGCTGACGCGATAATTTCTGAAGATGCCCGAGGTCGACGCGCCCGCCAAGCCGCCATCGATGAAGATGTCGCCGCGGGCGATGATCTCGAGCGAGAGGATCGCGAAGCGCGTCGCCGAGATGGGCCGCGAGATCTCCGAGGTCTACGCCGACATCGACACGCCCCTCGTGCTCGTCGTCATCCTGAAGGGCGCGACCGTCTTTGCGGCCGACCTCCTGCGCAGCCTCTCGATCCCGGCCGAGCTCGAGTTCGTCAGCGCCGCGTCGTACGGCTCCGGCACCTCGCACGGGAAGCTCAAGCTCGCGCACATGGTCCAGGGCACGATGGTCGGCCGCCACGTGCTGCTGATCGAGGACATCATCGACTCGGGCCGCACCGTGAGCGCGATCATCACGCGACTGCGCCGCCTGAAGCCGGCCTCGGTGCGGCTCGCCGCGCTGCTCGACCGGCCCGCGCGTCGCGAGGTCGAGATCCAGATCGATTTCACGGGCTTCGTCATCCCGGACCGCTTCGTCATCGGGTACGGGCTCGACTACGCGGGCCTGTATCGCGAGCTGCCCGGCATCTACTACCTGTCATAGCGACGCCGGCGTCGCCGTTCGCCGCGTGGCGCAAGGCGGAGCTGCACTGCCACCTCGACGGCGCGGTTCGCGTGTCGACCGCCGAGGAGCTGTCGGGGCGGAGCGACCTGCGCATGGTCGCTCCGGCCGATTGCGCATCGCAGGCCGAGTACATCGGCTTTTTCGACGACGCGATCGCGGTCATGCAGACGGCGGAGGCGCTCGAGCGGATCGCGTACGAGCTGTGTGTCGACTCCGCCGCCGACAGCATCGATTACCTCGAGGTGCGGTGGGCGCCGCGGCTGCACCTGCGCGACGGGCTCAGCGTGGAGGGCGTGATCGAGGCGGTGCTGGCGGGCCTGCGGGCCGCGCCGATCCGCGCGGTCGCGATCGTCTGCGCGATGCGGCAGCACGCGGTCGAGGACAACGTCGCGCTGGCTCGGATCGCCGGCGGGTATGCGGGGCGCGGCGTCGTCGGCTTCGACCTCGCGGGGGACGAGGCGCGCTACCCGGCGTCGCCGCAGCGGCCCGCGTTCGAGGCCGCGCGCGCGGCCGGCCTGCACCTCACGTGCCACGCGGGCGAGGCGGGCGAGCCGTCCAGCGTCGAGGAGGCTCTCGACCTCGGCGTCGAGCGGATTGCGCACGGCGTGATCGGCGCGCGCGACCCGCGCATCGTCGAACGCATCCGCGCCGAGGGCGTGCCGCTCGACCTCTGCCCCACCGCGAACTGGAAGTGCAAGGCGGTCGCGAGCCTCGAGGAGCACCCGCTGCCGCGCCTCGTTCGCGCCGGCGTCCGCTGCACCATCAGCACGGATTCGCGCACCGTCGCGGACACGACGCTGTCGCGCGAGCTCGAGCTGATGTCGACGATCGGGATGACCGACGACGAGCTGCGGCTGTGCAACGAGACCGCGTACGCGGTGAGGTTCGGCTAACCGCGCCTTTTCGCCAAATCGCGCGGAATGCCGCGCGACATATCGCTCGTTTTGTTCAAATCGACGCGGACTGGTCGCGGGGGTCAGACGCCGGTGCCGAACAGGCGGTCGCCAAAGTCCCCGAGCCCGGGGACGATGTACGCGCGGTCGTTGAGCCCCTCGTCCAGCGCGGCGGTGTAGATGTGGACCTCGGGGTGGCGCTCCTCGACCACCCGAACGCCCTCGGGCGCGGCGACCACGCACACGAACCGCGCATCCTCGCCCCCGGCCTCCTTGATGAGGTCCAGGGCCTGCGCCGCGGAGCCGCCGGTCGCGAGCATCGGATCGAGCAGCAGCGGAACCTTGCCCTCGAGCTTCGGCAACTTCTTGTAGTAGATGCGCGCCACCGCGGTCTGCTCGTCGCGCTCGAGGCCGATGTAGCCGACGGACACGCGCGGCAGCAGTTCCAGAACCGGTGACAGGAGGCCGAGCCCCGCCCGCAGCACCGGGATCGCCACGACCTCGCGCTCGATCATCAGCGCGTCCGCCTCGCGCAGCGGCGTCGTGACCTTGCCCGGCTTCACCGGGAGGTCGGACGTCGCTTCGTAGAGGAGCAGCGTGATCACGTTGCGCGCCAGCACGCGGAACTGCTCAGGGTCGGTGTTGCGGTCGCGCAGCCCGGCGAGGCTGTCCGCGACGAGCGGGTGCCTACTTACGTGAAGCGGCATCGCGCTTGATCAGGATGCGGATGGCATCGACCGCGGTCGAGAGCATGCGGTCCATGTACGACGGGTCGAGATGGTGGATCTCGCCCGCGCCGACCTCGTCGACGCAGAGGCAGATGGTTCCGGCGCGCATGCCGCGAATCCGCGACACCACGAACAGCGTCGAAGCCTCCATGTCGTTGCCGACGACCCCCGCCTTCGTCCACATCTCGAGCTCGTTCTTCAGGTCGGGGCGCGGCATCTGTGCGGGCACCAGGTCCGAGTACAGCGCGTCGACCGAGCGCATGACGCCGACGTGGTGCGGCACCTTCGCCGCCTCGCACGCCTCGACGAGCGCGTTGACCATCTCGAGCGACGCCACCGCCGGGTATTCGCGCGGCACGTAGCCGTCGGACGTCCCCTCGCTGCGCACGGCGGCGAGTGCGATGACGAGGTCGCCCATCTTCACGCCGGGCTGCAGCGCTCCGCACGTGCCGACGCGGAGCACCGTGTGCACCCCGAGCTCGTGCAGCTCCTCGAGTCCGATCGCGACCGAGGGCCCGCCCATTCCCGTCGACATCGCGGAGACCTTCACGCCGTCGACCGTCCCGGTGAACGTGCGGTACTCGCGGCTGAACGCAACCTCTTTCGCGCCCTCGAGGTGCTTGGCGATCAGCGGAGTCCGAAACGGGTCGCCCGGCGCGAGCACGTAATCGCCGACGTCAGCGCGCGAAAGACCTACGTGGTACTTCTTCTCGTCGCTCACAGCCATCGAGAGTCTAGCCCGGTTGTGTGACGCCGTTCCGGTCGACCCGCGCGAGCACGTGGCGCAGGCGGAACGTCTCGCTGGGCACGATGCGCCACGCGGCGGCGAGGCGCTCGACGCCCGCGCGAGCGACCTCCTCGGACCTCGCATGCACCGTCGCGAGCGGCTCGCCGGCATGGACCAGCGCGCCCACCGGCTTTTCGATGACGACGCCGGCGGCCGGGTCGATCCTGTCCTCCTTGCGGAGCCTGCCCGCCCCGAGCTCGACACACGCGAGGCCGACCGCAAGCGCGTCGATGGACTCAACCCAGCCGTCCGCGGGCGACGGCACCGGGGCCTGGACCGGCGACAGCGGCAGCCCGCGCTTGAGGTCGCCGCCCTGCGCGCTGAGCATCTCCTCGAACTTCGCGCGGCCGGCGCCCGACTTGAGGATGGCCGGCACGTCCGCGGAGACGCCGGCGAGCCGGCACATCTCCTGTGCGACCATCACGGAGACCTCGAGCAGCTCCTCGTCTCCGCTGCCCTCGAGCGCGTAGAGCGCCTCCTGCACCTCGAGCGCGTTGCCGACCGATCGCCCGAGCGGGTTGTCCATCGCCGTCACGAGCGCCACGGTCTGGCGGCCGGCCCCCTCACCGAGGCTGACGAGCTCAGCCGCCAGCAGCTTGGCCGACTCGAGGTCGGGCATGAACGCGCCCTTGCCGAACTTCACGTCGAGCACGATCGCGTCCGCGCCGGCGGCGATCTTCTTGGACATCACGCTCGAGGCGATCAGCGGGATCGAGGGGACCGTGCCGGTCACGTCACGCAGCGCGTACATGGCCTTGTCGGCCGGCACCATCTTCGGCGACTGGGCGGCGACCGCGAGGCCGATGTCGCGGACCTGCGCGATGAATCGCTCAGGCTCGAGGTCCACGGTGACGCCGGGCACGGACTCGAGCTTGTCCAGCGTGCCGCCCGTGTGCGCGAGGCCGCGCCCGCTGAGCTTGGGCACCTTCACGCCGCACGCCGCGGCGAGCGGCCCCGCGATCAGCGTCACCTTGTCCCCCACGCCGCCCGTCGAATGCTTGTCGACCTTCACGCCCGGGATCGAGCGCAGGTCGAGAACCTCGCCGCTCGCGACCATCGCGCGCGTCAGCGCCAGCGTTTCGGCCGCGGTCATGCCGCGAAGGCAGACGGCCATCAGCCACGACGCCATCTGGTAGTCCGGGATGTCGCCGGCCGTGAAGCCGTGCACCAGCCAGTTGATCTCCTCGGCCGGGTGCTCGCCGCCGTCGCGTTTGCGGCCGATGACCTCGAGGGCGTTCAGTGGCCGCTGCGCCCGCCGCCGGTCATGAGCAGCCCGAGGCGGTCCTCGGGCGCCTCCGGCGGCTCGATGCTGACGATCTGGCCCTCGTAGAAGACGGCGATGCGGTCGGACAGCGAGCGCACCTCGTCGAGCTCCGCGGAGACCAGGAGCACCGCCGCGCCGGCATCGCGCTCCGCGACGATCCGGCGGTGGATGAACTCGATCGCGCCGATGTCGACTCCACGCGTCGGCTGCGCCGCGAGAAGCACGCGCGGCTGGCTCGCCATCTCGCGCGCGACGATGATCTTCTGCTGGTTGCCGCCGGACAGCGACCGCGCCGGCACGTCGATGTTCGGCGCGCGCACGTCGAACTCCTTCATCAGACGTGTCGCCCACTTGCGGATCGCGTCGATCACGAGCAGCACGTGGCGCCACGCAAAGGGCGCGTCGCGCTGGCGGCCGAGGATCATGTTCTCGGCGATCGAATAGTTGAGGACGAGGCCCGCGCCGCGGCGGTCCTCCGGGATGTGCGCGATGCCCGCCGCACGCTCGCCGCGCGCGTCATACGCGGTCACGTCCTTGTCGCCCAGCCACACCTTGCCGCCGGTCGCGCGGCGCGTGCCGGCGAGCACCTCGACCAGCTCGCTCTGGCCGTTTCCCTCGACGCCGGCGATCCCGAGGATCTCGCCCTGCCGGAGCTCGAACGAAACACCCTTCAGCGCCTGCGTGCCCGCATCCGACATGGCCGTGAGGTTCTCGACCTTGAACGCCACGTCCTTCGGCTTTGCGGGCTGCTTGTCGACGCGCAGGAGCACCGCGCGGCCGACCATCGCGGTCGCGATCTCCTGCTCGTTGGTGTCCTTCGTGATCAGGTGGCCGACGACCTTGCCGCGGCGCATCACCGTGATCCGGTCGGAGATCTCGAGGACCTCCTTGAGCTTGTGGCTGATGAAGATGATCGTCTTGCCCGCCTTCACCAGGTCGCGCAGCACGACGAAGAGCTCGGTCGTCTCCTGCGGGGTGAGCACGCCGGTCGGCTCGTCGAGGATGAGGATGTTCGCGCCGCGGTACAGGACCTTCACGATCTCGACGCGTTGCTGCAGTCCGACCGGCAGCTCGCCGGTGCGGGCGTCGGCGTTGAGCGCGAGGCCGTAGCGCTTCGTGAGGTCGGCGATCTCCCTGCGCGCGCGCGCCGAGTCGTAGATTCCGCCGGCGGTCGTCGGTTCGCGGCCGAGCATGATGTTCTCGCCGACGGTGAAGACCGGGATGAGCATGAAGTGCTGGTGCACCATGCCGATCCCGAGCGCGATCGCGTCGCGCGGACCGCCGATGCGCGCGGTCTTCCCATTGATCAGGATCTCGCCCGAGTCGGCGTGCACGAGCCCGTAAAGGACGTTCATTAGCGTCGACTTGCCGGCGCCGTTCTCACCCACGAGAGCGTGGATCTCGCCGGCCCGCACGTCGAGGTCCACGTGGTCATTCGCGAGGACGCCCGGGAACTGCTTGGTGATCCCGCGGATCTCGACCGCCAGTCGCTCGTCGCTCATTCGGATCCCGGAACGTAGGGCAGGCCGTCGGCGGCCGGCGGGATGCTCCGGCCGATGAGGCCCGCGATGACGATGAGGGTGAGGACGTAGGGCAGCATGCTCAGGAGGTAGGGCGACGCGGAGATGACCGAGTTGTTGGCGTAGATCGCCTCACCGAGCCCGAAGATGATGCAGGCGATGAACGCGCCGAACGGGGTCCATTTGCCGAAGATCATCGCTGCGAGTGCGATGTAGCCGCGGCCGTCCGTCATGTTCGGCACGAACGTGTTCGACACCCCGATCGCCAGGAACGCTCCGGCCAGACCGGAAAGCAGGCCGCTGGTGATGACCGCTCCGTAGCGCAGCGTGAACACGTTGATGCCCGCGGTGTCTGCTGCCTGCGGGTGCTCGCCGACCGAGCGGATGCGCAGGCCAAGCTTCGTGCGAAACAGGACGACGTGCATCAGGACGAGAACCACGAGCGCGACATAGACCACGACGTTCTGGTTGAAGAACACCTGGCCGACGAACGGAATCGAGCTGAGGCCCGGAACCGTGATCGTGGGCAGCGCATCGCTCTGCCCGATGTGGCCTACGTCCTGCAGTCCGTAGAGCCGGCCGATGAGGAACACCGTGAGACCGGCGGCGAAGATGTTGATCGCGATCCCGCTGACGATCTGGTCGGCACGGAAGCGGATCGAGACCACTGCGTGGACCAGGGCCATGAGTCCGCCGGCGATCATCGCGACCAGGGTCGCCAGCCACGGGTTGTGCAGATGCAGATCTGCGTACACGGCGAAGAACGCGCCGACCAGCATCATGCCCTCCATCGCGATGTTGACGACGCCGCTGCGCTCGGAGATGACGCCACCCAGCGCGGGAAGCAGCAGCAGGATCGCCGCGGCGAGCGTGGCCTGCCACAGATTCGCGGTCAGGAGCAGATGAAGGATCTGGTTGATCGCGGTCATGACGTCAACCGTGGTCCTCGACGGGTGTGGCAGCGGCTTCGGTCACAAGCGCCGCTCCCGGCGCCGTGGGCGCCGGCGCCGAGGGTCGCCGGCCCAGGCCGGGAATCACGCGGACGATCGCGCCCAGGAAGTTGGCCGCGATGCTGAACAGGATCAGCGCCTGCAGCACCAGCACAAGGCTCGACGAGATGCCGGCGTCGCTCTGCATGACGGCGCCGCCCGACTGGAGCATGCCGAAGAGCAGGGACGCGAGCACGATGCCCACCGCGCTGCCGAGGCCGAGCAGGGCGACCGCGATGGCGTCGAAGCCGGTCGTGTCACTGAAGTACTTGTCGGTGAGCCCGTGGTCAACGCCCGCGATCTGGACTGCGCCGGCGAGGCCGGCAAAGGCCCCGGCGATCAGCATCGTGACGATGATGGTCCGGCGGACACTGACGCCGGCGTACCGCGCGGCCTTCTGGCTCTGCCCGAGCGCGCGGATCTCGTATCCAAGGGAGCCGCGCCAGAGGAGCACCGCGAAGACCGCGGCGGCGACGAGAGCGATGATCAGCCCCGTGTGCACGCGGTAGACGCTCGCGGGCAGGCCGAAGATGATCGTCGAGTTGCTGCTCGGGAAGAAGGTCGGCAGCCGGGCGCCTGCGGCGATGGGCGGTGATGCGGAGAAGCCACCCTGCAGCTGCAGCGGTCCTCCGATGATGAGGAATCGCAGCAGCCACTGCGCCGTGTAGTTGAGCATGATCGTCGTCACGACCTCGTGGGCGCCGGTGGTCGCCTTCAGGACCCCGGCGATCCCCGCCCACACGGCGCCCGCGACCATGCCGCCGATCAGCACCGCGGGCAGGAGCAGGAACGCGGGCCAGCTCGCAAACTTCGTGCCGATGACGGTGCATGCGATCGCCCCGGCGATGAACTGGCCTTCGCCGCCGATGTTGAACAGGCCGGCTCGAAACGGTAAGGCGACGGCGACGCCGGCCATGATCAGTGGCGTCGCAAAGACGATCGAGTTCGAGATCTGAAGCGCCGAGTTCTCGCCCTGCGTGCAGCCGACGCCGATGCCACCGCACACCAGCGACTGGTAAGCGTCCAGCGGGTTGGCGCCGGTCACCGCGACGAGCACGCCGCCGGCGACGAAAGCGAAAACGACCGAGCCGACCGGCATCGCGAGGCCGCTGGCGAACCGGCGGACCGTGGCCATCAGGGGCGCGTGTTATGTGGCGCGGGGGCGGGCACGGCTCGCCCCCGCGTCATTCCTACGGGTTCTTCGGGTCCGGGATGTCAGCAGGAGGGACCTGCGCGCCCGACTTGATGTCGGCTGCGAGCTTGTCCACCTGCGCCTTGATGTCGGCCGGCAGCTGGCTGCCATCCGCGAGCGGGTTGTCGAGCGTGTAACCGGTGGCGTCGTTCTGCAGGCTGAACCGCGTCTCGCCGCCCTTGAACTGCCCGTCCACGACGCCCTTGATGGCGTCGTAAACCGCAACGTCGACCTTCTTGAGGGCGCTCGCGATGACCGACGGATCCGCGTCCTTCTGGTCAGCGTCGACTCCGAAGCTGTAGACCTTCGCCAGGCCGGCGGCCTGGAGCGCGCCCAGACCGCATCCGCCGGCGACCTGGAACACGAACTCGGAATGCTGCTGTCCGATCTGGCTCTGCGCGACCGACTTGCACTTGGCCGGGTCGTTGAAGTCGTTGGAGTAGCCGATATACACCTTGATCGAGGGGTCGAACATCTTCGCCGCCCACTTGTAGCCGGCGATGTAGTGGTTCACGGGCGGGATGCTGATGCCGCCGACGGCCGAGATCACGTGAGTGTTCTTCGGCGCCTTGCTGCCCTTCTCGAGAAGCGCGGCGATCGCGCCGACGAGCGCGCCCGATTCCTGCTCCTTGAAGAACAGGTCCTGGCAGTTGGAGAGTTTCAGGTCGGCGAAGTTGGCGTCAGTGCAGGCACCGTCGACGATCGCAAAGTGGATGTTCGGGAACTGGCCCGCCACTGTTCCGATCGCCGGCTGCATGAGGAAGCCGTTTCCGATCACGAGGTCGTACTTCTTGCTCGCGAAGTTCGTGAGGTTCGGCACGTACGCGTCGCCGCTGTGCGACTCGATGACGTCCCCCTGGACGTTGAGCCCTCCTGTGCACTGAAGGCCACCCACCGAGCAGATGCTGCCCGTCGCCGAGGCTCTGGCAAGACCAAGCGCGGCCAGGTGGTTGAAGCTCTTGTCGTTGAGGCCTCCGGTGTCGGTGACCAGACCGACCTTGATCTTGGGTGACGGCGTCGAACCGCCCGTCGAGGACGTGCCTCCGCACGCTGCGATGAACATCAGCCCCGCGGCCACCAGGCCGAGGAACCGAAGCTGCGGACGAACCATATTCCGTGCCCCCTTCAAAGAGCTATCGAGACTCAGAGTGGGCCGGACGCCCTCTTCTATCTCCGGTCCGGTCGGGATTGTAGCTCGCGAAGCAGCCCGCCAAGCTCGCTGATCTTCTCCAGGCGGTGCCATCCGCGGGCGGGTAGGGCGGCCTCGTCGACGTGCTCGTGATGCCACGTCAGGTGGTACGGGATGTGGACCGCCACGGCGCCTAGCTCGACAACGGGGACGATGTCCGATCGAAGCGAGTTGCCCACCATCACGAACTCATCGGCGGCAATGCCGCGCCGCTCGAGGACCTGCCGGTAGCTCTCGCGGTTCTTGTCGCTCAGGATCTCGACGCCGGCGAACAGCTCGCCCAGGCCCGAGCGCGCGAGCTTGCTCTCCTGGTCGAACAGGTCGCCCTTGGTGATCAGGAGCACGGCGTGGGTCCGGCTCACCTCGATGAGCGCCTCGCGCACGCCGTCGAGGAGCTCGGTCGGCTCCTGCAGCATGCGCTTGCCCCAACCGAGGATCACCTCGAGGTCAGACGCCGGGATGCGGCCCTCGGTGACCTCGATCGCGGTCTCGAGCATCGACAGGGTGAACGACTTGATTCCGTAGCCGTAGAGCTTGAGGTTGGCCATCTCGTTCGCGAACAGCCGGCGGTCGACGTCGGCGTCCGGCGCGTGAGAGAGGAGCAGGTCGCGCAGTGCCTTCTGCGTGACGTTGAAGTGACTCTCGTTGTGCCAGAGCGTGTCGTCGCCGTCGAACGCGACCACCTTGATCGGCATCGGTTTGACGTTAGAGGGTCAGGCGGTCGATCTCGGCCAGCTCGTCAGGCGAGAACTCGAGCCTGTCCAGGGCGCCGAGATTCTCGTCCAGCTGCTTCACGCTGCTGACCCCGACGATCGCAGCCGTCACCCTCGGGTCGCGGAGCGCCCACGCGAGCGCCATCTGCGAGAGCGCCTGGCCGCGCTTGCGCGCGATGTCGCTCAGCGCCCGGACCGTCTTGAGGTTCTTGTCGACCTCGTCCGGGAAGAGCGAATAGCCCTGCGTCGCCCGCGAGCCCTTCGGGATGCCGCTCGCGTACCGATCGGTGAGCTGACCCTGGGCGAGCGGGCTGAAGACGATGCAGCCGGCACCGACCTCGTCGAGCGCGTCGAGCAGCTCGGGCTCGATCCAGCGGTTGAGCATCGAGTAAACGGGCTGGTGGATAAGGAGGCGGATGTGGTGCTGCTCATGCAGGATCCGCGCGGCGTCTCGAACCACGTGCGGCTGGTACTGCGAAACGCCGACGTAGAGCGCCTTGCCCTGGTGCACCGCGGATGCGAGCGCGCCCATCGTCTCCTCGAGCGGCGTCTCAGGGTCGGGACGGTGGTGATAGAAGATGTCGACGTAGTCGAGGCCCATCCTGGCGAGGCTCTGGTCGAGGCTCGCGAGCAGGTACTTGCGCGAGCCCCAGTCGCCATACGGGCCGGGCCACATGTCCCAGCCGGCCTTGGTCGAGATGACCAGCTCGTCCCGGTGCCCGGCGAGCTCGGTCCGCAGCATCTTGCCGAAGTTCGTCTCCGCCGAGCCGTACGGCGGGCCGTAGTTGTTGGCCAGGTCGAAGTGCGTCACGCCCTGCTCGAACGCGCGCCGGAGGATCGCGCGGTTCTCGTCGGTGGGATTGTTGCCGCCGAAGTTCTGCCAGAGGCCGACCGAGATTGCCGGCAGAAGCAGGCCGCTCCGCCCGCTGCGGCGGTAGATCACGCGTCGAGATTAGCTCGCGAAGAAATCCAGGATGAGCTTCGTCGCGCTGATGCTCTCGTTCGTCGGGCCGAGCAGCTTGCCGGCGACCGGGGTGGCGCCGGGCCAGGTGTGCCCCCCGCCGACGAGCGTGTAGAGCTCCGTCGGCGCTGAGCACTGCTGCGAGAAGGTCGTCAGCTGGACGTCAGCAGTGACGGTCGTGGCCACGGGCGAGCCGAAGCACTCGTTGCGCGAGCCCCATCCGCGAAAGGCCTGGTCGGCGGAGGGGACGATACCGCCGCCGTGCTGGTCCGGCCCGCCGAAGATGTTGCCGCCGTTGTACGGGACGATCGGATCGGCCGTGCCGTTGAAGCCGATCACCCGAAGCGGGCCGTTGTGGCACTGCGCGTACGCATTGATGCCGGCGATCATCGCGACTCCGCGGATGAACACGCCGGTCTGACAGGCGAGCGCGCCGGCGAACGCTGCGCCGTTGGATATGCCGGCGACGTACGCGGTCGCGTCCGCGCAGTAGTGCGCGCGCACGTCGTCGACGACCGCCTTGAAATAGTCGACGTCGTTCGGGCCCGGCAACGGCGGGATGGTCCAGATGTTGTGCTCGGCCTGGGCGGTGACGCCGATGAAGCCGCGCGCCGCGGCCTGCTCGGCGAGATGGGAGTACGCCGCCTCTTCCTTCGCGCTCTCGCCCAGGCCCGGGAAGTCGAAGACGATCGAACGGAGGGAGGTGCTGCTCCCTCCGGGGCTCGTGAGCATGTACGTGCGCTGCTTGCCGTCGACCGTGATCTGGTCGGTGACCGTCCCGGCCCGAAGGTAGGAGCCCTCGCTGCACGGCGGTCCCTGCTGAAGATCAGTGTTCGACGCCGGGCGACCGCATCCCGCGGCGAGCACCAACGTCGTCGCCACGAGCGCAAGCGCCGTGGCCTTCACGCCGAGGACCCTACGCGGGGTTCTGGTGCTTCAGCAGTTCGTCGATTGAGCCTTCGAAGGAGGCGAGCTGCTTGTGGACCTCGATGATCTCGTCGGACGTGACGGGATCCGTCGGGTCGATGTCGTGCTGGTGCACCGTCCACTCCATTCCACATTCGCAGCGGTGAAACAGGTAGCGATCACCGTGCGAGCGGTAGATGTAGATCGATGCGTCCCGCAGACGGCGGCCGCAAGCGCATTTTCCCTTTTCGGACTCCGGCTTTGACCTTTGCAATGACGTGACCTCGATCGATATAACGGAGCAGAAGCCGATTTCGTGGCATGGTACACCCGCTTATCCGTATTTGGAACCCTCAAATGTATGTAAAGGGGTAGGCGCTACTGGTCGGTATTCAGCGCCACGAGGAGTCCCTTGAGGTCGCGGATCCGCTCCACGCGGTAGGCGTGCTCGAGCGTCTGGTACTGCGAGAGGACGTCGACGAAACCCTCACCGACGTCGTAACCGTGGCGGCGGAGAAGGTCGCGCCCGCGGTCGCCGAGGCGGCCCACGACGTCCGCGATCCTGCTGTCGGCCGTGAACGTGTCAGGCACGCGGCGGCGCCGGCGGTGGAGGCGGAGGAGGCGCTTCCTTGAGCGTCACGCGATGGCCGTGCCAGCGCTCTGGGACGCCCTTCGGCGCGTCGCCCTGGTAGGTGAGCTCGATCGTCCAGCGGCCGTCCTGCTTGACCGGCGCGGCGGTCATCTTCGACCTGATTCCGCGCGCCTGGAGCGTCTGCAGCAGCGAGACCCCGTAGATGACTAGCGCGCCCGGCACGTCGATGGTGTTGATGCGCCCGCCTTCACTGGAGCCGTCGACGCCGGACGTGCGCGAGCCGAGAGACATGCGACGACAAGGTTAGTTGGTGGCGGCTCTTCCTTTCAGCGCGGCGAGTATCGATTCGACGGTCGCCTCGTAGCCGAGACGGCCCGTGTCGAGGACCAGGTCGTAATGGCCGGGCAGGTCCCACGTGTGGCCGTACACCTGCCGGATGTAGGCGCGGCGGTTCTCGTCGATCTGCTTCGCCTTCTTCTTCGCCTCGTCCTCGCTGAGGTTGTCGCGCTTCATCACCTCGCGGACGCGCTCGGCCTCGGATGCGCGCAGGAACACGTGGAGCGCGCCGGGCAGGTCGCTGAGGATGTAGGCGCCGCCGCGGCCGAGGATGACGACGTTGCCGGAGCGCGCCGCCTCGCGGATCACCTGCTGCGTGTACTCGAGCACGGCGCGCCGCGGGTCGCTCTGCGGGTCCGAATACGGGGGCGTGTACGTGGGCGATTCGGAGGTTGCGACGTGCTCCGGGCTCGCGGCCGCCAGCGCGACCAGGAGCCGGCTGAGGAACGAGCCAGGCTGCTCGTCGGCGGCTTCGACCTCCTCCTTCGGGAGCTCGAGGCGGTGGGCGACCTCGTCGATCAGCTCCGGGCCGAGGAAGTCCGCCTTGAGGCGCGCGGCCACCATCTTGCCGACCGACTCGCCCCCGGCGCCGTACAGGCGCGCGATCGTGACGACGGGCACCGGATCAATCTAAGTGGTTTCGCGCGAATTGAGCAAAACGCGCGGAAAGCAGGCACCGGAAGCGCGCGATTGGCGCAAAACGCGCGGATTGGGCGGCCCGGTTACTCCAGGTAGTCCCGCAGCTTCTTCGACCGCGACGGGTGCCGCAGCTTGCGCAGCGCCTTCGCCTCGATCTGCCGGATCCGCTCGCGGGTCACGCCGAACCGCTTGCCGACCTCTTCGAGCGTCCTCTGGTGGCCGTCGATCAGGCCGAACCGCAGCTGCAGCACGCGCCGCTCGCGCGGCGTCAGCGTGTCGAGCACGTCCTCGACCTCGGAATGCAGCATCGTCAGCGACGCCGCGTCGGACGGCGACACCGCCTCGCGGTCCTCGACGAAGTCGCCGAGGTGGGAATCCTCCTCCTCGCCGATCGGCGTCTCGAGCGAGACCGGGTCCTGCGAGACCTTCACGATCTCGCGCACCTTCTCGGGCGTGATGCCCATCTCCTCGCCGATCTCCTCGTCGGTCGGCTCCCGGCCGAGCTCCTGGAGCAGGCGCCGCGAGACGCGCACGAGCTTGTTGATCGTCTCGACCATGTGGACCGGGATGCGGATCGTCCGCGCCTGGTCGGCGATCGCTCGCGTGATGGCCTGCCGGATCCACCACGTCGCGTAGGTCGAGAACTTGTAGCCCTTGTGGTAGTCGAACTTCTCGACCGCGCGGATCAGGCCCATGTTCCCTTCCTGGATCAGGTCGAGGAACGACATGCCGCGGCCGATGTACTTCTTGGCGATGGACACGACCAGCCGGAGGTTGGCCTCGGTCAGCCGCTGCTTGGCCTCGTACGCGCGCTCGTACCGCTCGGTCAGCCGGTACCGCGCGATCCGGTACTGCTCGAGCGCCTCGGCGCGCACCCGTGGCTTGGCCGCCCCGTTCGCGCGGCGCTTGCGCTCCGCGGCCGCGGCGTCCAGCAGTGAGGGCATGCGGTTCAGGTCGTTGAGCCCCAGCAGCTCGAGCGCGATGTGCGCCTGCTGGCCCTTCCGCTTCACGGTGCCGAGCCGCTCGATGATGTCCGGCAGCATCTCGTCCAGGCCGCGCTGCCGGCCCTCCACCTCTTCGGCGACGTTCAGCGCCTTCAGCGCGTCGTGCAGCGGCTTGGCCTCGATGGCCTGCGCCAGCTCGACCTCGTCGTTCGCGGTCAGCAGCGACACGCGCCCGATCTCCTTGAGATACATGCGCACCGGGTCGTCGAGCGAGACGGAGTCCATCATCTCGATGTCGAGGAGCATCTCGTCGTCGATCTGCTCGACCTCTTCGAAGTCCTTCTCGCCGTCGGTGACCTCGATCCCGATCTCCTTGAAGGCCGCAAAGATGCGGAAGATCTGGTCGGGCTCTGCGTCGAGCTCCGGGAAGCCCTGGAGGATGTCGTCGGGCGTGAGGTAGCCCTGCTCCTTGCCCTTGACGATGAGCTGCTCGGCCATCGCCATCAGCTCGTCTTCGAACTTCTGCTCCGGCTTCTCGGCGGACCTTCCCGCCTTGGTGGCCGTCGTCTTGGTGGCCGCCGGGGCCTTGGGCGGCGCCGCCGCCTTCACTACGCGCGCGATGTCAGGATCTCCTTTTCCAAGTCAGCGATTGCACGACCTATCTGAGTGAGCTGGGTTTGCATTCGCACCGCCCGTTCCGAGTCCAGGGACCTCTCAGCCTCGGATAGCTCGCGGATTATCCCATTCTCCAAGTTCTTCATGTGGTTGAGGCGAATGCGCTTCGCCAGCTCTTCCGCCACCTCGTCGTCCACGCGCGGCGGCGGCTTCGCCCACGCCCTCCGGATGACCTCCTGCGCCTCTATCGGGTAGTCCCTCAGCTCGGCCTCGACGCCACCGGCGCCGGCGCGGTCGTAGCTGTCCAGCATACGGACGTAGAGCGCCCGGTCGGAGGGCTCGAGCTCCTCCGGCGAGACAAGCGTGCGTATTCGGCCGAAGGCATCGGGACGGACGGCTAGCAACTGTACGAGATACTTGCCCACTCCCTCGCGGGTTGCAACCTCGCGCGGGCGCCTCGTTCCGTCCGTCGGGGCGGCCGGGGCGATCAGCAGCAGGTGCCGCGAGATCCCGGTCCGCCGCTCCGCCACCTCCGCGTACGCCTCGCGCAGGCCGGACGGGAACTGGTTGATGAACTCGCGGATCCGCGCCGCCACGGTCTCGACCGAGTTCGGATTGCTCGGGTTGAGGCCGACGACGTCCTGCGCCAGCCCGGCCTCAAACCCGGACGGCGCCCGCTCCGCCAGCTGCTCCCACCTCGTCAGGGCGTCCGGGCCCGCGGCGCGCAGGAACTCGTCCGGGTCGAGGCCGTCCGGCATCGTCGCCACCCGGGTGCGCATGCCGTTGGCCGCCACGAGGACCGCAGCCTTGCGCGCCGCGCTCCGACCGGCGCGGTCGGCGTCGAAGACGAGCAGCAGCTCGTCCGTGAAGCGCTTGAGCAGCCGCACCTGGTCGTCGGTCAGCGCGGTCCCGGAGCTCGCCACGGCATTCGTAACGCCGAAGTGGTGCGCGGTGATCACATCGAACTGCCCCTCCATCAGCACCGCGTGCCCGCGCTTGGTGATCTCGTCCCGGGCGAGGTCGAGGCCGAAGATCACGCGTCCCTTTATGTATGCGGGCGTTTCGGGCGAGTTGATGTACTTGCGCTGCTCGTCGGCGCGCACCGTCCGAGCCGTGAACGCGAGCGTCTGGCCGCGCTCGTCCCGGATCGGGATCACCAGTCTCTCGGCGAAGAAGTCGGCGCCGTCCCGGCGCATGAGGCCGGCCGCCTGCGCGTCCGCCAGCGAGCGCTTCTTCGCACGCAGGTACTCGGCGAAACCGCGCCCGGCTGGCGCATACCCGAGCTGGAACCGTTGTGCGGTCTCCTTCGTCACCTGCCGCTGCTCCAGCAGGCGCCGGCCGGACTCGCCCGCGGGGCTCGACCACAGGACGTACTCGTAGTACTGAGCCGCGAGCTTGAGCATTGCGAGCACGCGTTTCCGAGAGTCGGCTCGCTCACGCTGCTCGGGTGACAGCTGCTGAAGCTCCACGCCCGCGCGTTCGGCCAGCAGGAGCAGCGCGCCGCGCTTGTCCGTCTTCTCGATCAGCTCGACGAACGTGAAGACGTCGCCGTGCCGCTCGCAGCCGAAGCAGTACCAGGACTGCCGCTGCGGGTCGACCTTGAAGCTCGGGCTGTCCTCCTGGTGGAAGGGGCACAGGCCCCAGAGCTCGCGATTCCGCTTGGTCAGCCTGACCTGCTCCTGGACGACCTTCACGAGGTCGACCTTGGCCTTGACCTCTGCGAAGGCGTCGTCGGAAGCGGTCGGGGGCACCGCTGGATATTGTGAGACGCCATGGTCGTCCGTTCCATCGCGTGGGTTAAGACCGCCGCGACCGGCCTGGAGTTCGCCGACGTCGAGATCGACGACCGGCGGATGCGCGCGACCGGCGTCGCCATCGGGTCGGACCCGCTCCCCTACCGCCTCGATTACAGCTTCGCCAGCCGCTCCAGGTTCGTGACGAAATGGATCGAGCTCGAGGCGCACGGGCAGGGTTGGAGCCGGTCGCTGCGGCTCAAGCGCGACCGGGCCGGCGAGTGGGACGCCCGCTGGGAGACACACGGCGAGGCGCTGTTGCCGCCGCCGACCGGCGACATGAGCTCTCTGCGCGAGGCGCTCGACTGCGACGTCGCGCTGTCGCCGCTGACGAACACGATGCCGGTGCTCCGCCACGGCCTGCTCCGCGAGGGAGCGCCGCAGGACCTGCTGATGGCGTGGATCAGCGTGCCTGACCTGTCGATCGTGCCGAGCCGGCAGCGCTACGCGTTCGTCCGCACCGACGAGCTCGTCTCTGTCGTCCGCTACGAGTCCGAGTCGCGCGACTTCACGGCCGACATCGTGTTCGACGACGACGGCCTCGTCGTCGAGTATCCGGGCATCGGCCACCGGCTATCGTGAGCGCGATGGCGACGGCCACCGAGCTGCTTAACCGGCGGATGCTCCGCGCCCGCGACGCGATCGACCGCAGCTACGCGCAGCCGCTCGATATCGAAAGCCTGGCCGCCGTCGCTCATGTGTCCGAGGCGCACTTCATCCGCACCTTCAAGGCGACGTTCGGCGAGACGCCGCACCGCTACCTCCAGCGCCGGCGCGTCGAGCGCGCGATGTTCAAGCTCGTCGAGACGGACCGCAGCGTCACCGACGTCTGCTTCGACGTCGGCTTCACGAGCCTCGGCACGTTCAGCCGCACGTTTCACGACATCGTCGGCTGCACGCCGACCGAGTACCGCGAGCGCGAGGCGCCGAAGGCGGTGCCGAACTGCTTCACGCAGTCGTGGATGAGACCCAGCAGTTTTGGAGAAGCCAGGCCGGCCGCCCGGCTGAGAGCATCGGCATCAAGTTGAAACCCACCCCACAGGAGGAACCGATGCTCAACTCGATCAACATCTCGCACATCTTCGTCGGCGACCAGGACAAGGCCCTCGACTTCTACGTCGGGAAGCTCGGCCTCGAGGTCAGCAACGACATGAACCTCGGTTTCATGCGCTGGCTCACCGTGCGCGCGCCGGGCGACCCCTCGCACGACATCCTGCTCGAGAAGCCGGGCGCGCCGGCGATGGACGAGAAGACGGCGGCGCAGGTCCGCGAGCTCATCGCCAAGGGCGCGAGCGGATTCGCCGCGGGCTTCACGACGGCCAACGCAAAGAAGACCTACGAGGAGCTGAAGAAGCGCGGCGTTGAGATCGCGGACGAGCTGACCGAGCGCGACTACGGCACCGACTTCGGACTGCGCGACCCGTTCGGCAACCACATCCGCGTGGTCGAGCGGAAGGGCTAGCGCTCAGCGGCGCGGACCAGGTCTCGTAGGGAGGCCTCCGGTCCGCGCCGTATCTCTCCTCCCAGGAAGAGCTCGACCAGCCGGCCCCGCCACCCGGGCGGGAGCTCGAAGTCTCAATTGAAGCGAACGGTCGTCTCGCCCGCGCCCGCGGGAGTCAGCGTTATGTGCTCGCGGTTGACGATGCCGAATGGAAACCGGGCGACCAGGTCGATCCACTGGCGGTTCGGGTCGATCTCACCGATGTCGAACGTGAACCTGAGCCACCGGGCGAGAAACGGCGCCGAGAGAACGATGTGCTGTCCCGGCGTCAGCTTTCCGGGGGGCGTCGCCGAAACGAGCCTGACGCCCTGCTGCCATTCCTCGAACCGCGCCGGGTCGATGAGGAGCTCCCACAGCCGGTCCGCCGGCGCGCGTGTGATGGCCGCCGGGCAGACGTTGAAGATCACTTCGTGCCGGCGCCTTCTCCGATCGCGGCCTGCGCCGCGGCGAGCCGAGCCACCGGCACGCGGAAGGGGCTGCACGACACGTAGTTGAGGCCGAGGCGGTTGCACAGGTGGATCGAGTCCGGGTCGCCGCCGTGCTCGCCGCAGATCCCCACCTCGAGGTTGCGTCGCGTCTTCCGCCCTTCCGTGACGGCCATCTTCATCAGCCGGCCGACGCCGTCCTCGTCGATCGTCTCGAACGGGTTGCGCGGCAGGATCTTCCGCTCGAGGTAGCGCACGATGAAGTGCCGCTCGGCGTCGTCGCGCGAGTAGCCGAACGTCGTCTGCGTGAGGTCGTTGGTGCCGAACGAGAAGAACTCGGCCTCGCTCGCGATCTCGCCCGCGGTGAGCGCGGCGCGCGGGATCTCGATCATCGTGCCGAACTTGTAAGGCACCTTCACACCCATCCGCTTCTGCACCTCGTCGGCGACGGGCTTCAGCTGCGTGTGGATGTCGCGCAGCTCGGCCAGCGTCCCGACGAGCGGGATCATGATCTCCGGCCTCGCGTCGACTCCGCGCTTGCGCAGGCCGGCGGCCGCCTCCATGATCGCGCGCACCTGCATGCGCGGGATCTCGGGGTAGAGCATCGAGAGCCGCACGCCGCGAAGCCCGAGCATCGGGTTCGCCTCGTGCAGATCCTCGACTCGCGCGAGCACCTTCTCCAGGCGATGCAGCTTGCGCGGGTGGTCGCCGGTCGCCTTCAGCGCCGACGTCTGCGCGATCAGGGTCTCGAGGTTCGGCAGGAACTCGTGCAGCGGCGGGTCGATCAGCCGGATGACGACCGGTTTGCCGGCCATCGTCTTGAGGATGCCGCGGAAGTCGCCGCGCTGGATCGGCAGCAGCTTGGCGAGGTGCACCTCGCGCTCCTCGGTGGTCTCCGCCATGATCATCGCCTGCACGATCGGGAGTCGCTCCGACTCCATGAACATGTGCTCCGTGCGGCACAGGCCGACGCCCTGCGCGCCGTTCTCGAGCGCCTTCTTCGCGTCGCGCGGGTAGTCCGCGTTCGCCCACACCTCGAGGCGGCGGAACTCGTCCGCCCAGCGCAGGATCTGGCTCGCGGCGCGGTGGCGGCTCAGGGAGCGGGCCTCGATCGTCGGCACGCGGCCGGCATAGATCTCGCCGGTCGTGCCGTCGATCGTCACGTCCTCGCCTTCCTTGACCGTCGTGCCGTCGACCGAGAACTGGCGCTTCGCCTCGTCGACCAGCACTTTCTGCGCGCCGACGATGCACGGGCGGCCCATTCCGCGCGCGACCAGCGCGGCGTGGCTTGCGGTGCCGCCGGTCTGCGTGAGGATGCCCTTCGCCTGCACCATGCCGTGCACGTCGTTGGGGTTTGTCTCCACCCGGACGAGGATCACCTCCTTGCCGGCCTTGCCCCACTCCGCCGCGGTGTCGGCGTCGAAAACCGCCTGCCCGCTCACGGCTCCAGGTGAGGCGGGGACTCCCTTCGCGATCGGCTGCGCGTGCGGGCCCGGGGCGACGCGCGGGAAGAGCAGCTGCTCGAGCTGCCTCGGCTCGACGCGCGCCACGGCCTCGCGGCGATCGATGAGCCTCTCGGCGACCATGTCGACGGCGATGTTCACCGCCGCCTCGCCGGTGCGCTTGGCGCCGCGTGTCTGCAGCATGTAGAGCTTCCCGCGCTCGACCGTGAACTCGAGGTCCTGCACGTCGCGGTAGTGCTTCTCGAGCTGCCGCGCGTAGCGCTCGAACTGCGCGTAGACCTTTGGCAGGCGGCGCTTCAGCGCCTTGATCGGCTCGGTGTCGCGCACTCCGGCGACCACGTCCTCGCCCTGCGCGTCGGCGAGGTAGTCGCCGTAGAGCTCCTTCTTGCCGGTGATCGGGTTGCGCGTGAACGCGACGCCCGTGCCGGAGTTGTCGCCCATGTTGCCGAACACCATCATCTGCACGTTCACCGCCGTGCCGAGGTCGTCCGGGATGCGCTCAAGCTGGCGGTACGTCTTCGCGCGCTGCGTGTTCCACGACCTGAAGACCGCCTCGATCGCGTCGCGCAGCTGCTCGCGCGGATCGGACGGGAATTCGTGCCGTGTGGCTTCCTTGTAGATCTCGAGGAACTTCGCGACCACTGGGCGCAGGTCGCGCTCGCGAAGCTCGGGATCCGTCTTGACGCGCGCGCGGTTCTTGGCCGCGGTCAGCGCGTGCTCGAACTTCTGGCCGTCGATGCCCTTGACCGTCTTGCCGAACATCTGGATGAAGCGGCGCCGCGCGTCGAGCGCGAAGCGCTCGTTCTTGGTCAGCGTCGCCAGCGCCGCCATCGTCTCGTCGTTGAGGCCCAGGTTCAGGACCGTGTCCATCATCCCGGGCATCGAGAACTTCGCCCCCGAGCGAACGCTGACGAGCAGCGGGTTCTTGCCGTCGCCGAAGCTCTTGCCCGACTGCTTTTCGAGGTCCGCGAGCGCGGTCGTGACCTGGTTCCAGAGCCCGTCCGGAAGCTTTCCGCCGTGCGCGTAGTACGCGCGGCACGCCTCGGTCGTGATCGTGAAGCCCGGCGGCACCGGCATGCCGGCGCGGGTCATCTCAGCAGCGCCGGCGCCCTTGCCGCCGAGGAGGTCGCGCATCTGGGCCGACCCCTCTCGGAACAGGTAGACCCACTTACGCGGCGCCATCGCGCTTTAGTGTCGCATCGGCCCGGCCAGGCGAAGGGGGGCCGATCGGCCTACGGCGTCGGGCCGATCAGCCTGTCCAACAGGCCGTCAGCTGCACGCGGCCTGGATCGTGACGATCATCAGGATGATCCCGATCGGGCCCTCGAGGCCGAGGAAGTCCTGGCCGGCGAGACCCGCGAGACCGATCGCGAGACCGAACGGTGATCCCACGTCGTCGTGCTTCTTGCCGGCGATCTTGAAGAACGAGGCCACGGTGAGGCCCACCGCTGCGACGTTGATCCCGATGCAGTAGAAGGGGAACAGGGCCGCACCGCCGAAGGAGCACATCACGGACAGCATCGCGATGGCCATCGAAAGCTGGTCGAACGCGTCGGTCTTGCAGGCGGTGCGGATCATCGCGCCGCCTGTGCTGTCGAGGAGCACGGCCTTCGCGACGCCGGTGAACGGGTCGACCACCCACATCGCCGCCGCGGCGGGATTCGAAGGCACGAGCCGGTGGAAGTCGTCGTAGGCGACCATCACGGGCCGCCACGCCGCGAGCTGGTCCGGCGTGAGCGTCGCGAGCCACGCGTCGCGCGCGGCGAAGTCGTTGGCCGCGATCGGCTTCAGCGCTGCGCCGGAAAGATTCGCGTAGGCGCTGACCGGAAAGGTGGCGGCCTCGGCCGCGCACGCAGCGACCGACGTCGCAACCGCCGCCCTGAATGCAGCGGCGGGGTCGGTCGTGAGCGGGATCACGGGATTCGCGCCGACGGCAAGGTCCGCGTGCTGCTCCGCCGCCGTCGACGACACGGGTCGCTCCTGCAGGATGGCCACCCTCAGGCCGGCGGCGGACTGCGGGTCGACCGCGGTCTGGCGCAGCAGCGAGGCGAGCGCGAGGGGCACGCGGCGGAAGCCCTTCTGCACCGCCTTCACGTAGTCGTCGCTCGTCCGTGATGCAGGCAGCTCGGCGATCGGCTCGACAGTGAGCAGCGAGCTCACGACGTCGTCGAGGATCGCCGACGGCGTGGGCGACCCCGGCTCGAACGCGATCGTCGTGACGCCGTCCATTGCCGCGCGCACCTCGGCGATCGCGCCCGCGTCGCCGGTCGCTGTTAGCGGCGCGCCGCGGTCGCTCACCTCCACGCCGGCGATGCGGCGGATCGACTGCAGGCCGCCGACCTCGATGGTCACGTAGAGCCCGGCGAACGACGGCGGCGGGATCGGCTTCTCCGGCACGTCGTACGAGGTCTGGCCGACCGGCTGCGGGCGGTTCGCGATCGCGACGACGACGTCGCGGTGCGACGGCGCGCCGGTCGCAGCGGTGTAGCGCAGCCGGTACGCGTTCCCGACCCAGGTCTTCAGGAGGTTCGCCGCGGCTGCCGCCACCGCGGCCGCGCCCGCCTTCGTCGCCGGGAACGTCTGGCCGCCGGTGAATGAGACGATCTGCGCAGCGGTCTTGCCGTCGAACTGGAGCTCCTTCTGGCCGGCGAGAACCGCCAGCACCGGGACACGCGCGCTCAGCAGGCGGTGCTGGAAGGTCGGCAGTTTTTTCGGGTCGCCGTCACCGTTGTTGAAGTCGCTAACGCAGACGATCGCGCTGACGCCCTGGTCGAGCGCGGCGCCCCCGCACGTCCCCCACGGATCGTCGGCGTCCTCCGCCGCGTTGGCGAACGCATCCACGAGCTGCGAGGCGTCGGGCGCGGCCCATCCGGTCGGGCTCGGCGAGGCGCCCATGTGGACGACCTGCACGTCGAAGGGCTTGGCCTGCGACTCGGCCACGAGGGCGGATGCGAGCCCCTCGTCGAACGCCGTCTTTGCGGACGCCGACGGCCACCAGTCGGGGTAGCTCGGGTAGCTGTCGTAGATGACGAGCACGCGCGGCCGCGCGACGGTGCGCGCATTCGAGTAGAGCGCGATCGAGTCCGGCTCCGCGATCCCATCCTTGACGCCGAACGAGCTCGCGGCGAGCCCGTCGACCGAGGCGCCCGACGAGTCGCTGACGTCCATCAGCAGCTCGACCTCCGGGAACGCCGTGGCGTTGGCGGTGACCTTGATGGTCGCCACGCGGGCCTCGGCGGATTTTCGGTCGGCGTCAGAGAGCGTGAGGTAGGGGCCGTAGGGACCGGCGACCGGCGTGCCCGGCGCCGGCGCGGGACCCACCGGCGAGCCGAGCACGTCGCCGTGAACCGTCACCATCGAACCGGCCGCGATCAGGTTGGGGTCAGGGGCTCCGGTGTCGGTCTGGACGCGCAGGAACGGAACGCGCGCCGGGAGCGCGGCCAGGCCGGAATCGATGACCGCCTGCGGGCCCTGCGGAGGTGAGAACGTCAGGATCACCTGGCGGCCGACGACGCTGTCCGCGCGCCAGCTCGCCGTCACGAGCTGGATCAGCTCGCCGGCGCGAGTCGTGCTGCCCACCGCCGGCTCGGCGAGAGCCGACACCGTCACGTTGACCGCGGGCGCCTGGCCGGTGTCGCCCGCGTTGCGCAGGCCGGCCGGCGCCGAATCGCTGATGCCGAGCGAGCCGAGGGCAAATGCGTAGCGGGTCTTGCCGCCCTCTGAAAACTGCACGACCGGCACGACGTCGGGAAGGAGGTCGGTGCGCACCCGCGCCTGCTGGAGGCTCGCCGGCAGCGCGGCGAGAATCGCCGCCGCCGGGTCGGCGCCGGGCTCGAAGGCGCGCTGCGCGTCGGCGGCGGGGAGGCCGGCTGAGCGCAGAAGCGACCGCGCCCTGTCGACCTTGCCGCTGTCGGGCGCGAACTTCGGTGGCCTCTGCGCGTACATGGTCCCGAGGTCGACGGACGACGGCCGCGTGGCCGCCATGACGGACGCTTTGAAGCCCGCTTTCGTCAGCAGGCCGGCGAGGATGTCGGCCCGCTCTCGCAGCGTGCCCTGACCGCCGCGCAGCGCCGCGGCTCCGCCCCAACGGATCGCCCCGAGATCGTCGCTCGTGGTCCAGGGCGGAACCACCCCGAGCGAGTCGCGGACGAACGCGACGATCTTGGCGGAGTCCTTCGTCGCCGCGACCGCCTGCGCCCGAAACGCGAGATGGTCCGGGCTGGCGCGCAGCCCGTCGCGCAGCGTGGTCAGCGCCTGCTTGATCAGGCTCCCCTGGGAGCCGGTCGAACCGGCCCTGCTCGTCGCGCCGGGGACGCAGCTCTCGAGCAGGAGGAGAAGAGCCGCGGCGTTGGTTGCGGCGAGGAACTCCCGCCGCGTCCAGCCGTTGCGCATCGGCTAGGCGCGCTTGAGCACGATGCCCTCGGCGCCTTCCTTGATGCTGAGCTGATCGCCGGCGATCCACGCGTCGCTCGCCTGCTGCTTCTCTCCCATCACGTCCGCGACCAGGTGACCGTTCGCGTCCACCGACCAGTGAGCCTGCCGCTGTACGCCTCTCGGCAGCGACATGGCCACGGTCCCGTCGGCCTTGAACTCGAGCGTGACCAGGCCGTTCGTCCATCTGCCGACGATCGCCTCCGCCAGCGGGCGCGAGTCAAGCTCGGATTCCGGAGGCCGGGCACCGGCCTGCATCGCATGGCCCATCGCGGCGAGCTGCGCGCGCGCCTCCGCGCTCTTCACCTCGTCGAAGCTGAACATGGTCGCGGCGAGCCTCACCGCGTCGGTCGGAGACCTAACGATCTCGGCGTCACCAGGGCGGTCCGGAAGCCGCTCGAGGTTCACGACCCGCATGCTGTGCGGCACGTAATAGACGCGGACGTATCCCGCGTCCGGGGCCGCGTCGTACTGGTCCTTGAAGGCGCGCATGCGCTTGTTCTCGACGTCGATCCAGTGCGTGACCGACGATGAACGGCCGCCGGTGCTGACCCTCCTCTTGGCGATGGCGCCCTCGACCGATTCGACGTAGCCCTCGCGCAGGTCCCGGTCCAGCGGGTCCGCGCCGGTGAAACCGCGGACGAAGAAGAACGCGCCCACGCCGAGCAGAACGAGCCCGAAGAGGATCCGCTCGGCTCCGCCCCTGTCGGCGAAGAAGAGCAGGATGACCGCGAGGACGCCGGCGATCAGGGCGAAGCTCAGGCTGTTCCGCCGGCTGTTGCCGGCCAGGCCGCGCAGCCACGTCCGCTGCTCGGCGCTCAGCCGGTTCGCGCGGTTCGCGTCGAGCGCATCTGCCGGGAAGGGACCGTTCGCCATCCCGGCGGATATTGTCGGCTGTCTCTAGGCCGCCTGCGACTCCGTTGGCGGCACGACGCCGTAATCGCCGAGGCCGGCCTTCTCGTGCAGCCAGCGGAGCGGATGCGGCGCCCACCAGTTGACGTCGCCGAGCAGCCGCATCACGGCGGGCACGACCAGCGCGCGGACGATCGTCGCGTCGACGGCGACGGCGATGGCAAGCCCGATGCCGATCGCCTTGATGATCACGACCTCGGCGAGTCCGAAGGCGACGAAGACCGCGACCATGATCGCGGCGGCGCCGGTGATCAGGCGGCCGCTGCGCTCGAGGCCGGCGGCCACCGCGGCCGTGTTGTCGCCCGTGCGCACGTACTCCTCGTGGATGCGGCTCACGAGCAGCACCTCGTAGTCCATCGACAGGCCGAAGACGATGCTGAACAGGATCACCGGGATGCTGGGGTCGATCGACTGCGGCGTGAAGCCGAGAAGGCTCGAGATGTGGCCCTCCTGGAAGATCCAGACGAGCGCGCCGAACGAGGCGCCGATCGAGAGGAAGTTCAGGATGACCGCCTTCAGCGGAAGCACGACCGAGCCGGTCAGGAGAAAGAGGACGAAGTAGGTGACGATCACCACGAAGGCGACCGCGACCGGCGTGCGGTCGGTGATGAAGTGGATGACATCGAGGTCGATCGCGGTCTGGCCGCCGACGAGCACCTGCCCGCCGCTCACGCCGCCGGCGTCGCGGATCGCCTTGACGATGGCACGCGACGTGTCCGAGGTCGGTGGAGCGTTCGTCGTCGCCTGGATGAGGACGATGTGCTTGCCCACCGTCGCGCCCATCAACTGCCTCGCCGCCGGCGGTATCTTCGCCGGGTCGCCGGTGTAGAGCGCCTGGTACTGCTGCAGCCCGAGGCTCGGGTCGAGGTCGTAGATCGAGCTCGTGTGCAGCACGTTCGGGATCGCCGCGATGCGGCGGTCGAGGTTGTACTGGTCCGCGATCCGAGACGCGGTCAGCGGGTCGCCGCCCGCGTAGTTCACGACGATGTTGAAGGTCGTCTGGTCCTGGCCGGGGAAGCTTGCCTGCAGGTTGTCCCAGCCCTGGCGCGCCTCGAGGTGCGAGGGCAGCATGTCGACGTCGCCGTTCGCCAGCCGCAGGTTGAGGAACGGAGAGCCGGCGATGAGCAGGAATCCGACCGTCGGCACCAGGACGATGACTGGCCGCTTCATGACCCACGTCGCGAGCCCGTGCCAGAATCCGCGACCACCGTTCACGCCACCCCCCAGCGCCGGGAGGCGCAGGCGGTTCACGTTCGGGCCGATGATCGAGAGCAGAGCGGGCAGGAACGTCAGGCCGTAGATGACCGCGACCGCAACGACGATCGCGCCCGCCGCGCCCATCGAGGCGAGGAACGTGCCCTGGAAGAAGAGCATCGCCGAGAGGCCGACGGCGACCGTGAGGCCTGAGAACGTGATCGCTCGACCGGCGGTGGCGACCGTAGTCGCGATGGCGTCCTCGCGGCTTGCGCCGGTCGCGAGCTCATCGCGGAATCGGTTGACGATGAACAGCGAGTAGTCGATCGACACGCCGAGCCCGATGAGGGTGACGATGTTCAGCGCGTACTGCGAGACGTCCGTGAAGCGGTCCAGGAAGAACGTGCCCGCGAGGCCGCCGAGGATCGTCAGGATGCCCACTCCGAGCGGCATGCCGGCGGCCACGACCGACGCGAAGATGATGAGCAGCAGGATCAGCGTCACCGGCAGGGTGATCGTTTCCGCGCGCGAAAGGTCGGTCTCGAGCGTCGTGTTGAAGGCCTGGTTGATCGGCACGAAGCCGGTGCCCTGCACCTTGAGCGTGTCCGAGGTGACCTTTGCTCGCAGGTCGGCGTACTGCTTCCAGGCGTCGGGCCCGGTCGCGTACAGCTCGACGCTGACCAGCGCCTCGTGGCCGTCCTTGGACGTGAACGCGGCGGTGACCCGCGGGTTGTTGGTGTTGTACGGGTCGGTGATGCTGCTGATCCGCGAGTCGTTCTTGATCGGCGCGAGCGCCGACTCGAGAGCGGACTGGAACTGCGGGTCGCTCACCTGGAGCGTGTCGCTGCGGAAGATCAGCAGGAAGTTCGACGTCGAGCGGTTGTTGTTGGTCTGCAGGTCGTGCGTGAGGAGCGATTGCGCGCGCTGGGCCTCGAGGTCGCTGGTCAACGGGCCGCCGCTCGTGAGCGTGCCGCCCATCAGGAGGCCGGCGATCGAGAGCGCCAGCAGCACGCCGGACCCGGCGAGCGTGGCCCAGCGGAACCGGTACACGATTCGACCCCAGCCTGCGAACACTCTGGCTTCCTCCTGGTGGCGCTAGGCGCCGGTTGCGTTCTGGAATACAGCGGACAGTGACATCGCGGCGAGCGCGTCGACGGCCTCGTCCGCGTTGAACTCCTTGTCGACGAGAGTCTGCACGATGATGCCCAGGATCGCGCCCCATACGGCGCCGGCTATGCCGCGCGCGGGAGTCGGGTCGACTTCGCGCTCGGCGAGAACCTGGCTCGCGATGTCCTCGACGTGCTGCCGCTCGTTGCGGACGAAGTCGCGCACCCCGGCGCCGATGACCGGGTCGTGCACGCCGACGCCGATGAGCTGGACGTACAGCGCGTTGGTGTGGCGCTTGTCGCGGAGCATCTCCTTGGTCTGCTCGAAGGCGGCGAGCGCGCCCGCGGCGCCCTGCACGTCGCCGAGCTCCATCCGCTCACAGACGAACGCGAGCACCGCGAGAACGAGCAGCTGCTTCGACTTGAAGTAGTAGTGGACGAGGCCCTGGGCCACGCCCGCCTCCTCCGCGATCCCCTTGATGGAGGTGTTCTCGTAGCCCTCGCGGCTCAGGACGGTGAACGCCGCCTGGAGGATCTTCTCGCGGGTATCGCTTGACACTTGGGCTCCTTCGTGCTTGGTGCTGGTTGAACGGCCAACCAAACTTGGTTGGTCATTCAATCACCCCGCAGAAGCCGGTGTCAAGACAAATACTCCTCCCCGCTACGCGGGGAGGCCGGGAGGGGACGAACCAATGACTCCAGCCAGCCAGAGGGAGGCCGGGAGGGGACGAACCAATGACTCCAGCCAGCCAGAGGGAGGCCCGGACGGGACGCGGCCTTGACTCCAGCCCTTGCCGGCCTACTCCTCCCCGTTGTGAGGGCCGACGATCTGCTTGCGGATCGCGTCGAGGATCGCCTGCCGGAACGCCGCCCGGTCCGCCTGCGGGTTCCCGCCCTTCCCCCGGTTCGCGATCCAGTCCGGCACCCGCCGCAGCACCAGCACGCCGTTCGCGACGGCATGGACGACCGGCGGCTCCGTCGCCGTCACCCGCATGATCACGCGCGCGAGGTATCCCACCTGGCTGTACACGCCCCACCCGCGCTCCCACGCAACCTCCGCTCCCTCGTTGAGCACGATCGGCCCCGTCGGCGTGTGCTCGACCCGACCCTTCGGGATCTGCGCGGTGCGGATGTGCGCGTCGGTGACGATCTGCACGCCGCGGTGCTTGCGAAAGACCGACGCGAGGTACGCGGTGACGTCGGCGTTGAGGTCGTCGACCAGTGTCGCGACGAGGTTCGGCGAGCGATCGTCGAGCGCGGCCTGGCGCCCGATCTCATATATCGATCCGTCGCGCGCGTGGATCCACTTGACGCTGTTGGCGTGGCGCTGGCACCAGTTGCGCGCGTTGTGGAACACGCTGTGCTCCTCGCACCAGTAGCCGCAGCGGCGGCCGGTCGGATCGGCGTAGCTGCAGCGGTATCCGGTCGTCCGCCCGCACCCGGCGCCGCACGTCACGCCCTCCGGAAATGCCTTCGGACCGGGACGCGAGGCCTCCTCGGCTTCGGGTGCACTGGCCGTGGCCGTGCCATCTCCGCGGCGGCCGAATATTCGGTTGAACACGACCCAAACCCCTCCCGTGGCGCCGCCGCGACCGAGGCTCGATCCTCCTGCCCGCGAACGGCTGCGCGAACTCTAGCAACTTCAACGAGCGCGCCGGCCGGGCCGGTCGTAGGGTGGACGAGGCCCCTGGGGGGTTATGGCTTAGATGGCCGACCTGCTCAACCTCGTCTACTGGTTCATCGTGATCGCCACGGCGATCAACTTCGTGAACCTGTTCGCCGGCCTCCTCTCCGCGATCACCGGGCGGTCGCACGCGCCAACACTGCTCGGCCGGTTCCGCCGCAACGTCGCAGCGACGCCCGCGGACCAGCGGATGCTCGGCATGACGCTCGTCCTGCTCTCGGTCGGCCAGCTGATGATGATGGTCGCGCTGCTGGTCGTCGTCACGCTCGCCGCCGCGCAGACGACCGGCGGACGCGCACCGATCTTCGGGCTCTACCTCGTGGCGCTGGTGAGCTTCCTGGCCAGCGTCGCCAGCACGTTTGCGTCGCTTGCGCTCGGTCAGCGCGTGTCGTATCGCGATGCACGCGGCGACGCCGACGAGGTCGCCTCCGCGAAGCGCGAGATCGCCGACTGACGTAACCGCGTCCGGTATCGGCGGTCGGAGGTGCACGCAATGAGAGTTTTCAGGTCTGCGGTGGTCGGTTCGATTTCCGCGCTCGGTCTCGTGCTCGGCGCAACAGGGGTCGCGTCGGCGCACGAGGCGCATCCGCTGGTGCAGTTCACATCGATGTCCACGGTCTCGGCGGGCGAGGTGAACACAGTTAACGACCGCGGCATTGTCGCGGGCGGCAAGCCGTGGGCGATCACGTCAGGGACCGGCGAGCTCGATAGCAACGGCATGCTGCACGTCAGCGTCACGGGCCTCGTCATCCCGGTGGCGCCATTCAACGGGACCAACCCGCTGGCGAGCTTTGGCGCGACGGTCAGCTGCATCACGACGCATCACGACATCGTCAACGTCTTCGCGGGCACGTTCCCGACGAACTCCGCGGGCGACGCGACGATCGACACGACCGTCAGTCTTCCGCACCCATGCACGCAGGCGCTGGTCTTCGTCACCAGCCCGAGCGGCGCATGGTTCGCGCGCTCGATCCCGCTCGACGACGAGGAGGACGGCGACTAAAAAGGCGCGTTTGTCGCCAACGGAACCTCCCGATGCGCACAGAGGGGCGCGGATGACGTCATCCGCGCCTCTCGCCCGCTAACCGACCAGGGCGGACAGCCTCTCGACCAGGCCCGCGATCGGGACCCGTTCCTGTTGCGTCGTGTCGCGGCTGCGGATCGTGACCGCGCGGTCCTGCAGCGTGTCGAAGTCGACAGTGACGCAGAACGGCGTGCCGATCTCGTCCTGCCGGCGGTAGCGCCGCCCGATGTTGCCGCCGGTCTGGTCGTACTCCACCCGAAAACGCCCGCGCAGAGAGGCGATGACCTCGCGCGCGGGCGTGATCAGCTCTTCCTTCTTCGAAAGAGGCACCACGGCGACCTGCACCGGCGCGACGTTCGGATGCAGCCGCAGCAGCACCCTCGGCTCGTTGTTGACCACGTCCTCGTCGTAGGCGTCGAGCAGAAGCGTGATCACGATGCGGTCGACGCTCACCGCCGGTTCGATCACCCACGGCAGGTAGCGCTCGTTCGTCTCGGGGTCGAGGTACGTGAGGTCGACCTTCGACCGCTCCTGATGCACGCGCAGGTCGTAGTCCGTGCGGTCTGCGATCCCCTCGAGCTCGCCCCAGCCAAAGGGGAACTCGTACTCGATGTCGGTCGTCTGCTTCGAGTAATGCGAAAGCGACGCCTTCGGGTGGTCGTAGAAGCGGAGCCGCTCGCCGTTGACGCCGAGCACCTCGCGGTACCACCGCATCCGCTCCTCGCGCCAGTAGCGAAACCACTCGTCGTCCTGGTCGGGCTTGACGAAGTACTCCAGCTCCATGAGCTCGAACTCGCGCAGCCGGAAGACGAAGTTGCCGGGCGTGATCTCGTTGCGGAAGGCTCGGCCCTGCTGCGCGATGCCGAAGGGCACCCGCACGCGCGACGAGCTCAGCACGTTGCGAAAGTCGACGAACATGCCCTGCGCCGTCTCCGGCCGGAGATAGACCTCCGACGACGAGTCCTCAAGGGGCCCGACGTGGGTCTTGAACATCAGGTTGAACATGCGCGGCTCGGTCAGCGGGCCGCCGCATTCCGGGCAGCGGTCGCCGGTGACGTGGTCGGCGCGCCACCGCTTCTTGCACGCGCCGGTGCATTGCCGCAGCGGGTCGACGAAGTTCGTGAGGTGCCCCGACGCGGCCCACACCTCCGACGGCATGATCAGCGTCGACTCGAGGCCCACGACGTCGTCGCGCAGGTCCACGACGTGGCGCCACCACAGCTCGCGTACCGCGCGCTTCAGCGCGACGCCATACGGCCCGTAGTCGTAAAACCCCGAGAGACCTCCATAGATCTCGCTCGAGGGAAAGATGAAGCCGCGGCGCTTGGTGAGCGCGACGACCTTCTCCATGACCTGGTCGCGCGAAACGGTCAGGAGCGCGCCCTCATGTCGTGCAGGAACTGTAGCGACTTGAGCCGGCGGTCCAGGTGGTGCTCCAGCTGCAGCGTGAGCACGCGCTCGACCTCGTCGACGAGCGCTCCGTCGAGCTTCAGCCGCCGGTACGTGTCGAGGTCGCCGGACGCCATCAACCGAAGGACCTTGATCGCCGCGAGCGGCGTTCTCGGCATGCCGAGGTCGTCCCGCTCGCAGAGAAATCCGCCCGCGGCCGCGCTGAACGCGGCGGCCCGTGGCTCGAGCGGACGCTCGCACGACGCGCACGCGGCGAGCTGCGGCGCGTAGCCGAGGAGGTCGAGCGCGGACATCAGGAAATACGCCGAGGCGCGACGCGGGTCGACCTCTCGGGCGAGCTCGTCAAGCGCCATCACCGTCAGCTCGTAGACCCCGTCGACGGGGTGGCGGTCCTCGCAGACTCGCTCGGCGAGCTCGGCGACGAGCGCCGCGTGCGACATCCGCTCGACCTCGCCGGCCATGCGGACGCCGGGCAGGCGCTGGACCTGCGCCACGACGTCGAGCTCGCCGCGCCCCTTCGCCAGCAGGACGTCGACGTGGGTGTACAGCTCGAGCGATGACGCGAGCTTCGACTCGGTCCGCCGCACGCCCTTCGCGATCGCGCCGACCTTGCCGTGTGCGCGCGTCAGGAGCGTGAAGATGCGGTCGGCCTCGCCGTAGTCGACCTTGCGGAGGATCACCGCGTGGTCGCGGTAGGTGCTCAGTGCCCGGAGCCCTCGGCGAACGAGTCGGAGTCGCCGTTCGCCCGGCGCGCCGGCTGGAAGCCGGCCTCGACCAGCGTGTCGTCCGGCCACGGCTCCGCCGACGTGATCCGCACCTGCTCCACACGGTTGCCGCGCGCCTGCTCGACCATCCACTTGGCCCGCCCGCCCTGGAACTGCGCGCCGGGCTGCGGGATGGTGCCGAGCAATGCGACGACGTAGCCGCCGACCGAGTCGTAGTCGTTGGATTCGTTGATCCCGAGCCCGAGGCGAGAGTTCAGCTCGTCCATCGGATAGCGCGCGTCGACCACCGCCTCCGTCGGGCTCACGATCTTCAGCGGCTCCTCCTCGGCCTGGTCGTACTCGTCGCGGATCTCTCCGACGATCTCCTCGAGCAGGTCCTCGAGCGAGACCAGTCCCGCGGTGCCCCCGTACTCGTCGACCACGATCATCATGTGGACCTTCTTGATGCGCATCTCGTGCAGCAGCTCGTCGACCTTCTTCGTCTCGGGCGTGAACTGGATGGGCCGCAGCACGCGCTCGATGTTGAACTCCGGGGCGCCCGAGAGCGTGTAGAACAGCAGCAGGTCCTTGGCGTGGATCAGGCCGACGATGTGGTCGAGGTCGCCCTTGAAGACCGGCAGCCGCGTGTGGCGGTGCTGCTTGAAGATCCGCGCGATGTCCTGCAGCGACGAGCCCCGCTCAACGGCGACCATGTCCGTGCGCGGGACCATCACCTCGCGCACCGACTTGTCGCCGATCTCGATGATCCCGTGGATCATGTCGTGCTCCTGCTCCTCGATCACGCCCTGCTCCTCGGAGACGTGCAGGAGCGTGATGAGCTCGTTCTCGGTCAGGAACGCGGCCTTCGCGGCGCGGCCGCCGGTCATGGCGCGGGACACGATCGTGACCGCCCACAGGATCGGGCTGAGAAAGGTGGCGAGGCGGTCGACGGGACCCGCGGCCGCCAGGGCGACGCGTTCCGCGTAGCGAATCGCGAGCGTCTTCGGCGTGACCTCGGCGAGCAGCAGCAGCAGCACGGACAGGACCAGCGAAACGAGCAGGGCCAGGTAGATCACCTCCTGCCCGGGCACGCCCCACCTGTGAAACAGCTCGTCCGTGAGAAGCGTGGTCGAGCTCGAGGCGATGATCAGCGCGACCGTGTTGATGAGCAGCACCGTCGACAGGAAGCGGTTGGGATCCCGCTGCAGGCGCTGCAGGATGCGCGCCGAGCGGCTGCCCTCCTCCGCCAGGTAGCGGACGCGCAGGCGGCCGACGGACGTGAGCGCCGTCTCGGTGCCGCTCGCGAACCCGGCCACGATGAAGCACACGACGATCACGACCAGCTCGACCCATTCCTGGACGGTCATGCGACCGAGTGGCGCGCCACTCTACCTATCGGAAGAGCTCGCTGACGCTCCGGTTCTCATGCACCCGGATGATCGCCTCGGCGAGCAGAGGCGCTACAGACAGCACCTTCACGGGAGGGCCCATCGACTCGGCCGGGATGGGGACCGAGTCGGTGACGATGACCTCCTCGATCTTGGCCTCCTTCAGGCGCTCGATCGCACCCTGCGACAGCACGGGGTGCGTGGCCGCGATCACGACGCGGCGCGCGCCCTGCGCGCGAAGGGACTGCGCGAGCTTGGAGATGGTGCCGCCGGTCGTGATGATGTCCTCGACGACGATGCAGTCGCGGCCCGCGACGTCGCCTGACACCGCGATCACCTCGACGGACTCCTCATCCGGCCGCCGCTTGTAACCGAACGCGATCGGCACCTGCAGCTGGTTCGCGACCGCCTCGGCCCGGCGTCCGCCGCCCGCGTCCGGAGCAACCACGATCGGCTTGTTCAGGTTGAGGGTCCGCAGGTAGTCGGCGAAGATCCGGAACGGCGAGAGGTGGTCCGTCGGCACGTCGAAGAACCCCTCGATGGCTTCGGCGTGCAGGTCGAGGAGCAGCAGGCGGTCCGCGCCCGCGAGGGTGATGAAGTTCGCGACGAGCTTCGCGGAGATCGGCTCGCGCGGCTGCGTCTTGCGCTCCTTGCGCGCGTATCCGTAGTACGGGATCACGGCGGTGACGCGCCCCGCGGAGGCACGCCGCAGCGCGTCGAGAATGATGAACAGCTCCATCAGGTGCTCGTTGACCGGCGGCGACGTCGGCTGGATCACGAACACGTCGTGGCCGCGCATCGAGTCCTCGATCTTCACGTTGATCTCGCCGTCCGGGAAACGGCGGAGGCGCGGGTCGGTGAGCGGCACGCCGAGCTCCGCCGAAATGTGGGCCGCGAGCTCGAGGTTCGCGCTGCCACCGATCAGCTTGAGCTCACCCCACGGCGAGGATGCCTCGCCGATGAACTCCACCGCCGTCTGCAACCTCCCGATCATCTGTGGTCCGTTGACACGGGCTTTCTCTTTATCACCCTAGCGGGAACACCGACGGCTGTCGCCCCGTCCGGAACGTCCTTCGTGACGACCGAACCCGCGCCCGTCCGCGCTCCCTTGCCGAGCCTGACCGGCGCCACGAGCATGGTATCCACCCCGACGAAGGCGCCGTCGCCGATCTCGGTGCGGTTTTTGACCTCGCCGTTGAAGTTCGCGGTGATCGTGCCCGCTCCGATGTTCGCGTCCTCGCCGAGCGTCGTGTCGCCGAGGTATGACACGTGGGGCACGCGGCTGCCCCGGCCGACCTTCGTCCGCACGAGCTCGGCGAAGCTGCCGATGTGAACGTCCTCGGCCACCTGCGTGCCGGGGCGCAGCCTGGCGAACGGGCCACAGTCCGACCGATCGCCGATCCTCGCGTCCTCTATATGCACGTGCGGGCCGATCCGGCATTCGCTGCCGATCACGGTCGCGCCCTTCAGGTACGTGAACGGCTCGATCACCGTGTCCTCGCCGATCTGCACGCCGGCGTCGACAAAGGTGCTCGCCGGGTCCACCACCGTCACGCCGTTTGCCATGTGGGCGCGAAGTATGCGCATGCGGAGCGCGGTTGTGGCGGTCGCGAGCGTCGCGCGGTCGTTGATGCCGATGGCCTCGTCCGCGTCGTCCAGGCGCACGACGCCGATCGGCTGCAGGTGTTTCAGCACGTCGGGCAGGTAGTACTCGCCGGCCTTGTTCGCGTCCGTGATCTTCGCCAGCGCCTCGATCAGCGGCTTGCCCTGGAAGCAGTACAGGCCGACGTTGATCTCGTGCCCCTTCAGCTCTTCGGCCGTGGCGTCCTTGCGCTCGACGACGCGCGCGAAGCCGCCGCTCGCGTCGCGGATGATGCGGCCGTCGTTGCGGGTCGGGTCCTCGACGCTCGCGAGGGTCGCCTGCGCGCCGCTCCTGCGGTGCTCTGCGACGAGGCGCCTGACCGAGTCCGCTGTGATCAGCGGCGCATCGCCGTTGATGACGACGACGTCGCCGGCCTCGAGCTCGGCCGCGGGCACCTGCTTCACGGCGTCACCCGTGCCGCGCGCCTCGCGCTGATAGACCACCGTGACGCCCGGCTTCGAGCTGAGGTGCGCGGCGACCTCCGCGTGGTGCGAGCTGACGACGACCTTGATGTCCGTGAGCCCCGCCGCCGACACGGCCTCGACGACCCAGTCGACCATCGGCCGGCCACAGAGCGGGTGAAGGACCTTCGGAACGCGCGACCGCATCCGCGTGCCGTGACCGGCGGCAAGGATGACAGCCGTGGGGGCTTGGTTCAAAACATCGCCCGCGAGGGCGCCTGAATTATCTCAGACAGCGGCGGGCCGTCTAAGGTGATGGACGTGAGTGACGAGGTCGCGGTCGAGACCGCCGACGTGGCCGTCCCGACGGCGCTTCCGGTGCTGCCGCTCAAGTCGACGGTCGTGTTTCCGCGCATCTTCATCCCCCTTTCAGTCGGCCGCCGCCGCTCGCTGAAGCTGCTCGAGGACCTGCCGCCCGGCGAGCGCCACATCGCGGTCGCGACCCAGCTCGACGAGACGGCCGAGGAGGTCGGCTTCAACGATCTGCACCACGTTGGCGCGATGGTCCGGATCCAGCACATGCTGAAGCTGCCCGACGGCACGGTCCAGCTCGCGGTTCTCGGCGTGCGGCGCATCAAGCTGCTGTCCGCGGTCAACGAGGACCCCTACCTCAAGTCGGCGGTCGAGGCGTACGACGAGCACGACGACGACCAGCCCGCCCTCGAGCGCGAGGCGATGCTGCGCCGCGCGATCGCGTCGTTCCAGCAGCTGGTGTCGGTCGCGCCGCACCTGCCCGCCGAGCTCTCGGCGGCCGCGGGCGCGATCGACGACCTCCTGCACCTCGCCTACTACATCGCGAACCACATCCGGCTAACCACGGAGGAGCGTCAGCAGATCCTCGAGCTCGACTCGCCGAAGGAGAAGATGGAGCGGCTCCTCGGGAACATGGCCCACGAGCTCGAGGTGCTCGAGCTCGGCCGGAAGATCCAGTCCCAGGCCGAGGAGTCGATGGGCAAGGCCCAGCGCGAGTACTTCCTCCGCGAGCAGCTCAAGGCGATCCAGCGCGAGCTCGGCGAGCTCGACGGCGACCAGGCCGAGATGGCCGACCTGCGGTCGCGCATCGACAAGGCCGGCCTGCCGCCCGAGGCGCGCCGCGAGGCCGACCGCGAGATCGCGCGCCTCGAGCGCATCCCGAGCGCGTCGCCCGAGTCGTCGGTCATCCGGACGTACCTGGAGCTCATCGTGTCACTGCCGTGGAACATCTCGACGGGCGGCGACGTCGTCGTCGCGAAGGCGCGCGAGATCCTCGACGCCGACCACTACGACCTGGACAAGGTGAAGCAGCGCATCGTCGAGCACCTCGCGGTGCGGCAGCTGCGGCAGGACCGCGGCGCGACGGACCGCGCGCGCGAGCCGATCCTCTGCTTCGTCGGGCCGCCCGGCGTGGGCAAGACGTCGCTCGGCCACTCGATCGCTCGCGCGATGGGCCGCAAGTTCGCACGCGCGTCCCTCGGCGGGGTGCACGACGAGGCCGAGATCCGCGGCCACCGGCGCACGTACATCGGCGCGATGCCCGGCCGCATCCTGCAGGCGATCCGCCGCGCGGAGTCGAACGACCCGGTCTTCATGCTCGACGAGGTCGACAAGATCGGCGCGGACTGGCGCGGCGACCCGTCGTCGGCGCTACTCGAGGTGCTCGACCCCGAGCAGAACAAGGACTTCCGCGACAACTACCTCGACGTGCCCTTCGACCTGTCGAAGGTCATGTTCATCACGACCGCGAACACCCTGGACACGATCCCGCCGCCGCTGCGCGACCGCATGGAGGTGCTTCACCTCTCCGGCTACACCGAGGCCGAGAAGGTGCACATCGCGCAGCAGTTCCTGATCCCGAAGCAGCTCGAGGCGCACGGTCTTCGCCCCGATGAGGTGACCCTCGCCGAGGATGCGATCCGGCTCATCATCCGGGAGTACACGCGCGAGGCCGGCGTGCGCAACCTCGAGCGCGAGATCGCCTCGGTGATGCGGCGCGCGGTGGCCGAGATCGCGGTCGGCAAGCGCGTGCGCAAGGAGGTCGACGCCAAGCGGGTCCGCGCGGCGCTCGGCAAGCGGCGCCACTTCGACGACGTCGCCGAGCGCATCGACCGGCCGGGAGTCGCAACCGGCCTCGTATGGACGCCGACCGGCGGCGAGATCATCTTCGTCGAGGCGGCGCTCACGCCCGGCAAGGGCGAGCTGCGGCTCACCGGCCAGCTCGGCGAGGTCATGAAGGAATCCGCGGCCGCCGCGCTCTCCTATCTCAAAGCCCGCGCGCACGACGTCGGGATCGACACGTCGGTGTTCGACCACAACGACATCCACGTGCACGTGCCCGCCGGCGCGCAGCCGAAGGAGGGACCGTCGGCGGGCCTCAGCCTGATCGTCGCCATCGCCTCGATCCTCACCGGCCGGCCTGTGCGCGACGACATCGCGATGACGGGCGAGATCACCCTGCGCGGCCGCGTGCTGCCGATCGGCGGCGTCAAGGAGAAGGTGCTCGGCGCGCATCGCGCGGGCATCCGGCGCGTGATCCTGCCCAAGCGCAACGAGGCCGACCTCGACGACATTCCCGCCGACCTGCGCAAGCAGATGCAGTTCTCGCTGGTCGACTCCATCGACGCCGTGCTCCGTGAGGCGCTCGTGCCGGCGGCCGGGCCGCGCTCAAACGGCGCGCGCCACGCGGCTAACGGGTCATCGCCCTCGGCTGTGCGCGCTGGAGGATCCGGTCGTGCGCGGAAAGCTCGACCGAGTCGTCCAGCGGTGCGAGCTCGGTCACGCCGCGGCGACTGAGGGCGCGCCTGATCAGGTAGTCGGCGAGCTGCGGGTTCTTCGGCAGCAGCGAGCCGTGCAGGTAGGTGCCGATCACGCCGCCCTGGACGCAGCCCTCGGTGCCGTCCGAGCCGTTGTTGCCCGAGCCGAGGCGCACCCTGCCGAGCGGACGGGCCGCGCTGCCGAGGAACGTGTGGCCGCTGTGGTTCTCGAAACCGACTAGCGTCGCGGGCTGTAGACCCTCGATCGCGGAGTCGACCACGACGTCGCCGATGAAGCGCTTCTTCCCCGCCTCGGTCTTCACGCCGATCATGCCGATGCCCGGGAACCGCTCGCCCTCGGCCGTCTGGTAGTAGTGGCCGAGCAGCTGATAGCCGCCGCACACGGCCAGCACCATCGCGCCCGCGGCGACGGCGCGCTCCAGCGGCGGCTGCTTTTGCTCCAGCAGGTCCTCGTACACGAGCGCCTGCTCGCGGTCCTGGCCTCCGCCGAAGAAGAAGACGTCGACCTCCTCCATCCCCTTGGTCGTGTCGCGGCCGAGCTGGATCGCTCGCGCGTCGTAGCCGCGCCATTCGGCGCGCCGGAGCAGCGTGAGGATGTTGCCGCGGTCGCCGTAGATGTTCATCAGGTCGGGGTACAGCCAGCCGACCGTGAATCGCTCTTTCTTCTTCGCCATCGCTGCTTTAACGCCTATGTCTCCCAGTAGGGTTTCGCCCAACCGCGGCGCACGAGCTCGGCGCGGATGTCGAGCATCGCGGTGTAGGTGCACAGAACGTGCGCCGTCGTGCCCTCGGGCGTGACCGCGACGAGCTCGTCGAGCGCCTTCGCCGGATCGGTCTGCGGCCGGCCGGCCTGGACGCCCGCGTACTTCAGGCGCACGGCGAGGTCCTCGGCGCGCGTGCCGCCGGGGATCACGGCGAGGGCCTTTCCTTTCAGACGTTCGAAGTCGACGTCCCAGATCCACGACACGTCGGTGCCGTCGGCCTTGCGGTCGTTGAGCGCGATCAGGAAGTGCGTCGCGTGCGCGAGGTCGACCGCGGTTCGCAGCGTCTCGTTGAAGCCGGCGGGATTCTTGGACAGCACGAGCACGAGGTGGCGGCCGCGGAAGTCCATGCGCTCCTGGCGCCCGAACGCGGCCTTGAACTCGCTCATGCGCTCCGCGACGTAATCGGCCTCGAGCCCGAGGGCGCGGCCGGTCGCGAACGCGGCGAGCGCGTTGTACGCGTTGTAGAGCCCGCCGACCGGCAGCGCGATCGGCGTCCCGTCGACGCGCATCCTCACGCTGTCGAAACCGTTCACCTCGATGTCGGTCGCCGCGACGTCCGGCTTCGGGCGGGCGAAGTCGCCGTTTGGACATCGGTAGATGCCGTCATGCCCGAGATAGACGGCGCTGAAGATGAGGCTCGCGCCGCACCGCGGACAGGTTCGCGCATCGGCCGCGTGCGGGAGCTCGCGTTCCGCGATGCGTGGGTCCTCGAGCCCGAACCACAGCGGTTTCTGCGCGAGCGAGAGGCCGATCTCGCCGACGCGTGGATCGTCCGCGTTGAGGATCGCGGTCGCGCCCTCCGGGAGCCGCGACAGCGCAGACTCGATCGTCTTCGCGATCTTCTCGAGCTCGCCGTAGCGGTCGAGCTGGTCGCGGAAGAGGTTCAGGACGATGGCCGCGCGCGGCTGCACCTCGTCGACAGCGCGCGGCAGGCTCGCCTCGTCGATCTCGAACACGCCCCACTCGGCGCGCACGCGTCCGTCCGCGCTCGCGCTGCGGAGCGCCGCGGCGGTCACGCCGAAGATCAGGTTCGCGCCCGCGCGGTTCGCGATGACGCGCTTGCCGAGCCCTTCGAGCATGCCCGCGACCAGGCGCGCGGTCGTGGTCTTGCCGTTCGTCCCCGTGATCACGACCGCGCCCTCCTTCAGGTCCGCGCTGAGCTTGCGCAGCACGAGGGGGTCGATCGCGCGCGCCACGTCGCCGGGAAGGGTCGTGCCGCCGCCGCGGCCGCTCAGCCGCGACAGCGCGCCCGTGGCCTTGCCCGCCCATACCGCCGCGGTGCGCCTCACGCCCAATTCCCGACGCTGTGCGCCACGGCGGTCCAGCACTCGATCCCGCGCGCAGCCTCCACCGCGCGCTCGCGGTCAGGGCACCGGCGAAAGTAGGCCGATCCGCTCCCGGTCATCTGCCAGCCCTCGCCCAGCGCGCTCGCGAACGCGTCGATGCTCGGATTGACGCGCGACGCGGCTCGCCGCAGCTCGTTCTCGCCGTCGCCGCCGACCTCATCCCACGCGCGGTAGACGGCCGCGGTGCTCAGCTCGACGCCCGGCCACGCGATCGCGAACCACTCTTCGCGAACCGGTTCAGCGCTGAGGCGTTCGCCGATGCCTTCGACGAGCGCCGCACCGCCGCGCAGGAAGAAGCTCACGTCGGCGCCGATCTTCGTTGCGAGCGCCGCGACGTCGACCTTCAGTCCGTGCAGCGCCGAGAGCGCGCGCAGCGCGGCCGCCGCGTCCGAGCTCGCGCCGCCCATCCCCGAGCCCGGCGGGATTCGCTTGTGCACACGGAACCTGGTCGGCAGTCGCCGGCCGGCGGCAAGCTCGAACGCCGAATGCGCGGTGAGCACGGTGTTCGGCCTCGCGTCGGACACGGGCATCCCGCTCAGCACGATCTCGGTCTCATCCGACGCCTCGGCCTCAACGAGGTCGTGCAGGTCGATCGCGACCATGTGGGTGCGCAGCTCATGCAGCCCGTCGGCTCGCCTGCCGGTCACGTGGAGGTCGAGATTGAGCTTCGCGCGCGCCGGCAGCGCGACGATCACGACCCGGCTGGCCGCAGCTTCGTTCGGTAGGCGATCGCGCGGTCTCGGTAGTGCTTTGCGGCGATGCCGACCCACTCGCTGGACGAACCCTCGAGCGACTTCTTCACGGTCGCGGGCACGCCCGCCGCCATGTGACCGGGCGGCACGGTCTTCCCCTCGCCAAGCACCGCGCCCGCCGCCAGCATCGAGCCCGCGCCCAGGCGGCTGCGCTGCAGCATCGTCGCGCCCATTCCCACGACGGCGCCGGCCTCGACGACGCAGCCCTCGAGCTGCGCCGAATGACCGACGCTTGCGTCGTGCTCGATCACGGTGGGCAGGTCCTTCGCGCAGTGGATCACGGCGTTGTCCTGCACGTTGGCGCCTTCGCCGACGCGGATGCCGCCGTCATCGCCGCGCAGCACGGCGCCGAACCAGATGCTGGCGCTGGCGCCGACCTCGACGTCACCGATGAGGACGGCCGTCGGAGCGATGTAGGCGTCCGGGTGCACCTTCGGACGCCTGCCTCCGTACTCGAATTCCAAGGGCCTCTATAATTCCAGATTCGTGCTTGATCCCCTCCTGATGTCGAACCACGGTCGCCGAGATGGCTAAGCGCACCGCTTCCGCGAAGAAGCAGGCCCGCTCGGGCGTCCGCCGCGCCGCGCGCAACCGCGGGGTGAAGTCGGAGGTCAAGACCATGGTCGTCAAGGCGCGACGGGCGCTCACGGAGAGCCCGACCGCTTCCGCGGAGCGCGCCGCCATCACTCTCGACGCCGTGCGCTCGCTCGACCGGGCTGCCTCGAAGGGCGTCCTGCACAAGCGAAACGCAGCCCGCCGCAAGGGGCGGCTGATGCGCCAGCTGGCCAAGCTCGGCACCGCGCCGGCGCCGGCCCCGGCGCCCACGAAGGGCCGGCGGAAGGCAGCGCCCGCAGCCGCGGCGGCGCCTGCCGCAGCGGCACCGGCCAAGAAGACCCGGAAGTAATCCGGCGCAGGCGGTGAGCCTGCGGGTCAGAGCCTGGTGAGCAGCACGTCGAGGCCGAGCTCGGCGTCGACCTGGCCGGACTTGACCTCCCACTCGTAGTCGCGGATCGCCCGCAACCCAGCCTCGAGCCGGTTCGCGTCGACATCCCGCGCGGCGTCGTACGCCTTCTGGATCACGAACGAGTGCTCCGACATCTCCGCCTGCATGAAGGCGAGCGACTCTCCGCGCTCCTGCCTGGCACGCACCTCGAGGACGAGCGCGAGGTGGCGCGCCATGCGATACGCGACGGACGTCGGCTGAAGGCCGGAGCGGTAGAGGTTGCGCGCGACGGTCCACGCCTGGGCGGTCGGCCTTGGCAGCAGGTTGTCGGTGAGCCGGAAGATCTCGTCCTCGCGGCCGCCCGCGAGCAGCTCGATGATCACCTCGGACGTGAGCTTGGCACCCGACGCCTTGTAGGCCGCGAGCTTCTGCAGCTCCGCGTCGATGACGCCGGCGTCCGGGTGCGTGACACGTGTGATCTGCGCGACGACGGTGCGGGGAAGGCCGAGCTCGTCGGCCCGCCGCGACGTCCAATCGGTCAGCGCGCGACCCTTCAGGCGCTGCGATTCCTCGGCGCGCCCGCCGGCCGCGGTCACGGCCTTCAGGAGCTTGTTCCCGGCGCCGAGGCGGCCGGCGACCGTGATGAGCACGCGCGTCGTCGACGGCACCTCGGCGAGCGCGGGCGCGAGGCCCTCGGCCCGGTTGCCCGCGACGCCCTTCGCCCACACGACGCGATGCGGATCGAGGAACGGCGCTTGCAGGATCGCGTCCTGCAGCCGTGCGGCGGTCAGGCCACCGGCGTCGATCGGGTCGTAGCCGAAGTCCGAGACCAGGTCGCGCCGCCAGTCTTCGATCAGCGCCCGCGCCTTCTCCTCGACCAGGTGGCGCTCCTCGCCGTGGAGGAGCACGATCGCCGCGCCCGCTGCTGCTTTCGGCACCTCGCGATGCTACCTACATAGCCACGGTGATCGTGCCCTCCTGGTCGGTGCGCGACGCCGTCGGTGAAAGGCCCGCGGCCAGCCTTCCGGATGCGAGCGACACGATGACCTGCGGGTCGCCCGCGGCGCGCTGCAGGTCCGGCGCCAGCTGCGCCTGCCCGCGAGCCGGCATCAGCGCGTAGCTGCAGGGCCCGCGCAGCCTTGCCGCCGCGATCGTCTGTCCGTCCGCGTCGAGATCGCTGAAATCGCAGAACGTGCGGCCGGACGGCGCGACCACCCGCATGCCGAGATCCGCGGCGCCCACAACCTCTCCCGGCGCGCCCGCCTCCGGCGCCACGATCTCGAGGCGGAAACCCCCGACCTCGAGCACCGCGCCCGCGAGCACCCGCTCGATGCGCGCGCCGCGCGCCCCCTGGTCGAGCGCGGCGTTCCGCCAGGCGATGCCGGGAAACGGAACGTGCGGCACGACCACGACGGAAGCAGCGCGATCGAAGCCGGCGAAGCCGCCGACGTGACCCTGGGTGGGCGCTGTGATCACGATCGCGGCGAGCTGGCGCTGCCACGGCGGCAGCAGCCGGCCGAGCTCGTCCGTGAGACGCGACGGACTTGGACCGGCGTCGACGAGGATAGCGCCGCGCGGCCCCTGGAACAGGACGGCCTGGCCGTCACCGACGGCGAGCACGCTCGCGCGTTCGGGCTGCTGCGCCCACATCAGCATCGCGCTGCAGGCGATCGCGATCGGCGCACCAACCGAAACGAGGAGGGCGGCGCGCCGGGCGCGGCCGGTCAGCGCCCGACTGCCGAACGCCGGGGTCAGCGCCGAGTAATAGGCGAGCCCGGCCCACGACGGGAAGGTCGTCACGGGAAGCGCCGCCGCGGGCACGCGCGCGAGGACGTAGCCGACCTGCTCGACGTACTCCAGCACGCCGGCGACGGGAATCGCCAGGACGCGCGCCACCTCCGGCAGCGCGGCCAGCGGGCCGAGGCCGAGGCCGGCCACGACGATCGCGGGCAGCATCGGCAGGACGAGCGCGTTGGCGATCGGGGCGACCGGCGAAACGAGGTGGAAGTCGGTCGCCATCATCGGCAGCGTCCCGACCTGCGCGGCGCAGGTGACGGCGAACGGCTCGCGGAGCACGTGCGGCACCGACGCGAAGCGCCGTTCGATCGGCGGAGTGAGCCAGATGATCGCCGCCGTGCCGGCGAACGAGAGCTGGAAGCCGACGTCCCACGCGAGGTCCGGCCGCCAGCCGAGCATCGCCGCCGCGGTGACCGCGAGCGAGGTCCACACGTGCGCGGGCCGCCCGAGGGTGCCGGCCGCGATGACCAGCGCGCCCATCGCGGCGGCCCTGACCGCCGCCGGCGTTGCGCCCCCGACGAGCGCATACATCCCGATCAGGCCGACGGCCGGCCACGCCGCGAGGCGGCCGAGCACCGGCCGGAGCACGCCCTGCACGAGCCGCGCGAAGACCGCGACCTTCAAACCGCTGAGCACGAGCAGGTGCACGAGCCCGGTGGCGATGAGCGCCTGGTCGAGGTAGGGCGGTATGCCCTGGCGGATCCCGAGGACGACGCCCAGCAGCACGCCAGCATGCGGCGGCGGCAGCACGGAGTCGAGCGCGGCCACGTACCAGTGCCGGATCGACGCCGCGAACGGCAGGAGGCCGCTCGAAGACGTCCGCACGTCGAAGCTGGTCGCGTCGAGCTCGAGGTAGGCATCGCGCTGCGCGAGGTACGCCCGCCGATCGAAGGTCGGGAGATCGCGCGGCAGGCGGAGCTTGCCGCTCGCTTCGACGGTGTCGCCGAACGAGACGCTCCCCGGACCGCGCCAGCGCACGAGCAGGTTGCCCGCGCCGGTCACGGCGGCGCCGCCGACGTCGATGACGCGTGGTTCGACGAGCACCTCGGCACCACCGCCCGCGGCGCGGGGATCGTCGGCGACCACCCCGCTGATCACAGCCGGCCGGCCAGCAAGGGCGGCCGCGCGCTCCGCGGCGTGGGCGTCGGCAACCGGCAGCTCGCCACGCACCACGCCGAGCAGCGCGGCGGCCAGAGCGAGCGCCACGATTGCGGGCCGCACGACGAACGCGAGGGCGATGAGCGGTGGAACGAGAGCCGTCGCGATCACCGCCGCGATCGCCTGCGATGGAACAAGCACGACCGTTGCGGCGACGGCGGCGCACCATGCCGTCGCAATGACGAGCGCCGGCAGTTGCGCCACGCGGGTGACGAATTCTCCGATCGAGCTCACAGGGTCAGGTAGCGCCGCGCGATCGTGTAGGCGGCCTCGCTCATACCGAGGATCTCGACCAGCTCGCGCGTGGTCTGAAACCCGCCGAAGTTCGTGCGGTAGTCGATGACCTCCTCGGCGAACGCCTGCGTGAACCCCGGCAGGACCTCGAGCTCGTCGAGCGTCGCCGTGTTGAGGTTCGTGCGCGTGATGACCACGGAACCGGCCGTGCTCTTCAGGAACGGCACCTTGATCTGCTCGCCGTCCTTGAGGCGGCCGGCGAGGTCCGGGAGCCTCGTCGGATCCGCATCCTCGGTGAGACCCCCGGCGGCCGCGATCGCGTCATAGACGCGGTCGCCGCGCTGCATGCGGTAGAGGCCGGGTCGCGCGACGGCCCCGATCACGTCGACGAGCAACCCCGCCGGTGGCGGCACGTCGAGATTCGGGATCGCGGCCACCGGCGGCGCCGCGGCGCTTGCCGACGACGAGTAGACATACGCGGCTCCGGCCGCCCCCGCGGCGAGCGCAAGCGGAAGCGCCGCAAGCAGCAGGCGGCGACCGCCCGGGAGGAAATGGACCGTGGATCTCACGCCTTCGAAGCTAGGCGCCGCCGGCGCGTATGGGAACGCCGCCTGTTAAGGGCTTGTGCTTTGCACATTCAGCCAGACAAACCGCCGGCCGACCGCTCGACGCATTAGCTTGGTCGGCGTGGCTCGGCAGTTCGCACAGGCCTTTCCGACCAGAGAGGTTCGCGTGGTTGAACCCTTTGGCAGAGGCGGCGGTGTCGACGTGCTGGCGCGACCGATTGCCGCGGAGCTGTCCCGTTTGTGGGCCCAACCCGTGACGGTCGTGAATCACCCCGGCGCGGGAAGCACCGCGGCGCCGGCATTTGTTGCGGGGGCGGCCGCCGACGGCTACACGTTGCTGGTCAACACCAGCGCCCACGCGTACAGCGCGAGCCTGGTATCGGATCTGCCTTACGACCCGCTGGCGGACTTCGTGCCGGTTGCCCCGCTGACCAGCCAGGCATACGTGCTCGTCACTGCCAAGAGGACAGGGATTGCGACCCTGTCCGAGCTCATCTCGGCTTCAAGGCGATGGCCGGGTCAGCTGAGGTTCGCGAGTGCCGGCATCGGAACCGGCACGCATATCTGCGCCCAGGCGATGAACATCGAGGCCGGGATCGTCGCCGTGCACGTACCTGCGAGCGCTACCGACTCCATTGTTGACACCATCGCCAGGACGGTGGCGGGAAGCGCTGACTACGCCATATTCCCGATCCCGCCCGCCGCGCCTTTCTTCGAAAACGGGCAGCTTGTCGCGCTCGCTGTGACGACCGCGGGGCGGTCGGCCCTCCTACCGGACACACCGTCAATCGCTGAGGCCGGGTTGCCTGGATTTGACTTCCCGATCTGGTACGGCGTTTGGGCACCGAGCGCAACGCCGCCATCGGTCATTCACAAGCTTGCTCGCGACATCTCGCTCGCGCTCGCGGCCCCTTCCGTGCGCTCCTGGCTCGCCGAGCACGGCGCCGTGCCGCTGAATCTGGAACAGCGCGAGTTCGCGCGCTTTGTGTCGGACGAGAGCAACCGCGCAGCCGCGATCGTCGCGAAGGCCGAGACGCACCACGCAGCCACATGACGGAGTCGCCGAATGGGAGTGGTTCCGGAGGAAGGATTCGAACCTTCGGTCGAGGATCCAAAGTCCCCTGCCTTACCACTTGGCTACTCCGGAGCGAGGGGTCGAGAGCAACAGTACCGCCGTGACCCGCCGGCGAGCCCGAGCGTTAGGTCAGTTGATGAGAGCGCTGCTCCTCGCCGGTCTGCTGGCCGTCACCGCCGCCTGCGGCGCGTACAGCTTTCCCGGGCAGTCGGGAAGTGACACGGGCAACGTGCACGGCACCGTCCGCGTCTATCCGTGCGCGCCGGTTGAGCAGCAGGGCGAAACGTGCAACGGCCTGCCGGGCGAAGGGTTCGCGATCGTGTTCGCGAACGGCTCCCAGCAGGTGACGACCACGGTGAAGTCGGGCGGTCAGTACTCGATCGACCTTGCCGCGGGCACCTGGAAGGTGAGCTTCAAGGGCATCGCGCGGATCATCAACGGGCCGAACCCGATCACGGTGCAGGCCGGCGGATCCGTGGAGGCGGATTACCAGCTCGACTCGGGAATCCGGACGCCCGCGACCGCGGCGTCCTAGCCCGCCCGCTCCAGCAGCGCGAGCACGCGCTCGACGACCAGGCCGCACGCCGCTTCGTCGTAGTCCGGTGTGGTGTTATCGGTGAACAGGTGACCCTTGCCGGGATACAGGAAGAGCTCGGCCTCCGGCATGCGCGAGGCCAGCTCGCGCGCGACGTCCACGTCGCCGAGGCCGTCGTCCTCCATCGTGTGGATCTGCATCGGCACCCCCGCCGGCCACTCGGCGTCGAAGTCGGACGGCTCGATCGCGCTGTGCAGCGAGACCAGCGCCCGCGCGCCGGGCCTGGTCTGAGCGAGCGCCTGCGCGGGGACGACGCCGAGCGACATGCCCGCGTAGACCACGCCGTCGGGCAGCTCGGCCGCGATCTCCTTTCCGCGCTCGATGATCACGTCGAACCCGATGCTCTTTGCGTGCGCGACCCCCGCGTCGACGTCGGTGAAGGTCGCGCCGTCGAACAGGTCGGGCGTGTGCACGGTGTGCCCCGACGCCCGCAACCGATCGGCGAAGGCGCGAACGCCCGCCGTCAGGCCGAGGGCATGGTGAAACAGAACGACCTCGGCCACGAGCCTTACGGAACCAGGTTGATCAGGCGGTCCGGGACGAAGACCACCTTCGACGGCTTCGCGTTGCCGTCCAGCGCCGCCCTGACCTTCGGCTCCGCGAGCGCCGCCTTCAGCACCGCCTCCTCGGAGCTGCCGGCCGGCAGCATCAGGCGCGCGCGCAGCTTGCCGGCGACCTGCACCACGACGACGACCTCGCGCTCCGCCGCGGCCGCCTCGTCATAGACGGGCCACGACGCGTCCGCGAGCAGGCCCTTGCCGCCTAGGCGCTCCCACATCTCCTCGCAGACGTGCGGCGCAACGGGGTTCAGGAGCTTGACCAGGGTCTCGACCGCGACGTCCCACGCGGCGTTGCGCTCGCCGCCACGCTGCAGGTGGTCCTGCATCGCATTCGCCAGCTCCATCAGGTACGCGACGGCGGTGTTGAACCGCAGGTCGTCGTAGTCGTCGGTGACCTTCTTCACCGTCTGGGCGACCTTGCGGGACAGCACCTTGCCGTCGGCGCCGCCGCCCTCGACGACGATCGAGTCGGGCTCGATGACCAGGCGCCACACGCGCTGCAGGAACCGCGCCACGCCGTTGAGGCCCGCGTCGGTCCACTCGACGTCCTCCTCGGGAGGTCCGATGAACATCTCGTAGAGGCGGCCCGCGTCCGCGCCCTGCTCCGCCACCAGCTCGTCCGGCGACACGCCGTTGCCCTTGGACTTCGACATCACCTGGCCGAAGCGCTTGACCATGCCCTGGTTGAACAGCCGCGTGAACGGCTCCGAAGCGTCCACGAGGCCGGCGTCCTTCAGGACCTTCATGAAGAACCGCGAGTAGAGCAGGTGCAGGATCGCGTGCTCGACGCCGCCCGTGTACTGGTCGACGGGCATCCAGTGATTGACAAGCTCCGGGTCGAAGGGTTCCTTCTTGTCGTGCGGGCTCGCGTAGCGCAGGAAGTACCAGGACGAGTCGATGAACGTGTCCATCGTGTCGGTCTCGCGACGCGCCGGCTCGCCGCCGATCGGGCACGTAGTCGTGTACCAATCCGGCGACTCGGCGAGCGGTTTGTACTCGCGCGGCAGCTCGACCGGCAGCTGGGCCTTCGGCACCGGGACGATGCCGTGCTTCTCGCAGTAGACGACCGGGATCGGCGCGCCCCAGTAGCGCTGACGCGAGATCAGCCAGTCGCGAAGGCGGAACTTCACCGCGCGCTTGGCCAGCCCGCGCGACTCCAGCCAGTCGACGATGCGGTCGAAGCCGGTCTTCGCGTCGAGCCCGTCGAACTGGCCGCTGTTGACCATCGTGCCCGGTCCGACGTACGCCTCGCTTAGCCTGCCCTGCGGGCCGGCCGGCGGCGCGATCACCTCGCGGATCGGCAAGCGGAACCTGGTCGCGAACTCGAAGTCGCGCTCGTCGTGCGCGGGCACCGCCATGATCGCGCCGGTCCCGTACGTCATGAGCACGTAGTCGGCGATCCAGATCGGCACCTTCTCGCCATTCACGGGGTTGATCGCGAAGGCGCCGGTGTCCACGCCGGTCTTCTCGCGCTCGGTGGACAGCCGGTCGATCTCGGTCTCCTTGCGCGCGCGCTCGATGTAGGCCTCGACCGCGCCGCGGCGGTCGGGCGTGGTCAGCCGCGGAACCAGCGGATGCTCGGGCGCGAGCACCATGAACGTCGCGCCGAACAGCGTGTCCGGCCGCGTCGTGTAGATGCGCACTGACTCGCCGGGCAGGCTCGGCAGCGCGAAGTCGACCTCCGCGCCCTCGCTGCGCCCGATCCAGTTGGTCTGCATGACGCGCACCTTCTGCGGCCACTGGTCGAGCAGCGACAGGTCGTCGAGAAGCCGCTGCGCGTAGTCGGTGATCTTGAAAAACCACTGCTCCAGGTCGCGCTTCTCGACCTCGACGTCGAGATGCCGCCAGCAGCGACCGTTGATCACCTGTTCGTTGGCGAGCACGGTCTTGTCGATCGGGCACCAGTTGACCGGCGCCATCGCTCGATACGCCAGCCCGCGCTCGTGGAAGAGCAGGAACAGCCACTGCGTCCAGTGGTAGTAGTCGGGCATGCAGCTGGTGACCTCGCGGTCCCAGTCGTAGAGGATGCCCATCATCTTCAGCTCGCGCTTGCCCTTCTCGATGTTGTCGAGCGTCCACTTCTCGGGATGCAGGTTGCCGCGCTTCATCGCCGCGTTTTCCGCGGGCAGTCCGAAGGCGTCCCAGCCGAACGGATGGAGAACCTCCATGCCCTGCATGCGCTTCATCCGCGCGAGCACGTCCCCCATCACGTAGTTGCGCGCGTGGCCCACCGTCAGGTCGCCCGACGGGTACGGGTACATGACGAGGTCGTAGTACTTCGGCCTGGTCGATGAGTCGTTCGCCTTCATGACGCCGTGCTCGACCCAGATCCGCTGCCACTTGGGCTCGATCTCCTGCGGGCTGTAGCCGACTCGACGCACTGCGCTCATGGGGAGCCTCCAATTTTATTGGCGCGGCGGTCGCGGCCCAGAAGCGGCACCAGCTCATGACCCACGATGGCCGCGAGAACGAGCGCCGCTCCAGCGGTCTGCAGCGCGTTCAGACGCTGGCCGGCGAGGACCACCGCGGCCACCAGCGCCCACGCAGGTTCGGTGGTGAGGATGAGTGCGGTGCGGCTCGCGTCCAGGTGCTGCTGCGCCCAGGTCTGCAGGTAATAGCCGATCGCGGAAGCGAAGACGCCCGTGACCACGATGGCGACCCAGACGCTCGCGTTCGGCAGAGCATGGAGCGTCGGCGCGCCGCCGATGCTGAAGATCACCGCGCAGGTCGCCATCTGCACCATCGCGAGCGGAGCCGAGCGAAGGCCCGGCGACCAGCGGCTCAGCACGACGATGTGCAGCGCATACAGAAGCGCGCAGACCAGCACGAGCGCGTCGCCGAGCCCCATCCCGCCGATCCCGCCCGTGAGCATCACCGTGCCGCCGAGCGCCACGACCACGGCGATCAACGTCCGGCGGTGGACCGAGCCTCCGAAGACACGGTCGAGCAGTGGCGTGAACACCACGAACAGACCGGTGATAAGCCCCGCGTTGCCCGGGCTCGTCATCGCGAGGCCCAGAGTCTGGAACAGGTAGCCTCCGGCGAGGATCGACCCCGCGACCGCGCCGGTCCACAGCTCGCGGCGCGTCGGCCGGCGGTGCACCACCGCCACCATCACGAGCGCGGCGAGAATGAACCGAAGCTGGAGGAATCCCAGCGTCGGGTACTGTGTGATTGCGTCCTTGACCAGGACGAAGGTCCAGCCCCACACGGCGGTGACGCACAACAGGAGAAGGACGAAGATCAATGGAGCGGCTGTGGGCCCCGTGGCGCATGGAGTACATCGACCAGGAGCGCAAGCCCGGGTGCCTCTTCTGCCGAGTGATCGAGAATCCGGACGGCCCCGACGCCGACCTGGTGGTCTGGCGGCCTCAAGGCGCGATCGTGATGCTGAACAAGTTCCCGTACAACGCGGGCCACGTCATGGTCGTGCCGGAAGCGCACCGGAGTGACCTCGCGGACCTGACCGACGAGGAATCGCAGCGCCTGATGTCCGCCCTGCGGCACACGCTCACGGTGCTGCGCGAAGCGCTCAAGCCGGAGGGCTTCAACGTCGGCGCGAACATCGGGTCCGTCTCGGGCGCCGGGATCCCTGACCACGTGCACCTCCACGTCGTGCCGCGCTGGAACGGCGACACGAACTTCATGCCGGTGCTCGCCGAGGTGAAGGTCATCAACGAGCACGTCGAGCGGACGGCCGAGAAGCTGAAGCGCGCGTTCGCCAGCTGACGCGCCCGCCGACGACGGTCGCGACGACGCGGCCGGAGTCGACGACCGTGAGATCGCACTGGAGGCCCGTCCTCAACGCGCCGGTCTCCTTCTCCATCCCCGCCGCGTAGGCCACGTTCGACGTGTACGCGCGCATCGCGGCCGCGCGCGAGACGGCGAGCTCGGGATGCCATGCGGCCTCGCGCCGCCATGTCGTCGCGGCCTCTATCCCGGCCAGCGGCGACGCGGTCTCGACCGGCGCGTCGGAGCCGAACGCGAGCTTCGCGCCCGCGCGCCGCAGCGCGCCCCATGCGTATGACTGCGCGGTGTAGCGTGGCCAGTAGCGGTCGGCGAGCTCGCGGTCGGCCACGGCGTGGATCGGCTGCATCGACGCGATCACGCCGATGCTCGCAAAGCGCGGCACGTCGTCGGGATGCACGCACTGCGCGTGCTCGATGCGCGGCCGCCACCGCGCCCACGCGTCGCGGTGCCGCTCGAGCGCGTTGAGCGCGCGGCGGACGGCGCCGTCCCCGATCGCGTGCAGACACACGTTCAGCTCGGCGCGCGCGCAGCGCTGGATCATGTCCGCGAGGTCGGCGTCGGTGAGCCGCGCGGTGCCGGAGCCGTCGAGCATCTCGGCGGTGCGGCTGCCGAGCGAGCCATCGAGGAAGGCCTTCACGCCCCAGATGCGCAAGCGGCCGTCGCCCCAGCCGGACCGGACGCCCATGCGCTCGGCGTGCTCGAGGCCGGCGAGCGGCATGTTGTAGGTCACGCGGACCGGGAGCGGGCGCTTCGCGTGGAGGCGCTGCAGAGACGCGAACTGGCGCGCGGAGTCCATCGTGTGCACCGACGTGAGGCCGAGGCGCGCGAGCGCGGCGAGCGTCTGCGCCATCGCGAGGTCGAGGTCGAGGTCGGCCGCGAGCGGGATGTGCGCATCCACCAGGTGCATCGCGGTCTCGCGCAGGATGCCGGTCGGCTCGGCCTCGGCGTCGCGGTCGATCACCCCGCCCGGTGGGTCTGCCGTCGTGCGGTCGATGCCCGCTCGCTTCAGCGCCTCGGACGAAGCCCACGCGGAGTGACCGTCCTTGCGGCGCAGGAACACCGGCCGGCCGCCGGCAACGCGGTCGAGGTCGCGGCGGGTCGGGAAGGACCGGTCGGGCCAGAGGTCGTTGTACCAGCCGCCCCCGACGATCCAGCCGCTGCGCGCCGTCGCCTTCGCGCGTTCGGCGACGCGCCGCAGCGCGTCCTCCTTCGAGCGCGCGCCGGTGAGCTCGACGCTGAGCCGCCTCTCCGCGAGACCCTCGAGGTGCAGGTGCGCGTCGCCGAGCCCGGGCCAGGCTTCGCCGCGCAGCCGCACGACCTCGGCGCCCCGACCGGCGGCCGCGCGCGCACCGGCGCCGACCGCGAGGATCCGGCCGTCAGGCCCGGCCGCGACCTCTGGAGTGCAGCCCGCGAAAAGCGTCGCGGTGTGTATCAACGGCGTCGATCAGAGGCCGTAGGTCTTGGCGATGATCTCTTTCATGATCTCGTCGGTCCCGGCGCCAATGCGCGCGAGCCGCGCGTTGCGCCAGGCCCGCTCGACGGGGAACTCGCGCATGTAGCCGTGGCCGCCGAGGATCTGGATCGCGTCGTCCGCGACCTCGACCGCCACCTGCGTCGCCAGCAGCTTGGCCTGCGAGATCTCGCGGACCGGGTATTCGCCGTCGTTCCACTTCTGCGCGGTCTGGTAGACGAACGCCTGCACCGCAGCGATCTTCGTCCCCATGTCGACGAGGCGGTGCTTGATCACCTGGAACTGCGAGATCGGCTGGCCGAACGCCTTGCGGTTCTGCGCGTAGTCCATCGCGTACTCGAACGTGCGCTGCGCGCCGGCGATTGCGCCCGCGGCCGCGATCATGCGCTCGCCCTGGAGCTCCCACATCAGGTTCTTGAACCCCTCGCCCTCCTCACCGATGAGGTTCGCGGCCGGGACCCGGCAGTCCTCGAAGAGCAGCTCCGCGGTGTCGGATGAGTGCATGCCCAGCTTCTCGAGCGTGCGCGTCACCGTGAAGCCGGGCGTCCCCTTCTCGATGACGAAGAGGTTGTAGCCCTTGTGCCCGCGCTCGCGGTCCGTCTTGGTGACGACCAGCGCCCAGTCGCACCGCGCGCCGTTCGTGATGAAGATCTTCCGGCCGTTGACGACGTAGTCGCCGCCGCCGTCACGGCGCGCCGTGGTGGTGATGCCCGCGACGTCGCTGCCGGCGTCGGGCTCGGTGATCGCCAGGGCAGCGATCTGCTCACCGCGGATCGCGGGTACGACCCAGCGCTGGCGCTGCTCCTCTTTGCCGAACTTGAACACCGGCGGAGTCGCCATCTCGGCCTGGACGTCGACAGCCATGCCGAGGCCGCCGAGACCCGCCTTCGCCATCTCCTCGGACAGGACGACGGCGGAGAAGTAGTCGCCGCCCTGCCCGCCGTACTCCGGCGGGTAGCGCAGCCCAAGGAAGCCGAGCTCGCCGAACCGCCGGAAGATCGAGCTCGGAAAGGTCTTCTCCTCCCACTCGTCGAGGTGCGGCACGCACTCCTTCTCGAGGAACCGCTTGATGTGCAGGCGCAGCTCCTCGTGCGCGTCGGAGAAGTACATGTCTCGGCTCACGAGTCTATCGAGGCGCGGCTCTCTGAACCGCCGACCGGGCCGCTTCCGGTATGATTCGCGGCCTGTTCCCCCCACCGGGAATTTGTTCTGCCTGGGAGTAGGTTTGGGCTCGGTAATCAAGAAGCGGCGCAAGAAGATGCGCAAGCACAAGCACAAGAAGATGCTTAAGAAGACGCGGTGGCAGCGCCGCGCGCACGCCTAAGCACCGAACTGCCGATTTCCGGCTAGGATAAGCGCGCTTTGGGCTGGCTCTGGGTCGTTGTCGCCATCGTGGTCATCGTCGGCCTGTGGTTCGTCTTCACGTACAACGGGCTCGTCCAGCGCCGCAACCGCACCCAGGAAGCTTGGTCTGAGATCGACGTCGAGCTCAAGCGACGCCACGACCTGATCCCGAACCTGGTCAACACGGTGCAGGGCTACATGGGCCATGAGCGCGGCACCCTCGAGGCGGTGACGAACGCGCGCGCGGCCGC